>Ga0180007_10000728_pt1 | contig 51373 bp, 46 predicted proteins | sample MM_PC_MetaG_FD_121122 | JGI IMG/M metagenome (GOLD analysis project Ga0180007, IMG submission 121122) | Groundwater microbial communities from the Aspo Hard Rock Laboratory (HRL) deep subsurface site, Sweden - MM_PC_MetaG | ecosystem: Environmental > Aquatic > Deep subsurface > Groundwater... | reverse complement strand
GGCATCGGAAGAAAGCAGTTTTGCCCGTTCAACAGACAGGCTGAAGTTGCCGTGCTCATCACAGGTGGCTGTGGAAAGAATATCATCATCAATACCGTGTTTCATGGCCACCGAGGCGCTGGCTATGTCCTGATCGTTGACACTGCCAGAAACTGTTATGTTTGCTGCAAGATTTGAACTTCCCCCCCCCCGGCTGCAACCGGCAACCAGCAAAAATACACCCAAAAAAGCAAGCCACACCCTCAGTGCTTTCATGCCCTTCATAGACTCCCCCCCCCCTGTATGGTCCGAACAGTTTATCCCCAAAAAAATACACGTCACCATTCCCGCAATCATTTATCCTTTATGATTGCGGATGCATGGTTGAATTCATGAATAGTGTTTAGTTAGAACGGGCAACGCGAGAACAGCGTGAATAGAAATTACATTATGTATCGGTCAGAGGTTTAACAAACTTGACGGGAATTATTCATCCCATCCGATTCCACACATTCCCTATAAAATTCTTCGACCGTCCAACAACACCATTATCCTGGATGATGCACATAAAGCACACCTCGACTTCCAGGTGGCCAACAAAAAACGGTGACGATGTGATGCGGAAATGGATTGACTAAATCAGTGGCTATCTGTTGAGGGGCAAATGACCTTGGCTGATAATGTGCCGTGTTTGACTCACTCAAAGGCTCTTCCTGGGCGTCTGCTTTGGCTTTAATATGAGGGCTGAAGGAAATGTAAACGAAAGAAAATTCATGCACTGAGAATCTCAGTTAAATTGAACTTGTCAAATGATTTCTAACCGGTTAATACTACGCAATACGTATATTTACATGGTCATTCTGATGTGATTATTAACTGTTTATTCTGATGAAATCTGAGTCATTCGCGGGTGCTGCTTTAAAAAAAACCGAGTGAATTCGAAAAAAGAAATGGACGCCCATGAGTGCCCATGGTCGTTTTTTATGCTTTAAAATTGGGGGTATATCATGAAATTTAGAGTCGCAATCATCCTGGCCGTTGTGTTTATTACCGGCCAATCCCTGGCCTTTGCCGCAAACGGCAAGCAGATATTTGACGCATACAAAGCCAAGGAACAAACATTTGAATCAACCGCAAAAAACGTGGTCATCACCCAGACCCTGGAAGGCCAAGGCATGTCCGCCGATATGACCGTTTATAAAAAAGGCAGCAAGATGCGGATGGAATCCGTGGTTAAAATGGGCGGCAACCCCATGATGGGAAAGGCCGGCGACAAAAGCATCATGATCAATGACGGGAAGACCATGTGGTCGTTTTCACCCATGATGGGCAAAGTGACGACCCCAAGTGACAGCATGGAGGGCGAAACCCGAGCCCCCGAAAAAGTAAAGGCTCTTGGGAAAGAAACGGTATCAGGCGTCAGCTGCTGGAAAATTGAAGTGGTCTATCCCTATGACGAAAAAGAAACGCTCTGGATTTCGGAAAAAGACGCCATTCTGATCAAAGAAGAACGTGGTGATGAGGAAGGACAAACAACCGTTGTCTATTCAGACATCAAAACCGTCAAAGGTTTCCCCATTGCCCATCTGATAACCACCTCTGAAGACGGCCAGGTCACAGACACGGTTCGGATAACCTCCCTTGAGGTCAATAAAAAAATCGACGACACGCTGTTCAATCCGGATCTGGTCAAAGGATATGGCAAAGGAAAATCAGCGGGCATGGGAGACAATCCCATGAATCAGGGCGGTGCCATGGAGATGATGCAAATGTCCATGGAAATCCAGCGTCTATATCAGAACGGAGAGGTTGAAAAGGCCAAAGCCCTTGAAAAGAAAATGCAGAGCATGATGCAGTAAGTGTTATTCTTCGTGCTCTTCGTGTCCTTCAGTGAGCTACGCGAACGGGTGGTTTAAAAAAAGAAAAATAAGTTTACCATGAAGCATGAAGTTCATGAAGAAAAGAAAACATCTCCAGCCTAAACTTCATGTCCTTCATTAACTTCATGGTGAATAAAAAAGTTAAGTTTCCAGGCTTTGTCTGGAAACGACATAAAAAAACGGTTTAACCACGACACGAAGAGCACGAAGAAGGGCAAAAGATTATCCCTGCCGGGGGCCCCAAACAAGCATTTTGGGATGATTCAAATGTCTACTGTCGAGATGCAAGCACGGGCACGAAGCATCGTGCCCCTCCGGGCGATGATCTCACTCCGTGCTCTTCGTGTCCTTCAGTCTTAGCCGCACTTTGAATAACCGCAGGAATGGCACATCATGCAGCCTTCCTCAAATGTGATGGTTCCTTTACAGTCCGGACAGACATCGGCTTTCAGGGAATTCTGTAATTTTTTTGGCTGTTTTGCAATTTTGTCTTTATAGCGTTTTTCAAGAACCCGTCCAATGGCATCGGGAATGGACAGAACCGCGCCTCCTTTTTGAAACACAGCATGCTCTCCACCGATCCCCTTGACCTGGGCGATAATCTCAGCCACATCCACTCCCGAGCGCAAGGCCAGGGAAATCAAGCGGCCAATGGCTTCGGTTTTTGCTGTGGTGGATTTTCCCGATTTTCCTATGGTGGCGAAGACTTCAAAGGGACGGCCATCAAATTCAGTGACGGTCACATAAAGTTGACCCATCCCCGTATTCATTTTGGTGGTGAAGCCTTCAAGGGTTTCCGGGCGTTCTTTCATAGCCAGAACCTGGGATCCGTTTTTGGCCAGATTGTTAAAGGAAAGCACCTGATTTTCTTTGCTTCCGTCACGGTAAATGGTGACCCCTTTGCATCCCAGGTCAAAGGCCATGCCATAAATGGCCATGACATCTTCAACCGTGGCACTTTCAGGCAAATTCACGGTTTTTGAAACAGCGTTATCCGTGTATTTCTGAAACGCTGCCTGCATGCGGATATGCCATTCCGGGGATACATCATGGGCTGTGACAAACACCTTTCGGATGGACTCGGGTATTTCGTCAATCTCAGCAATGCCTCCCATTTGAGCAATCCGATCCATCAACTCAGTACTGTAAAATCCATGGGTCTTGGCAACCTCTTCAAAATTGGGGTTGACTTCAATCAACTCGTTGTTGTCCATGACACGCCGGACAAAACTCAGGGCGAACAAGGGTTCGATGCCGCTTGAGCAACCGGCAATTATGGAAAGAGTCCCGGTGGGGGCAATGGTCGTTGTGGTAGCGTTTCTCATGGTCTGGTCTTTTTTATGTTTATAGATGCTCTTATCGAAATTTAAGAAAACACCACGCTCTTTTCCCAGGAGGCAGGAGGCTTTATGGGATTCTTTCTGAATAAATCCCATGATTTCTTCTGCAAGCACAATGGCCTCCTCGGAATCGTAGGGGATGTTCAGCTGGAATAAAAGATCGGCAAAGCCCATGACACCCAGGCCGATTTTCCGGTTGCCCTTGACCATATCCCTGATTTCGGGAAGGGGGTAGACCGACATGTCGATGGTGTTGTCAAGAAAACGGACAGACAGGGCCACGATGTCTTTCAAGGCCTTATAATCCACCTGGAGCAAGCCACGTTTCCCTGAGGCTTTGACAAAGGCGGCCAGGTTGATGGAGCCCAGGTTACAGGCCTCCATGGGAAGAAGGGGCTGTTCACCACAGGGGTTGGTAGATTCGATGTCCCCGATTTCCGGGGTGGGGTTATCACGGTTGATCTTATCCAGAAAGATGATTCCCGGATCGCCATTCTGCCAGGCCTGTTTGAGAATATGCTGATATACCTCGGCGGCATTCAGCTCTTTCATGGCTTTTCCATTTCTCGGATCAATCAGTTGATAATTTTTCCCGGCTTTGGCTGCCGCGATAAACGCATCGGTGACACCCACGGAAATATTAAAATTATTCAGTTCCTTATTTTCTTTTTTGCAGTATATAAACTCCATGATGTCCGGATGATCCACGCGTAAAATGGCCATATTGGCACCTCTGCGAGTGCCACCTTGTTTGATCTGCTCTGTTGCCGTGTTGAAGATCTTCATAAAGGACACAGGCCCCGAGGCCACACCCCCGGTGGAACCCACTCTGCAATCCTTGGCCCTGAGCCGGGAAAAGGAAAAGCCTGTTCCGCCGCCTGACTTGTGGATGAGTGCCGCGTTTTTAACGGTTTCAAAAATTTTTTCTAGGCTGTCTTCCACGGGAAGGACAAAACAGGCCGCAAGCTGGCCCAGTTCGTTTCCCGCATTCATAAGTGTCGGGGAGTTGGGAAGAAATTTGAATTCAGTCATCATGGCGTAAAAACTGTTTTCCAGCTTCTGGATATCCCCGGGGCTTGTTGAGTAAAGAGATTCGGCCTTGGCTATGTGTCGGGCCACCCGGCGGAACAGATCTTCGGGGGTTTCGGTAATGTTTCCCTTCAGGTCTTTTCTAAGATACCGTTTTTCAAGAACAGTGAGGGTGTTTTTTGAAAGAGTCAGACCATGATCTGTTGTTTTCTTTTTTTCCATTGACGTATGCTCCCAGCGTGTTAGACCCTTTCAGTAAAAGGCAAAACAACAATACAGGGCAGATCCTGTTCTTGCTCAGCCTTGTTTTGACGGTCTCATGTTTGTGATGGAAATGGGTTGAGGGACGAGCGTTTTTCAGATCCCCATTGATTAATATTCAAAATACATACACTATATTGTGCTGTCAAGTTAATTTTACCCCATATATCGTTTAGATGACGGATATAAACAGCCGGGTTGAAAGGGTTTGACATTTGAAAAGGGAATGCAGTAAAAATGCAATTTCATGTAGGAGATATTCACATCCAAGATCAAGGACAACACAATGAAATTCAGACCCTGTATCGACCTGCATCAAGGTGTGGTCAAACAGATCGTGGGCGCAACCCTCAAAGACGGTCCGGATGGGCCTTCAACAAATTTTACAGCTGAAAAACCGGCCCGCTGGTTTGCCACGCGTTACAAAGAGGACCATCTCACTGGGGGGCACGTGATACAGCTGGGACCCGGCAATGAAGAGGCAGCCATGGATGCCCTGGGTGCATTTCCAGGTGGATTGCAGATTGGGGGAGGGATTAACGGAGACAATTGCACCGTGTGGCTGGAGCGTGGAGCCTCCCATGTGATCATGACCTCATGGGTTTTCCATGACGGGCTTGTGGACAAAAAGCGGCTCAACTACCTCCTTGACACCATAGGAAAAAAACAACTGGTTTTGGATTTGAGCTGCAGGAAAAGAGGGGATGATTACATCATTGTGACCGACCGCTGGCAGACCTTTACCAAGGAAAAGGTCACCTTTGATCTGCTGAATGAGCTTTCCTCTTTCTGCGACGAGTTTTTAATTCATGCCGTGGATGTCGAAGGATTGTGCCGGGGCATTGAAGAGCCTCTGGTTAAGCTTCTTGGAACCTGGGCCGGAATTCCTGTGACCTATGCAGGCGGCATCCGGTCCATGGAAGACATTGAGGCTATCAGGCATCTGGGAAAAGGGAATATCGATTTTACTGTGGGCAGTGCTTTGGATATTTTCGGGGGATCTTATCTGGCTTACACTGACATGGCTCGTTTATCCTGAAACAATACCCAAATAAATTGCGAAATAAAAATAACATAAGCCCCATGGGTTCAATAGGGCGTATGGGACCCATGGGACTTATGAAGATTTTTATCGTTCAACAATATAGGTGGCACAGGAATCGTCCGATTCCCACACATGGACCTGTGAGACCCAGAGATGGCTTACATCAGCAAACATTTTTTGGACTTCTTCGGCGATATACACCGCAATGGTTTCCGATGATGGGGGCTTACCGCCAAGAAAATCAAGTTCATTCAAATAGGTATGGTCCAGGCGTTCCACAACGGCCCTGACATGTTTTTTGATGATGCCGAAGTCCATGAGAACCCCACCCGCATCAAGGGTTTTACCGGCAACACAGACTTCAACCTTCCAGTTGTGGCCATGAAGATTTTCACATTGCTGGGCCACCATAGTCAGCCGATGGGCAGCGGCAAAACGCGTTAACACTTTCAATTCAAACATAAGTCAATTCTCCGGTATCCTGTTCTTAATATGGTACTTTACCTATTGATGAACTCGTAAAAAAGTTTAAAGATGGCTATGGAAAAGGGCCATAATGCCATCATCCATGGCTTTTTAAAAGATTTTTAAGCCGGTTCGTAAATTTATTGGCATCAAGCTCCTCAAATTCTTTGAGGAGTTTCTCCTGTTTTTTTGAGATATTGGTCGGGATTTTAATTTCCACCTGGATAATCTGATCCCCCCGATTTCCTGTTCTCAGAGAGGCAATCCCCTGCTGTGGAAGCCTGAATGTGTCACCATACTGGGTTCCTGGAGGAATTTTCAGGGTTTCCTCACCCGTAAGGGTGGGGACAGTGATTTTGGCGCCCAGAGTGGCCTGGATAATCGAAATTTCTGCAAGACAGATGATATCACTGTTGCTTCTCTGAAAGAATTTATGGGGCTTGACCTGGAGAAAAACGTAGAGATCTCCGTTGGGACCTCCGCTGGGGCTGGCCTCGCCCTCATTGTTCAGCCGCAGACGCGATTCGGTATCCACTCCGGCCGGGACTTTGAGAGAAACGGTTTTAGTGATATATTTCTGCCCTCGTCCATTGCAGTCCGGGCAGGGATGGCTGATGCGCTTGCCTCGTCCCTGGCAGTGGGGACAGGTGGAACGGACAGTGAAAAAACCCTGGCTTTGGGAGTATTGTCCGCTGCCATGACAGGTGGAACAGATGTCGGGCTGGGTTCCGGGTTTGCATCCGTCCCCATGGCAGGTATCACAGACCTGCATTTTTTGGATTTTAAGCTCTTTTTCCGTACCAAAGGCCGCTTCCATGAATTCAAGGGTCAGGTCATAGCGTAGATCCGAGCCCCGTTGAACCCGGCTCCGTCCCCGTCCTGAATTCCCAAATCCAAAAAAATCCTCAAAAATATCTCCGAAACTGGAAAAAATATCCTCAAAGCCTCCGGCACCGGAAAAACCGGTACCTTCCAGTCCTTTATGGCCATACTGATCGTAAATGGTTCGTTTTTTTTGATCGGTGAGAACCTCGTAGGCTTCAGCTGCTTCTTTGAACTTATCCTCAGCATCCTTATTATCAGGGTTTCTGTCAGGATGGTATTTCAAAGCCAGTTTTCTGTATTTGGCTTTCAGTTCCGTAGCGTCGGCATCTCGTCCCACACCAAGGATTTCATAGTAATCTCGTTTTGATGTCATCGAAGGTCCTGAAATTTTTTTATGCACGTATTGTAACACCGGCACGCCTGTGATAATCGTTTGCCGATATTCGTTGCTGTTTATCGTTTATATCCAATCTATGTCGAACCTGGTATAAATTAGAAGGCGACCATTGTAAACTAACATTTTAATGTAAATCATTATTTAGGATTGTCAATGAGCAACAGTGAATTACCATTTATCCGGGATATGTTTGATACCATTGCCCACCGCTACGATTTTTTGAACAGGACCCTATCCATGAAAAGGGATGTATACTGGCGAAGGGAAATGGTCAAGGCCCTTAACCTTAAAAAGGGGCAGCATGGCGATGTGCTGGATGTGGCATGCGGAACCGGGGATGTGGCCCTGGAAGCCTTTGACCAGTGCGGGAAAGCCATAGGCATCACAGGCATGGACTTTTCTCAGAACATGCTGATTCTGGCCAAGGAAAAAATAAAGCAGAAAAAAGCCCGAACCATTTCTCTTCTTGCGGGCAACGCCCTTTGCCTGCCCTTTGGAAAAGAGCAGTTCGATGCTGTGACCATTGCCTTTGGAATCCGTAATATCGGGGACAAGAAAGGGGCTCTTGAAGAATTCTGGCGTTGTATGAAACCGGGGGGAACCCTGGCTGTGCTCGAATTGTCCACACCGGAAAACCGGTTTTTCCACGCCCTTTACATGGCCTATTTCACAAAGATTCTACCCTTTGTCGGAGGTTTTTTTTCAGACAATCAATCCGCCTACCAGTATCTTCCCGAATCCGTGATTCGTTTTCCGGATTCCGAGACCTTTGCCGGGATTATGCAATCGGCAGGATTTAGAGAGGTCCACTGGAAAAAAATGACCCTGGGGATTGTGACGCTGTATACAGGGGAAAAATAGCTGAACGCACATGTCAGCCGCTAATGGCGCTATTTTCCATAAATGAAAAAAAGGTCTCTCACGGAGGCACAAAGAACACGGAGAAGAACAAGATATGCCTCCGTGAGAGACGCGGCTTTTTGGTTGTGGCTTCGCCGCGCTGTGCTCTTCGTGTCCTTCAGTGAGCGTAGCGAACGGGTGGTTTAAAAAAACAAAAAACAAGTTTACCATGAAGAGCATGCAGTTCATGAAGAAGAAAAAAACATCTCCACCCTAAACTTCATGGTGAATAAAAAAGTTAAGTTTCCAGGCGTTGCCTGGAAACGAAATAAAAAAACGGTTTAACCACGAAGGACACGAAGAGCACGAAGAAGGGCAAAAGATTATCCCTGCCGGGGGCCCCAAACATGCATTTTGGGATGAGTCCGTAGGTTGGGTTGAGGCCACGAAACCCAACATCACCGCACAACCTGCGAAACCATTGAATTATGATGATCGGTCATATGTGATGATTTGTGGATTTGAAATAAGTCATTTTGATTTTATCATTTTTTGAACTGTGGAGCATTTTATGGGGATGTGTACCAATTTGTCGGGTTTCGTTCCTCAACCCGACCTACGATGGGTTGGTTCATGGGACGGCGTTGGTGGTGTTTTATGTGATGGATTAAATAGCGTGTTTTCGATGGGAGATACGGTATTGGTGGTTCGTAGAATATATCTAATATAGTAACAGATCCTAATAATTCTCCCAAAATGTGTTTACATCGACGTTATCTCGCTGATGAGAGGATGGGGAGGATTCGGCGGGCAGGGAATCCATGATGTACAAAAAACGGGCAACCCGGTCAAGCCATTGGGATGCATCCGGTACTTTCGGATCACCGTCCGGAGAAAAGTAGATAAAGGGCATCCGCGTTTCAGTACCGGCAAACCGATCGGGATTTCGCAAAAATTCCCGGACCCATTCGTATCTCAGCCGATCTTTGGTTATCATCAGATCAATGGCCAGATCGTCAACATCCACACCGGCAGACATATCTCGTGTCAGATGGGCCGGATGACATTGGACGCACCGGTCGTGCTGAAACCGGTACCGCCCCAGTTCCCGTGATTCATTGCTGATCTGTCCGATATCAAAGGGTAAGCAGTATGCAATATTCTGCACCGGTTCTAAATCCGAGCGGACCCGGAAAAAATGTACAAGCGATTCGGATTCAGACGGTGTCAGATAAAAGTAAGGCATGCCCATGCTCATCCAGATTCGCATACGAAAAGGTTTGATCAGATAGTCTATCAGCCATTGGGGCTGAGCCTTTGATCCTTCATATTCCAAGCCTGGAGGAATCAAATGCCTGCGATCTATCACCGTCGTAATAATGGGGGTGTCACCACGTTGAACCACATGGCAATTACGGCATCCATAATCGTATAAAAGAGTGTCCCCCGTATTCTCGATCTGTTGTTTGTCGCTCTTTGAAACGAGGAGGTGGTTCGTGTCGGTTAACTGCGCCATTAACATATATGTGACCAACGCCCGAACTTCGTCGTCGGAAAGATTGAAAAAAGGCATCCGACGAGTGTCCGTGGTATCGGTGATCTTTGGGCTCAACGCTTCCCACAGCCCGTGTTTGTTTCCTTCCACCCTAAAGGTGTTCAACGCCCCACCAGACACCTTTGCCTGGGCAAACCCCTCAATGGAATGGCAGGCAAAACAACCGTAATTCCTGACATGGTCATGACCGCTTTCGGGATTGCCTTGATCGCCGGACCGGTATGGTTCGGGAAGATACGTTTCATTGATGATCAAGGAGTCAAGGTACGTGATTATATCAATCACCTCATCGGGAGTGGCATCGACAAGCGGAATACGGGCATCAGGGTTATACGCCCGCGGATGGTTAAGCTCCAAGAGAACCCAGGCCGGACGAAGCTTGGTTCCGGCGTCATTCAGCAAGGGAATTCGCCGTGGTTGAACATGATTATCATGGTCCGTTAAATGACAGGCACGACACCCGCGATAGGTAAAAAAATGGTCTCCCCTTTCCACCGAACCACCGGAAAGATCCGGCTCGTTGTAGATGTGGGGATCGCTCAGTGACAAGAGAAATGTTGAGATATCTTGTGCCGCTGAAATGGGCATCCTGAAATCGGGCATCATCGTGCCCGGTCGAATTGATCGTGGTCCACCAAGCCAAGCCCGTAACCAGCGCTCGTCTTTCAATTTTCCACTGATACCGTTTAATGGCGGCGCAAATTTTCTGCCTGTCTGTTCAGCCGTGTGACAGGCGGAACACCCCCGATTTTGAAACAGGTTCCCCCCCTCACGAAATTCATCGGCAAACGAGGCGGACCAGGTCAAAACCAATGCAATTACCGATAAGAAAGCAATGACCCGCATGACGTATTCAGCCTGTCTTCCAGCGGTCTTGGCGGCACCACACTTTTTTATTGTGTCCCATGAGGTCATCTGCTGACCTTTCGTTTCATCAATAATGTCTAATTGAGGTCTACACAGCTATAACAAAAAAATGGTGAATAAAAAAACGATAACATGAACCCATGTCATACAGATTGTTTACAGACAAAGTCAGGACGTATATGTCTTATATAATTTTGATTGGGGCTATAACCGTATTTTCAGACAACCGGAGTACGCTTTAAAACCGTATCCTTGAGCCAGTTTTCATCATCCCTGTTGGGGTATTCAATGGTGTAATGAAGGCCACGGCTTTCTTTTCGCTTTTTTGCACAGGTGATGATCAACTCGGCCACGGTTGCGATGTTTCTCAGTTCGATCAGATCCGAGGTGACTTTGAAATCCCAGTAATAGTCGCTGATTTCCTGCTGGATATTCACGATACGCCGCATGGCCCGCTCCAAGCGTTTGTTGGACCTGACAACACCCACGTAATCCCACATGAAACGCCTGATTTCATCCCAGTTATGGGAGACCAGACTCACCTCGTCACTGTCTGTGGTGCCCGAATCGTCCCATTCCGGAGGATCGGAAAAATTTTTCCCATGGAAGAGACGGAGTTCCGTAAGGGCGTTTTTTGCAGCCCTGTCCGCATAAACAAGGGCCTCAAGAAGGGAATTGCTGGCCAGGCGGTTCGCGCCGTGGAGCCCGGTGCAGGCGGTTTCTCCAATGGCATACAGGTTGTTGATATCGGTTTTGCCGTTTAGATCCGTTGCCACGCCGCCACACATGTAATGGGCAGCCGGCACCACGGGAATCGGTTCCTTTGTCATGTCAAAACCAAAGGAAAGACACTGTTTATAAAGGTTAGGGAACCGCTTTCGGACAAACGTCGGGTCTTTATGTGAAATATCCAGAAAGACGGACTCTTCTCCGCTTTTCTTGAGTTCGGAATCAATGGATCGGGAGACCACATCCCTGCATGCCAGATCCTTGAGCGCGTCATATTTATGCATGAACGGTGAGCCGGCTGCATCGATCAAAATGCCCCCCTCCCCGCGAACCGCTTCGGAAATCAGAAAATTCTTGGCTTCCGGATGATAGAGACAGGTGGGGTGGAACTGGAAAAATTCCAGATTGGCCACCGAGGCTCCGGCTCTGTATCCCATGGCAATCCCATCACCGGTCGCCACATCCGGGTTGCTGGTGTAAAGATAGACTTTCCCGGCACCGCCCGTGGCTAACACCGTGAATTTGGATGAGAAGGTTTTGACCTTTTTTGACTTTATATCAAGGATATAAGCACCACAGCAATAGGATTCCTGTTGTTTGATCACAAGGCCGCTTCGCATCCGGGTGGAATAGGTGATCAGGTCCAGGGCGATATGATGCTCGTAAAGACGGATGTTTTTGTGATTTTTCACATGGTCCACCAGGACGGTTTCCATGGCTCTTCCGGTCATGTCATCGGCGTGAATCACCCGGTTTTCAGAATGTCCCCCCTCCCGGCCCAGGTCATATTCAGTCCCCGGGGATTTTTTTTCGCCCTTATCACTGCGGCTGAATTGGACACCAAGATCGATCAATTCCCTGACCAGCTGCGGGCCGTGGGTCACCACCATCTCCACCACATCACGGTTGTTCAGGTCATCTCCGGAGGAAAGGGTGTCTTTGATATGGAGGTCAAAGGAATCCATGGAACTCAATACAGCAGCAATACCACCCTGGGCATAGGCGGTGTTACTTTCCATGACATCTCGCTTGGTGACAAGGGCAACGGTCCCGTGGTCAGCAACTTTCAGGGCAAATGAAAGACCGGCAACCCCGCTTCCGATGACTAAAAAATCCGTGTTGTAATCCATAATGTATGTTGGCCCTTATCTATTAATCCAAAAGGGAATGTCTGCGTTTACGCTTGGAGGAGAATCCGATGATAATTCCGGTGAGAAGAATTCCAGCGCCGGTCAGAGTCCAGAAGATCTGTTTTTGGGTCAGCTGGTCGTTCAGTTTGTCGCATTCGCGGGTTTTTTCCTCAAAACTGGTTTTTATTTTTGTATAGTCTGCTTTGAGTTCAAGATACTGACCGGATCCTGCTTTAAGTTCATCATACTCGTTTCGGATATCCCTTTCCTTTTTATTGCTGATGGCAAGATTAACCTTCAGGGATTTGTTTTCCGTTTCCATGAGTTCGAATTCCTGTTTCAGGGCTGAGTGCTTTGAAAGAAGGGATTCGTATTTTTTTTGAAGGGCTTCAAGTTGGATACCTTTGGGTACATCTTCGGTGAGCCACTGATTGAGCATCCATCCTTCTGTTCCACTGGGAAGCTGGACTTTGGTCCAGTTTTCCTGGGCTTCAAGCACAGTCATTCGTTCACCGGAGCTAATCATTCTCAAAATTTTGTGGTCATTTCCGGGCCCGGTTCTGAAGGTTGCTTTAAGTGAGTCCGTCACATAGATATCCTGGGCCATCACGGGATATGCTAACAGGATAAGTCCGATTCCAATTAGAAAGAAACGTTTCATATGGCACTCCTGCTTAAATGAATAAATTGGCTTTTCCATATTAAATTACAGTTGAAATATTCAATATATGCGCTATACCTTATACATGAGAGAATGATAATTGAAAGTAAAAAATGAAAATGGTGTTCCAATAATTAGCCCAATGTGTGAGATTACCGGGCAGGCCAAGGAGCGATCGGTGACAGGATAGTCCGGTTCGTTCATTTTGGTTTAATTCTCTTTTTGTTTATGGTACTAAAAATTGCGTTCATCATGCAGATATGCTTGGATGATGGTCGAATATATGATTTAAGGGGAGCAACGGGTTTTTATGAACAGGAGATATTTATGATCGCGTTCGATTTGCAATGTTCAAACGGTCATACCTTTGAGGGCTGGTTTGATGACAGGGACGCATTTGAAGACCAGCTGAAAAGAGGGCTGGTCAGCTGCCCCATGTGCGATGATCACGGGGTATTCATTGTTCTAAGCACCTTTGCCATTCCCAAAGCACAGTTTTCGAATAAACAGGAAACCCACAGGCATCTTGCCGTCGGAGATATCAGCAGGAAATTTACGGAATTTTTAGAGAATAATTTTGATGATGTGGGGACGGAGTTTACCCGGGAAGCCCTGAAAATTCATTATGGGGTGGTTGAACCCCGGAATATCCGGGGTATCAGCTCCGCAGAAGAAGAGAAATTGCTTGAAAAAGAGGGGATTCCCCTTCTGAAGATTCCCATTTCCGAAAAAATGGGAAAGGGGAATTAACAACGGCTATGGAAAAAGGCCCATATGCAAGGCATAGTGTTTGGCCGGGCGCCAAGGCATACTTTAGATGGGACTTTTTACGACGTCATTAAAAGCAGTACATCACCCCAAGGCTGTAGGTCCAGCCGCCCAGATCCACATCGTTTTTACCGAATCGATCCATGGCGGTATAGCTGGCTTCAACAAGGAGGCCTGCTTGTTTGAAAAATTCCGTGTCCGCAGTGAACAGCTTGAAACCGGCCTTTCCGTGCCAGCCGCTTACTTCGTTTTTGGTCTTCTCTCCTAAATAATCTTCCTGGAAAAACCAGTAGTCACCCCCGGCACCCATGTAAAAGGTGATCAAGGATGTGATATCCAAATTGACATTCAGGGATGCGGACAGAGGAATGAGATCAAGGTCTGTTCTGACCCCGGTTTCTTCGGATGAGGAAGTCACGGCCTGGCCTTTGCTCCGACAGTACCCCGCGGAGATGTCCCCTGAAAAGAGTCGGTTGAACATCCTTTCGTAAAAAAAGCTGTAGGGTACGATGGAGCTATACACATCGTCCTGGATATTTTCCGCAGGTACAAGAACACCGCCTTTGATGCCCACATTGTTTTTATAGCTAACCTCGTCGTCTGCATGACTTGATGAGGCAAATATAAAAATAATGAGCAGGGCTGGCAGCAGGCTTTGACGGGAAATACGAAACATGAGCATAAGGGGCAATCCTATGAAAATAAAGAAGAGGAGCACGGTGACAGAAGACGGGGTGGACGAGACATTCCCGATGAAACACCCGTTGTCGATCTCACCGGCACCACTGAAGAAGGTTCCAAAATCTTCCACGGCAAAGATGATCTCATCCGATACACCGGAGTTGCCGGAACTGTAATGAACCGTGACCAGAAGATAATAGGTTCCGTTGGAAAGTCCGGTCACCGAGTACACCGTATCGCTGGGAAGGCCTGTGGCATTGTCAAGGACTATGTCATAGGCACTGGTGTCCCGCTCTCCATTGATATCTTTCGGAACCGAGGCCGTTCCCATATAGATATCGTAGGTATCGATACTTGTTGCATTTTCTGCCAGATCAATTTGGAGAGTTCCCGGTCCTGCGAGTTCGACATTAATGTCCAAGGTGGTTGTGGTGATGGAAAGAGACGTGGCCGATGATTCATCGGAGCCGTCGTAGGCCGTGACCTGAACCGTGTATTTTGTGTTATCGGTCAACCCGGATATGGCATACGTATAGGATACCGGAATGGGATCGGCCTGGAGAAATGTTTTTCTCGTGGGGGCAGTACTTGCACCGGTCACCCAATGGGAGATATAGTACCCGTCGGTTATATCATCCGTATTGGCCGTCCATTTCACTGTGATGGCTGTGCCGGTTGCAGTCAATGAAAGCCCACTGGGAGTCGGAGGAATTTCGCCAAAAGCCTGGGTCATGAAAAGACAAAAAGAGGTCACGAAAAGGAGTAATATTTTTCTCATGGCGGATTGTTCCAATAAAAAGGTTTGAATAATGATCAAAAACGTATGCATACAGATACAAACAAAACAGGGTAAATGTCAAATAAATTAGCCCAGTCCGTGGGAATTTATGGCGATAAACGAAAGATATGACCTTGACATGCCTGAAGGTACATTATGAGTATAACGGCCAGAAGAACGTTATATTCCATCTCTTTTTTCAGGATCCATAGGGCGGAAACCCTTTCAGTCGGCATTCCAGACCCGACAGCCTTTGTTTTGGCCGATCATTTTCAAGGGCAAGGGTCAATGCCTGTTTTGTCCCTATGAGGATCACAAGCTTTTTACCCCGTGTCATGGCCGTATATAAGAGGTTCCTCTGGAGGAGAGGCCGGTGCTGGGTGGTAATGGGAACCACCACGGCAGCATATTCGGACCCTTGAGATTTATGGACGGATATGGCGTAGGCCAGGGTGAGTTCGTTGAGTTCTTCAAAGGCATAGACCACGTCACGGCCATAATAGGTGACGGTCAAGCCCTTGCTGGCCTTGTCAATGCTCTTGATTATGCCAATATCCCCATTGAACACTTCTTTTTCGTAGTTGTTTTTAAGGTGCATGACCTTGTCACCTTGCTTGAAATGATTCCCGAAACTTTCGATGCCCTGGGTCCGGGTGTTCAGGGCACTCTGGAGGGCTGTGTTCAGGCTGATGGTGCCCACGTCCCCCTTGTGCATGGGGGTGAGAACCTGGATATCGGTCAGGGGATCAAAGGCGTACTTTTCGGGGATCCGGTGTGAGCAGAGTTCCACGACCCGTTCCATAACCGTCACCGGATTTGCCGTTTCAATAAAATAAAATTCCGACAACGTCCGGGTATCCCCCTTGTCCGATGTTTTGGGCAGTTTCCCATATCGGACACGGTGTGAATTAAGGATAATGGGGCTTTCCTGGGCCTGACGGAAAATTTTGGTCAATTCAAAAGTCCTGAAACGTTTGGAATGAATCAGATCCGAAAGGACGGTTCCCGGCCCCACCGAGGGGAGCTGGAAAATATCCCCCACAAAGATGACCGACGCATGGACAGGCACGGCATTGAGCAGATGGTACATGAGAAGGATGTCCACCATGGAGGATTCATCCACAATCAGGGCATCGGCGTCCAGGGTATCGTACTTATTTTTATCAAACCGTCCGGTTCGAATATTGTACTGAAGCATTTTGTGAATGGTGGCGGCCTCTTCCCCGGTAACTTCGGAAAGCCTTCGGGCAGCTCGGCCCGTGGGGGCTGAAAGCAGTGTCTTTTTACCAAGAAGCTGGAATATGGCTGTAATGGATCTGACCAGTGTTGTTTTTCCTGTGCCTGGCCCTCCTGTGATCACGGCCACTTTGTGTGAGAGTATGTCTTCAAGGGCCTCCAGTTGTTCGTCGGATAATTTAATGGCCAGTTTCTGAAGAACTGCTTCGATGATTTCATTCTGGCCCAGTCCCGGATCTTTCAGGGCCATGGCGTTCAAGGAATGGAGTATGGCCGAGACCCCGGTTTCAGCACGATGAAGGTCCTTGATGTAGATGGCGGTGGTATCCGGTTGATCCACGGCTGCTTCCACAACGATACGCTGCTGGGTGCAAAGTTCTTCAAGTCCCATGGGAATCCGGTCCCCGTCAATACCGAAACGCACGGCACAGCGCTCACTCAATACATCTTTTGTTGCATAGACATGACCATCTGATGCAAATCCATCCAGAAGGTGGAGCAGGCAGGCACAGACCCTTTGGGCGTCGTTTTTATCGATCCCCATCTTCCGTGCAGCCTGATCGATCTGGGCAAAACCCATGTCCGGGAAATCAAAGGAAAGGGTATAGGGTGAGCGCCGGATGATATCCATGGCCTCCCCTTTATATTGCCTGTAAATTCTGGCGCAAAACGCCACGGGAAGGTCGAGTTCCTGAAGCGTCTGGGAGAGATTCCGGATTTCATTGTGCTGTTCCCAGGCCTCGGTAATCCGCTGGCCCAGAACATCTCCGATGCCCTTGATTGTTTTTAATTCTTCGGGTTTGTTTTCAATGACATCAAAGGTATTTTCAAGATATTTATTGACGAGGATAGCGATCTTTTTGGCACTGAGTCCCTTTATATCCAAGGCTTTGATATAGTTTTTAATGCCGCCAATGGTGGTTGGTAAAAGGGGCTCAAAGGATTCGATTTTGAATTGCTGGCCATAGCGGCTGTGCTTTTCCCAGGTGCCGCTGAGGATAAGTGCGTCCCCAAGGCGGACACCCACAAGAAAGCCCACCACGGTGATACAGATACGTGTCTCTTCGGAAAGGAAGTCGGCCACCGTATACAGATTTTCGTCATTTTTATAACGTATTTTACTGATCTGTCCTTTGATTTCAAGTATGGAGGTCACGGGAATGATCCTTGTCTATGAGCCAATCAGCTGCATCCAGAAGATCGTTGGCCACGTGGTCCGGAACGATTGATTTGCCCTGGAGCTCCAAAAGGGCCTTGGGGCCGTTGCCGGTCCGGACAAGAATGGCCCGGCCAATCCCTGCGTTTTTGGAACAGAGGATATCTTTGGCGCTGTCACCGATCATGCAGGATTGCTTTAGGTCAATGCCATGTTTATCCCGGGCGGAAAATATCATTCCGGGCTTGGGCTTGCGACATACGCACTTATCATCCGGGGTATGGGGGCAGAAAAAAATATCTTTGAGCCGCCCCCCATGGGCTTCGACGCCCTTTTTCATTTTCATGAAAATCTGATCCAGGGTATCTGACGTGATCATGCCCCGGCCGATCACGGACTGGTTTGTGATAATAATGATATCATAGTGATGAAGGGTTAAGGTACGAATGGCATCAAGACTTCCCGGTAGAAATTCAAATTTTTCCACCGAGGTGATGTAATCCGGGGAGTCTCTGTTAATGACGCCATCCCTGTCTATGAAAACCGTTTTATTCATGTCTCAACGTTTTTCTCTCTTTTCTTTTGTGATGCTTCAATATCATGAGCCAGGCAGAATGCTCACCGTAAAGGCCGGGTATCCCTTTTCGGTAAGCCGGTCTTTGAGTTGGTCAGCATCGTTTTTTTTTGAAAAACGGCCTACCCGGACTTTGAAAAAGCCCTGTTCCGCCACCAGGGAAACATCCTTATGTTTTTGGGTCAGAGACTTGACCAGGGACTCGGCATTGGTTTTTTCGGAAAAAGATCCCACTTGAAGGGTATAAACCCGTTTATGACCTGGCTCAGAAGGGCTGACCTCCGGAGCTGTCCTATGCGAAAGTGCTGTTATTTCGACACGGCCTGTCCCTTTTCCCGTTATGCCAATGGTTTTTGCTGCCGTTAATGACAGATCAATGATACGTCCTTTTACAAAGGGCCCACGGTCATTGATGCGCACCACCACGTCTTTCCCGTTGGAAAGGTTCAGAACCCTTACCCGTGTGCCCAAGGGCAGAGTTTTATGGGCCGCAGTCAAGGCATGCATATCATAGATTTCACCGTTTGCGGTTCTTTTTCCGTGGAATTGAGGGCCATACCAGGATGCCAGTCCCCGTTGTTTGAAATTATGTGAATCCGAAATGGGCTGGTACCAGTTTCCCAGGACCTTGTAGGACGGGGGATGCCCGGGGATAGGGCTGGGGCGCTTATGGGCGCAGGCCAGGAAAAACACCAAGGCCCCCAGGACAAAAAACAGTCGACCTGTTTTATAAATCAATGTGGCTTGACTGAAAGGATGTGGCGCGTTCATGGTTCCTTTTCACGATCAAAATAATCAATGACCATGACTCAACTATTCCATGCTTTGTTCGAATAATCAAGATGCTATGGGAGAATTCCGGATGACGTGATTCGAATAACCTGCCCCGGCTCATGCTGGGCAGCAATGGACAGGGCGATTTTCGACCCGTTCAGTGCCTGGACAGCTGAAGCCCTGGCTTTTTCCCGGGTATTGTTCTCTTCACTCAAATGGGCCAGAATCACATGGTGCAACCGGTCATGGACCAGCTCGACAAGGAGATCCCGTGTGTCTTCGTTGGCCAGATGCCCTTTACGTCCTTTGACCCTTTGTTTGAGGGCCCAAGGATAGTTATCATTTTCAATGAGCATCACAGGGTCATGGTTGGATTCGAGGATCAGGAGATGGGCATTTTTCAGATGTTCTCGAACCACCAGATTCGCAATTCCCAGATCTGTGGCCACACCGATTTTCATCTCCATGCATTCAATGACAAAGCCCGAGGGGTCCACCGCATCATGGGAAATTGAAAAGGGATGAATTTTCATATCCCCGATAAAAAAATCTTTGCCACAGTCGATAAACTCGAGGGCATGGGCTTTGCCGATCGTCTTTTCCCCGGCCTTGTAGGTTTTTTTATTGATATAAATAGGCAGATTGAAGCGTCGGCTCAATATCCCGGCACCCCGGATGTGATCGGTGTGCTCATGGGTGATGACAATGGCATCAATGGACTCGGGGTCAAGCCCGCGCAGGGCCATGCGTTTCTGGATTTCTTTTCCGGACAGACCCACGTCAATGAGTAAGGTGGCGCCACCGCCGGAGATGTAAATGGCGTTGCCCTTGCTTCCGCTGGCAAGCATGCATACTGAAAATATTGGATCGGTGTCGTTGTTTTTCATATTTGAACGGGTCAAATACCGGTATGACCAAATCCTCCGCTGTTTCGTTCCGTGTCGTCAAGGGTGTCCACCACGTCAATCCGGGCCTGGATCACCGGTGAAATAACCATCTGGGCCACCCGGTCCCCGCGCTTGAACGTGTATTCATGGTCGCCCAGATTGATCACGGCAAGTTTGACTTCCCCCCTGTAATCACTGTCGATGGTCCCCGGAGAATTGATCAGTCCGATGCCGTGTTTGACGGCAAGGCCGCTGCGGGGTCTGATCTGGGCTTCGAATCCGGAGGGCATGGCCATTTTGAATCCCGTGGGCAAAAGCATAATGCCTCCGGGCTTAAGGGATAGATCACCGGAAATTGAAATGCAGATGTCCATGCCTGCTGCCTCGGGTGTCATGTACCGGGGAAGGGGGATATCCCCATCTTTATCAGGGTTTATTTTCAAAAATCGAATTAGCGGTGTCTGGTTCATGATCTGCCTGTATGTGTATTCGGGTCCCAATCTGTTTTGGCAAACCTACCATGAAATCTCAGGGATTGGAACCTGAATGTTTGGGGCCCCCGGCAGGGACACTCTTTTGCCCTTCTTCGTGCTCTTCGTGTTCTTGAACGACCAAAGGGAGTGGGTGGTTAAACTATTTAATCGTTTTTCTTCATGATCTTCCTGTACTTCATGGTAAAATTACTTTTTGTTTCAATCCCAGGCAACGCCTTTGATTGAAACGTTGTTTTCTTTTTTATCCACCACCCGTTCGCGAGGGCTCACTGAAGACACGAAGAGCACAGCGCTGCAAAGCTACAACCAAAAAGCCTTGTCTCTCACAGAGACACAGAGATCACGGAGAAGGGCTAAAAGCTTGGTAATGATTGTTTTTTCTTTGTGATCTTTGTGCCTCTGTGAGAAAAAATTATGAGCATCCCCCCAAGGGGGATGTGCACAGTTTGAGGCCTACTTATAAATCGTGTTGTTGGCGAGCCAGAAAACAAAATTGTCAGACGGGAGTCCGACACCCCCGGGATAGAGCCCGAAATTATGATTAAGGATATAACTATCCGAAAATTTCAAGTTTTTTGATAATATTTGACAACTCCCAGCAAAAAAACTTAATTTTACGAGATATTAGCACTAAGAAAAACGCCTCCGGCAGTCGGCTCCTCGCTTTCGCGGGGACAAGCTTTAGAAATCTGGATCGGTCATCGCCAGGGCTTCGCCCTGACACGCAAATGGGTGTGGGTGTTTGGTGAGTAATAATTGTTTCGTCCACGCTATCTTCGACTTGGGAACGTATCACTTGGGGATTGGATGGAATAAATACCAACGTTGAATATGGGCAAATGGTTTAGGGCTTTCCGATGAGAGCAAGGATTTTTGCCTTAACTTCGGATAGTTCAACAGATGAAGCCATTCCTTTTCTAACCGCCTTTCGTACAACCCAATCAAGACGTTTGACTTGATCGGCCAGCGCTACGCTCGGGCGGTTGCTTGTAATCAGTACTTCAAAAGGGTAGCCTTTAACCTGAGTCGTCATCGGGCAGCAAAGCATCAGGCCTGTTTTTTTATTGTAACTTGATGGACTGATCACCAATGCAGGCCGATGACCCGCCTGCTCATGGCCTGCTTGAGGATCGAAATGCAGCCATACAATATCGCCAGCTTCGGGTACGTAACTGTGAACCATTAGAAGACTTCCTTGCCTACGGCTGGGCCGAAGCTGACCTCACTATGCTGGTTTTCAGAAGTGATCCCAACCAATAGTTGTTCAAGGTCGTATTCTTTCGCAGGTCGTACCGGTTCAATAACAATGCGACCGCCTTCTTCACGCACGTCAACAGTATCGTCCAGGCTTAATTTGGCGGCTTCCATAATCGCTACGGGAATCCGAACGGATGCACTATTGCCCCACTTTTTCACAATGATATGCATGTCTACCTCCCTTTTGGATTTAATCGTGGGATGATTATACCTGACCACAGGACAAGTTGCAACATTGTTGATACTTTTTAAAAGCACAAAATAAAACATGGGCAGTTTGAAAACGGCCCATGCTAATTATCATGCAACGAAATGTAAAATGGAATTTAGACCCGGATCACTTGTAAAATCCGTCAAGCAGGTCATTGAGTTCGGATTTTTTATCAAAGGGGCCCAGAAGGGTCAGGGAGGGACGCTGGCTTTTAAAAAAATGACGGGCCAGGGAAAGGATATCGTCTACCGTAACAGCCTGGATTTTTTCGATGGTCTCGGTGACAGGGATAAACCGGCCGAAATGGATTTCATTTTGTGCCATTCGGACCATTTGGCTTTCCGTGCTTTCAGCTGAAAGAAGAATGTTTCCTTTGGTGTATTCTTTGGCGTCACTGAGCTCGCTTTCCGAAATTATGGCGCAACAGAATTTGTCAAGTTCTTCAAGGATCAATGACAGGGACTGGATAACCTTTTCAGGTGCAACCCCAGTGTATATTCCAAAAAGGCCCGTGTCGATATTGAGCGAACTGAACGAGTAGATCGAATAGGCCAGACCTCGTTTTTCACGGATTTCCTGGAAGAGTCTGGAACTCATATTCCCACCCAGAAGGGTATTCAGCAACGAACAAGAGAATCGGGACGGATCTTTGAGGGATAAGCCCTTGGTCCCCAGGCAGAGGTGAACCTGTTCCAGGTCTTTTGCGTAAAGCCGGGTATGAATGTTCGGGACAGGCTGTGTCCGTTTCGGAAACGAGTCCTGTGGCACGAGGGATTCAAATGCGGGGGCCACAAGATCAAGGAACCGGTCGTGGTCCACATTGCCCGCCACCGAAATGATGATACGATCCGGTTGGTAATATTTTGAGAAAAAGGCTTTGACACTTTCGGAGCAGAAACTGTTAATGCTTTCAGGACTGCCGAGAATGGAATGCCCCAAGGCATGGCCTTCCCAGTAATTTTCTTCAAGAAGGCTATGCACGTATTCTTCGGGGCTGTCTTCCAGCATACTGACTTCGGACAGAATGACAGGTCGTTCGTTTTCAATCTCATGGGCACTGAATTCGGAATTCATGAGAATGTCGCACAAAAGGCCGGCCATGGATTCCAGATGGGTGTCCAGGGCCCGTGCGTGGTAGCATGTGTATTCAGGGGATGTGAAGGCATTGGTATGCCCCCCAATGGCATCAAACTCCTTGGCAATCTGATATGCTGACCGGGTGTGTGTCCCCTTGAAAAGCATGTGTTCGATAAAATGGGAAAGCCCGTTTTCACTGGCCTGTTCATCACGGGCTCCCACATTGACCCATATACCCATGGAAACGGAACGTACATGGGGAATTTTCCGGCTGATAATCCGAACACCATTCCCCAGTACTGTTTTACGCACAGGATTATCTGTCATTTAATTGTCTTCTTCCAGATCAACATTATCCTGATTGTCTTCCATGGCCGCTTTATAGCTGAGGCGGATTTTGCCATCACGGGTCACTTCAAGAACCTTGACCCTTATGGTATCGCCTTCCTTGACGATGTCCGTGACTTTTTTAACCCGGTAATTGGCCAGCTCTGAAATATGGACCAAGCCGTCTGTGCCGGGTTTGATGGTGACAAAGGCACCGAAATCCGTGGTTTTGGATACGACACCGTCGTAAATGGTTCCCAGTTCGGGATCTGTTCCGATTTCAGTGACAATACGTAACGCCGCTTCACCTTGTTCCTGGGTACTGGCGTGAATCTTGACCAGTCCATCATCGTTAACTTCGATGGTGGTGTTTGTGTCTGCCTGGATCTGGCGAATGATTTTACCCCCCGGTCCGATAATATCTCTGATTTTATCCTTGTTGATGGTGACCGAGTATGCCTTGGGGGCGTGCTTGGAAATATCTTCACGGGTTGAGGACAAGGATGCAAGCATCCGGTCCAGGATATGGATACGTCCAACGCGGGCCTGTTCCAGTGCCTTAATCATGATTTCCTTGGAAAGCTCAGAGATTTTGATATCCATCTGCAGAGCTGTAATTCCTTCACGGGTACCAGCCACTTTGAAATCCATATCGCCGGTATGATCTTCGTCACCCAGGATATCCGAAAGAATGGCAATCTTGTCACCGTCCTTGACCAGTCCCATGGCAATGCCCGAAACAGGTGCGATGATGGGCACACCGCCATCCATCAGGGCCAGGGTCCCGGAACAAACCGTTCCCATGGAGGAACTTCCGTTTGACTCGGTGACTTCGGAGACGATACGAATGGTGTAATCAAAATTTTCCTTGCCAGGCAGAATGGCTTCAATGGCTCGGCTGGCCAGGGCTCCATGACCAATTTCCCGTCGGCTTGGGCCACCGGGACGTCTGACTTCACCCACGGAAAAAGGAGGGAAGTTGTAGTGGAGCATAAACGGCTTGGTGGAATCTCCGTTCAAGGTTTCCACACGCTGCTCATCGTTGCCTGACCCCAGAGTCAGGATACCCAGAACCTGGGTTTCTCCCCGGGTGAACAGGGCACTGCCGTGGGTTCGGGGCAATGTTCCAACTTCGCACGTAATGGGTCTGATTTCATCAAAGGCTCGGCCGTCAATACGTTTTCCTTGTTCAAGGATGATATTACGGCTGATTTCTTTGATTAGTTTTTCAAAGATGGAGGAAATATCATTTTTTTTGTCGGAATAGTCCTCACCCAGGGACTCCACAAGATCGCTTTTGACCTTGGAAAGGGCGCCCTGTCGCATGAGTTTGTCCGGCACCTTGAGGCCTTCGACAATGCCTTGGGATGCCTTTTCCTTGACCAGGGCGTAAAGTGCTTCGTCCATGGAAACAACAACGGTTTCACGTTTGGGTTTGCCCAGGGTACGGGTTAATTCTTCCTGGATATCGATCAGGGGCTGCAAGGCTGTATGGCCAAATTCAATGGCAGCGATCATATCATCCTCTGAAACGATTTTCGCACCGGCTTCAACCATGGTGACACCGGTTCGTGATCCGGCAAGAACGATATTGATATCACAGATTTTGCATTCTTCGATGGTTGGATTGGCAATGAATTCACCATTGACCCGAGCCACTCTGATGGAGCCCATGGGGCCGTCAAAGGGAATATCCGAGATGCTCAGGGCAGCCGAGGCACCGATCATGGCAAGAACGTCCGGATCATTTTCCCTGTCCATGGAAATCACAGTACAGATCACCTGTGTTTCACAATAATATCCCTTGGGGAAAAGAGGCCGGATGGGCCTGTCAATGAGCCTGCAGGTTAGAATTTCTTTTTCGCTGGGGCGTCCCACTTCGCGTCTGAAGTAGTTGCCCGGAATTCGACCGGCCGCATAGATTTTTTCCTGGTATTCAACTGAAAGAGGAAGAAAATCCAGTCCTTCACGTGGTTTCTTGTCCGACACAACCGTGACAAGAACCATGGTTTCACCCAGTTGAACGATGACTGAACCGGAAGCCTGCTTGGCGATTTTTCCGGATTTAATACTGATTGTTTTGCCCCCAATTTCGGCTTTAAAACAGTGTTCCATAAGTAGCTCCTTTGTATGTTTAATTTTGCAGCTTCAGGGGCTTGCGTAAATATCAATTCATATGAAATAAACGCACACATGTGACATCAAAAGAATCCGTATATCATGATCTTTTGATATAACAGGCGTGCTTATTTGATATGAAAGTCTAATACGCAAACCGGGAATCCGAACGCTGCAGGTTATATGGGACTTGCAAGCACCCGGAAAAGAGATCTCCGGGTGCAAAATAGGTCAGTCCTTAACGTTTTAATCCAAGCTCTTCTATCAAGTCTCTGTATCGTTTGATATCTTTTCCCTTGAGGTAGTTGAGCAGTCGTCTTCGTCGTCCAACAAGGATAAGAAGACCTCGCCTTGAATGGTGATCTTTCTTGTGGACTTTGACATGTTCCGTCAGGTAAATGATACGCTCTGTCAGAAGCGCAATCTGAACTTCGGGTGAGCCTGTGTCTGTGTCGTGTTGCTTGAATTTCAAAATGGTGCGTTGTTTATCTTCTTTTGCGTAGACCACGTTTTCCTCCGTAAAAATAATTGGAATATGACAAGGGGATATATCAGCCGTTCAAACCAATATTCCATTCAGAATGAATGCATGAAATAAAGACGTATCCCGAACTCAATAAATAAATAAATCGAACTATTATACCTTTAATCATGAAAAACACAACAATAATTGTATCGGCTCTTGCTATTATCATATTCAAGAATAGCGATAACCGTTCTTTCCTTGTCCAGAACCTTTAAAAAACAATCCTGAATATCCGGTCCGATTTCTTCACGGGTCATCAGGACACCATGTTTGACTTTCTCTGCCAACGTCTCATCAACAAAGACCGGGGTCATATTGGGAAGTGCATCATCCATGGAAATCAGATGTTTCGACCAGTCGGTAGCCTGGGCCAAGGTGTCGAGATCTATGGCGTAGTTAAGGGAAAAACCGCACGTTTCTGTCCGTTCAAGGGCGCTCAAATGGGCCCCACACCCGGCTTTCTTCCCCATGTCCGAGGCCAGGGAACGAATATAGGTCCCGGCTGTACACTGGACCGAAAAGGTAACAGAAGGAGGGGTGATGCCAAGGAGGTTAATTTCCTTGATAACGATGGAACGGGCTTCTTTCTGAACCGGTGTTCCTTTTCGGGCCAGCTTGTAAAGGGGAACACCCTGGTGTTTGAGTGCTGAATAGACAGGGGGCAGCTGGTTCTGTGGCCCTTTAAAGGCGTCGAGCAGACAGATCTGGTTGCCCTTTGAAAAAAAATCCGGATGGTGTTCAAAAAAATCTTCAGCACAGGCCTGGACCTCACAGCCGGTTCGGTCCATGGTATCGGTTTCACGGCCAAAGGTCAGTTCAGCCGTATAGGTTTTATCGCCGTGAAGAAAGAAACGGGACAAACGGGTTCCATGGTTGATACCGCAAACCATCAATCCTCGGGCAAAGGGATCAAGGGTGCCTGCATGACCGACTTTTTTGGCGCCGGTTATTCGTTTGATCCGCGCCACGAGTCCTGCTGAACTTATGCCTTCGGGTTTATGAACAAGAAGAATTCCGTGCTGTGTGGCGGCTGGGGAAATGGGCATGTCTGATCAGAGGGCTTTAGCTAAAATGAAAATTTTTTTCTTAAGGTCCGAAAGGGTCATGGATTCAGCTTTAAATCCCGCGGCATTACAGTGCCCTCCACCTCCCAGTTCGCTGGCAATTTTTGAAACATCCACCGCACCGCTGGAACGTAAGCTGACATGGAAGGTTCCTTTCCCATTGACACCGGGGTGGGTTTCCCGAATCAGTGCAGCCACCTGAACATCTTCAATGTGCTTGGCGTAGTTGACAAGACCATAGATGTCTTCCAGCTGGGTTCCGGTTTCCATGAGCATCTTTTGGGACAGAAACATGGTTGAAAGCTTGCCATTTTCGGAAATGTCGATGGTATCAAGAACCATATTGAGCAGTTTGAGACGCCCCAGGGAATAGGTGGCGTACACGTACTGGGCCACAATGTAGGGATCGGCACCCTTGGAAACCATTTCCGATGAGATAGAAAAAGCGGCACTGTTCGTATTCTGGAATAAAAAAGAGCCGGTATCGGTGAGGATTGCTGTATACAAGGCATTGGCGATGGTTTTGTCGATGGTGGCACCCAAGTCCTTGATCAGTCGATAAATAATTTCCGCCGTGGCGCAGGCCGTGCTGTCAACCATGACAGTGGTCCCGAATTCGGTGTTGGTGATGTGATGGTCGATGTTGATGATCACAGGTATCTGGTGGATGTCGTCGGAAATTTTTCCTATGCGCTGGAGATCTCCACAATCCAGAATGATGGCCATGTCGTAATTGCCTAAATTCCCAGCCTCAGCCACAATCAGATTTACGGATGGCAGAAATCGGAAAATAGCCGGAATGGGGCTTTCATTGTACAGGGTCACCTTTTTACCCAGGGATTTCAAAGCCACACCCAGCGAGAGCATAGAACCAATGGCATCTCCATCGGGCTGGGTGTGTGACGCGATCAAGATGCTATGACTTTTATGTATTTCGTCTGTGATCATGGCTTATGATCGTCATCTTTCAATGATTTAAGAATTGACTCAATACGAGATCCGTAGTCAAACGAAGGGTCGTGAAGGAATCGGAGTTTCGGTACAAAGCGGAGGCCAAGTTGCTTGGCAAGGGAGCTTCGAATGAATCCCGAGGCGCTTTCAAATCCATGAAGGGCCTCTTTTTGGGCTTTCTCACCACTTGATATCGTAAAATAGATATAGGCATCCCGTAAATCCTGGCTCATTTTGACACCGGTAACGGTAACCATCTCCAGGCGGGGATCGTTTATTTTTTTTCTTAGGAGCTCTGACAGGGTCGTTTGTATTTTCATACTGATCCTGTCGGCCCGTGTAAAGGGTTTCATATTACATATGACCTATCAATCAAACGTTGGTTTGACCTCTTCAAGCATGTAACAATCCAAGGTATCACCAATCTTGAGATCATTATAATTTTCTATACCGATACCGCATTCATAGCCGTGCTGAACTTCCTTGGCATCATCTTTGAATCGTTTCAGCGATGAGATATTTCCGTCAAAAACGATGATTCCATCGCGAAGAAGACGGATGCGCTGGCCCCTCTGGATATGGCCTTCGGTGACAAAGGCGCCTGCGATGGTACCACGTTTGGGAATGACAAAGGTTTCACGGACTTCGGCTCGACCGAGAATCACTTCTTTGAAGGTGGATTCCATCAAGCCCACCATGGCGTCCTTCAAATCTTTGATGGCGTCATAGATGATGTCATAGAAACGCATGTCCACATTTTCTTCCTTGGCCATGTCCTGCACTTTGGTTGCAGGGCGCACATTGAAACCCAGGATGATGGCATTGGATACCGTGGCAAGGGAGATATCAGATTCGGAGACGGTTCCCGTTGCCGAATGGATGACATTGATTTTAACTTTATCGTTGGATAGTTTACCCAATGATTCTTTAAGGGCTTCGATGGAGCCGTGAACATCAGCCTTGATAATCAGATTCAGCTCTTTGACAATACCTTCTTCCATCTGTTCAAACAGTCCTTCCAGGGAGAGGCGGCTGTTTTTAGCCAACTCTTTGGATCGGGCTTTTTGAGTACGGTGAAGGCTGACCTGTTTCGCGTCTTTGTCAGCAGCAAGAACAATCAATTCATCACCTGCCTCGGGAACGCCCGTAAGCCCCAGGATTTCAACGGGGATGGACGGACCTGCTTCGGTGACCTGGACACCCTGATCGTTGAACATGGCTCTTATTTTTCCATAATGCATGCCGCAGACAACGGATTGACCGTTTTTCAGAGTTCCTTCCTGAATAAGAATCGTGGCAAGGGGGCCCCGGCCTGAATCAAGTTTGGACTCAACAACATGGCCAGTGGCGAATTTATTGGGATTCGCTTTCAGTTCAAGGACTTCAGCCTGGAGAATGATCATTTCCAAAAGATCGGTGATGCCGATTTTCTTTTTGGCTGATACGTTGACAAAAATGGTATCACCACCCCAGTCATCCGGAACAACACCATGGTCAGACAACTCACGTTTGACACGGTCAATATCCGCACCGTCCTTGTCGATTTTATTGACAGCAACGATAATAGGTACTTTGGCGACTTTGGCATGATTCAAGGCTTCAATGGTCTGGGGCATGACACCGTCATCCGCAGCCACCACAAGAACAACAAGGTCAGTGACCTTGGCACCCCGGGCACGCATGGCCGTGAAGGCTTCATGGCCTGGAGTATCAAGAAAGACGACCTGTCCACGGGCGGTTTCCACATTGTAGGCCCCGATGTGCTGGGTGATGCCGCCAGCTTCACCGGCTGCAATGGTCGAGGTCCTGATTACGTCAAGCAGAGAGGTTTTTCCATGGTCAACATGGCCCATGATGGTGACCACAGGTGGCCTGTGGAGCAAGGTCGACGGATCATCCGTGCTTTCGGGTTTTAGAAAAATATCTTCTTCAAAGGAGGCTTTTTCAACTTCAAAGCTGAATTCGGAAGCCACAAGAACCGCCGTATCGTAATCAATGGTCTGGTTGACCGTGGCCATCACTCCCAGTCCCATGAGCTTTGTGATCATTTCACTGGCCTTGATACCCATGCGCTTGGCAAGGTCAGCAAGAACAATGGTTTCATCAATTTTAATTCGTCGTTTAATAGCCTTGGGTGTTGTGATCTGGGTTTTCTGACCTTCGGGGATCTGGGTTTTACTCCCTTTGGCTCCCTTACGTCCTTTTCTACCACGTCCTCCGGCATAGAGGGCATTTCCTTCAACAACGGTTTTCCGTTTTGATTTTTTTCGTGAAAAAAGATCGTTCTCCGAATCCACTGTCTCAACAAAAGCGCGGCCTTTTTTCGCTTTTTTAGGACTTTTTTCTGTGGGTTTCTCTTCTTCAACAACCGGTTTGCTGATGATATCGGTAGAAATCGGACGCGTGATTTTTTCTTCAACCACATCGGGTACAAGAACCACGGGATCCGGGAGCTTGATGATTTTGGCTGCAGTAAATTTCTTTTTCTTCTTTTTCTTGGAACCGGGTTTGGCATCATCATCGATTTCAGCCATGTCCAAAACCGATTCGATTTCTTCGGAAAGGACAGGTTCCACGTCTTCAACAATCGGTGTTTCCGGAACGTCCGGTTCCACCTCAGGAAGGACGGCTTCTGCCGTTATTTCAACCATAGAAGGGGTTTTTTCCTCGGGGGGTGTCTCCTCAATGGGAGCAGGTTCTTTAACAATGGTTTTTTTAACGATACGGGCTGCTTCAAAACCAGGTTTTTCAATTTTCTTCACAGCGGCCTGTTTTTCTTCAGGTTTGACCGGCTCTTTAATTTCTGGCTGGAGCGTCTCAACAGGGGGCACACCTTTTTTTGCCTCTGGCACATCATCGGCTTCAGCTGTGCTGTGAACCCTTTCATCGGGAACGATCTCATGCTCGGGTGACTCTTCTGAAAGATGATCTTGCTCATCGGTTGAATCGTCATCAGCATCATCCTGATCCGAGGCTTTTCTCCGCCGCCGGATAACCGTCGATCTCACACGTTTGACATCCACATCAGCCGATTCTTTTTTTCCGAAAAGGTTGGTTTTAATCAACTCAACGGTTTCATCTTCCAAAGAACTCATATGACTTCCGACTACAATATCTAATTTTTGCATTTTAGTCAGAAGAGCCTTATTGGTCATGTTAAGATTTTTGGCAAGTTCATATACTCTGATTTTTGCCATTCAATCCCCCTAAATTAATCTGCACTCGAAGGCAGGTTGAGTCTCAGGCGGTTCCATGAACCATTGCCATATTAAAGCCGTAAGACATATTAATCATTATATTAAGTTTAACGCTTAATCATTCGACCCGCCCGCCGGGTCAGGCTCTTCATCGTCACCAGATACCTGGGCAATATCCTGTTCTTTTGTGGAATCAGGGGTATCTTCATCTGCCGGGGACGGGTCAACATCCTGCACATCCAAAGAGTCCGCCTCTTCCTGGTCATCAGGAACATGTGTATCCATTATCTCATCCACCGGAGCGGTTTCACTATCTGCCGGGGGCTGGGCCACATCCTGCACATCCGAAGAGTCTGTTTCTTCCGGGTCATCAGGAGTCGGCGTATCCGTTATCTCATCCACTGGAGCGGGTTCATTCGTCTCCGCTTCAATGGTAGCCTCCTCATCGGGAGGAGTGTCTTGTGACGGCACATAGGATTTTGCAGAATCAATGATGGTCTGAGCTTTGGCTTTTCCGATTCCTTTGATCTGCATCAGTTCATCGGCTGACGCATCGGAGACATCCTGGGCGGAAAAAAAGCCCTTTTCATGGAGGGCATCCGCGATGGCGATATTAACGCCGGGAAGACTTAGAAGGGCGTCGTAGCCAGCCTTGACCATGGAACTGTAAGATTCTTCATTGATCACATCAAGTTGCCATCCGGTCAGTGCCGAGGCGAGACGGACGTTCTGTCCCCTTTTGCCTATGGCCACAGACAGATAGTCATCATGGACGATGACTTCCATGGAATGATTGTCTTCATCAATGATCACTTTTGATATTTCAGCAGGGGCAAGGGCATTACAGATAAATTTCGCCGCATCAATGTGCCATGGAATGATATCGATTTTTTCCCCGCGAAGCTCCTGAACCACATTTTGGACCCGGCTTCCTTTCATGCCCACACAGGCGCCCACCGGATCGATGTCCGAATCCATTGAGCTGACTGCTATTTTAGACCGGGCACCCGGTTCGCGGGCTGCCTTTTCAATGGTAACCACACCCTCCATAATCTCGGGGACTTCGGTTTTGAAAAGACTGATCAAGAAATCGGTACTGGCACGGGTCAGAATGATCTGGGGCCCTCTGGATTCCAGGAGCACATCTTTGATCAGGGCGCGTATACGGTCACCACGGCGATAACTCTCTTTAGGAATCTGATCCCGAATGGAAAGAATACCCTCGGTATGACCCAGGTTGACGATGATATTCCCGCGGTCGATGCGCTGGACAATGCCGTTGATGATTTCTTTTTTCCGGTCGATAAAGCTCTTGTATACGGCATCCCTCTCGGCATCTTTCATTTTCTGGATGATCACCTGCTTGGCAGATTGTGCTGCAATACGACCAAAGGAAGACGTATCGACTTTTGATCCCAGAGAGTCTCCGATTTCACAATCAGGGTCCAGCTTCCTGCCATCTTCAACAGATATCTCAAGCTCTGGATTTTCAATGTTTTCAACGACTTCTTTGAATTGAAAAACTTCAATTTCACCGGCTTCCTCATTGTACTGCACTTCAATATCCGCATCACGCCCCAAAATTTTTCTGGCGGCAGACGTGAGGGCCTCTTCAAGTGTCTTGATGAGGACATCCGTATTGATGCCTTTGTCTTTGCTGACCTGCTCAACCACGCGCTTAATATCTGATATCAACATCTGTCATCTCCATTGTTTTCGGCAAGCCGTGCACTTTTTATTGATGAGTAATCAATTTCAACCGTATTTCCGTCAACCGAAAGTGTGACACTGTCTTTTTCCGAGATGCCTTCGAGGATGCCTGTGAATTTCTTTTTATCCATAATTTTGGATACGGTCCTAATTTCCACAACATTTCCCTTAAAGCGAAGGTAGTCTTTTTTCTTAAACAAGGGCCTGTAAATACCTGGAGAAGAAACCTCTAATCGGTATTCAACATCCAAATCCAGATTCACATCCAGAATATCTCCCAATTGCTTGCTGATGGCAGTGCAGTCGGCCATGGTCACCCCATCGGGTTTGTCGATATATACCCTTAAAAAATAATGATGGGACTCACTGACAAATTCCACATGGACCAGCTCAAGCCCTTCCTCACTGCACAAGGTTGCGGCCATATGTTCCACACGACCCGCAATTTTTTTCTCCTGCTCAGGCAATATGGTCTTCCGCTTTACAGTTCGGAATCGACCTGCTTTTTCAGGTTTAAACGTCTTTTTTTTTTCCATACCTGAACAACCTATCTCTTGCTATAAAAAAAACGGGCGTTTGCCCGTTCCCATGTGCAATATACTTCAATTTTGAAGCGGACTCTGGGACACTTAACCCGCCATGGTCACAAACGCTAAACCTGAAGCGGATTAAAATTCTACCCGGAACTGGCCAATAAACAGTTAAGAAAGGTAGATGGAGCGGGCAACGAGATTCGAACTCGCGACACCAAGCTTGGGAAGCTTGTACTCTACCAACTGAGCTATGCCCGCATTTAAACGTTACCCGTGTACCAAAAAGACGTTCTACGACAAAATATCAATATTGTCAATACGTAATAAAATATCGATTCTTATATTTTAACCGTGTTGATTGACACGTGTCGTATTGATCCGTTCCATAAAGGATGATAATAAATATTGTTTCCCTATAACATGCACTATTTTATTCAAGCATTTTTAGAATTTCCTCAAGTTCGTTGCGGATAAAGGCAATGTCTACTTTAGCGGTATTGACGGTTTTTGACCCCGAGGATTCGGATTCAATGTATTTCCGCGCACCCTGAATGGTGAATTTTTCATTATGCAAGAGGTGTTTGATATAAAGGATAAGCTGAATATCGTTTTTCCGGTACATTCGCTGGCCGGTTGAGGTGCGTCTGGGTTTGATGTTTTTGAATTCGCTTTCCCAGAACCTGAGTACGTGGGATTCAAGGCCTGTGATTTCACTGACCTCGCCGATTTTAAAATACATTTTATCCGGGATGACAGGGTCCATGAAAAAAGATCCTTGTTTACACGCTCTGCAACCTTGATGAACTCGTAAAAAAGTCGACAGACCGGTTTATGGTCGCCGGAGAAACTTATCCCGGCAGATCCGCGTTAAAATGATCCAGGAGCATTTGAGTTATTTTTGTGTGTATTTTATTGACATCCTTATCTTTCAATGTTTTTGACTGGGATCGATACGTCATTCGAAAAGAAAGACTTTTTTTCCCTTTTGGAATGGGATCTCCAGTGTATAGATCCAGAAGTTCAGCCTTCTCGACAAGATCTTCCCCTGATTTACGGAGACACGACAGCAAGGCACCGGACCGGACATCATTCCCGCAGATGATTGTGGTATCCCGTGAAACCGAAGGGTACCGGGGTATGGGACCAGCCTCACGTTCATCTCTGGCCAGGTTAACCAGCGGGGCAAGTGCGATTTCAAAAATAAACACATCCTGGCGGATATCATAGGCATCGAGAACATCCTGATGCACTTTGCCCAGGAGCCCAACCGGCTCATTTCCGGCACTCATTCGTGCAGAATAACCCTTTCGGGTATAGGTACATTCTGCTTCGGTCAGAGCTGAAAAATCCACAACAGGGGTATGCAGACCCTTGAAAAAACCATCCAGCAAGCCTTTTAAATCGAAAAAGTCACATTCAATTTCCTTGGAGTACCACGAGGGTTCCTGGCTATTTCCTGTGATGGCGCCCACAATCATTTCAACTTCATCGGGAAGAACACTATCTTCTTTTTTGAGAAACACCTTACCAATTTCAAAAATCATCAGATTTTTTACCTGGCGGGCATTGTTGTAATGAATGGTAGACAAGATTCCAGGAACCAGAGAGGTCCTCATGACGGACTGATCTTCTGAAATGGGGTTCAGGACGTCAATAACATTCCTTCTGGGGTCATGGGCTGATAGTCTCAGGGCATCACATGAACGGCTGTGGATAAAACTGTAATGAATGGTCTCTGAAAAACCGTAGCCGGTCAGTACAGAGCGTACCAGATTTTTAACTCTTAAATTGGGTGTCAATTCAAAGGCTTCGGCAGGAATGGGCGGGAACGTTGTTTTTATACGGTTGTATCCCCAGAGCCTTGCCACTTCTTCGGAAATATCCTCGGGCCGTTCAAGATCAACCCGGAACGTGGGGACATGGATGCTCAAAACGCCCTCGGAAAGGGGCTGAACTGTCATCTCAATGGACTCAAGATATCCTTTGATGTCTTCCATGGTAAGGGACGTCCCCAGTCGCTTGTTCAGCGCCTGAATATTGACCGTGATTTCCCTGGAAGGAATCGGTTTGGGGTATTCATCAATCTGACCATCCACCAGAGTACCGTTTCCGATGGATGTGATCAAGGATGCGGCACGGTTTAGAGCGAAAAGAACACCCCCGGGGTCGATTCCCCTTTCGAAACGATAGGCTGCATCGGTACTCAGAGCTGTTTTTTTGGATGTCTTACGGATGCATGCAGGATCGAAATAGGCGCTTTCGATCAGAACCCGAGTTGTTTTTTCGTAAATTTCGGAATTAAGTCCCCCCATGACACCGGCAAGGGCCACAGGTTTTTCACCATCGCAGATCATGAGCATCTCGCTGTCCAGAGTATGTTCACGGTCGTCCAGCGTGGTGAACACTTCACCCGGGCTTGCTGCTCTAACCACAATACGGTTTTCACCAAGACGGTCAAAATCAAAGGCGTGCAAGGGCTGGCCCGTTTCCATCATCACAAAATTGGTGACATCCACGATGTTGTTAATGGGTTTCATGCCCACGGAAATCAATCGATCCTGAAGCCAGAAGGGTGAAGGCCCCACCGTAACGTCAAAAACGAGTCGTGCGGCATAACGGGGGCAGAGGTCAGGATCCTTGATCTGAACCGAGGTATACTCGGAAATGGATTTATAGTCTTTTGAAGGAGACGCCAGATTGGGGTCCGGATACGTGACTTTGGTTTTATGGGCCTCAAATGCTCCTATTTCCCGTGCGATGCCTATAATACTCAAACAGTCCGGACGGTTGGGGGTCACGCTGATATCCAGGGTTGCGTCATTCAGGCCAAGAGCCTGGGCAAGTGGGGTTCCGGGAAGGGCGTCGGTCCGGAGTTCCATGATGCCGGATTTTTCAAGGCTCAAACCCAATTCGGATGCGCTGCAAAGCATGCCTTCGGACAGTTCGCCCCGGAGCCTCCCTTTTTTGATCACCATTCCGTTTGGAAGGGTGGCCCCTTCAAGGGCACAGGGAATCAAAAGCCCTTTGGCGGCATTGGGAGCTCCGCAGACAACAGAAAGAATGCCATCGCCCACATCCACCTGGCAGACACGGAGCTTGTCTGCATTGGGGTGTTCTTTGATTTCAACAATCCGGCTGACAACAACGTTATCAAGAGACTCATACCGGTTGTCCACGGACTCGATCTCAAGACCGGCCATGGTCAGAGCATCGGCAAGATCCTTTGTTTCCATGGTGATGGGAATGTATTCTCGTAACCAGCTTAGGCTGACTTTCATATCAAAACTGCCTTAAAAATCTTAAATCGTTTTCGAAATATTTTCGTATATCATCGACCCCGTACTTGAGCATGGTAATTCGTTCAACTCCCATGCCAAATGCAAAGCCGGTGTATTTTTGAGTATCGTAACCGATATTCTCGAAAACAGCCGGGTGAACCATGCCGGCACCCAGGACCTCAAGCCATCCGGTCTGGGAACAGACCCGGCATCCCTTACCTCGGCATATCACGCATCGGATATCCACTTCGGCACTGGGTTCGGTAAATGGGAAGAAACTAGGGCGGAACCTCAAGCTGGTTTCCTCATCGAATATCTTATGGATAAAGGTGGTGAGAATCCCTTTGAGATCTCCAAATGAAATATGCTCATCCACAAGAAGGCCTTCCACCTGGTGAAACATGGGGGTATGGGTCAGGTCCGAATCGCACCGATAGACCTTGCCTGGGGCAATGATGCGGACCGGAGGATCCTGCTTCTCCATAACCCTGGGCTGGGTGGGCGAGGTGTGGGTTCGAAGAACTGTGTTCTCGGAAATATAAAACGTATCCTGCATGTCCCGGGCCGGGTGGTTCTTTGGGATATTGAGAGCCTCGAAGTTGTAGTAGTCGGTCTCGATTTCAGGACCTTCGACAATTTGAAAACCCAGATGTGTGAATATATCACATATTTCAAGGGTGACACGGGTCAGGGGATGCAGGGTGCCTTGTTTGACCGTTCGGCCGGGAAGCGTCACATCGATGCCTTCATCGGCTTTTTCTGCTGCCAGTTCACATCGTTTTGTTGCCGCAAGCACTGCAGCATCAAGGGCCTGTTTGACCTCATTGGCCCTTTTTCCAGCCAGGGGCCGCTCATCTGCAGGAAGCGTTGCGACGCTCCTCAAAAACTGAGTCACCAGTCCTTTTCGACCCAGGTATGTGATGGAATGAGCCTCAACGGATTCCAAGGTGTCGGCGCCTTCAATATCCTTAAGCGCCTCATGATATATCTGATCAATAGATTTCTGCACGGTGTTTCCGCTTTATGTGTTAGTCTGGATAAACGGGGAATTTCATATTACGTCATCTTTACAGCCATGATTCGAAAGATGGCCGATCCCTCGGTGCCACACGGTCAAAGGGGTACGTCATTAACGTCGCCGTCTTTTCTGCCACCGTATAATCATGGTGAGTTCGTAAAAAGTCGGCAGATGGATGGCTATGGAAAAAGGTCCATAGGCAAGGCATAGTGTTTGGCCGGGCGTTCCGGCATACTTGGTCGTATGTCGAACGTCCGGCCAAACACTATAACGCTGCATATGGGACTTTTTACGACGCCATCAATCATGGTGAATACAATCCGTAAATCTCAAACAGGTAAAGGGAATGAAGTGATTGCATGATCCATGCGACCGCCTTGATTCCCTTTACATGCAATTTTATGATTATGAAAGCTTTTGGGCAGCCTGACTGGCGATCTGGCTGAAAGCCCCGGGATCAGAAATTGCCAGTTCAGCAAGAACCTTCCTGTCCAGCTCAATGTCAGCGCATTTAAGACCATGAATAAAGTTGCTGTAACTCAGATCATTCATTCTGGCAGCTGCATTGATTCTGGCGATCCAGAGTTTTCTGAAATCACGTTTTTTTGCTTTTCGGTCTCTGAATCCATACATCAGAGCTTTGTCAACCGAGTCAGCCGCAGTACGGAAAAGTTTGCTTCGGCCTCCGCGGAATCCTTTGGCAAGCTTTAAGACCTTTTTTCTCCGTTTTTTTGCTTTGGTACCTCGTTTAATTCGCATTTTTTATCTCCTCACACATCAAACGCGATGTATTTTTTATGTCGGAACAACGGTCATCTATAAATTGGGAAGCATTCTTCGGATTGACTTGACATTGGACGCGTCAATAATGTTACCCTGTCTCAGGGACCGTTTTCTCTTGCGTGATTTTGAGGTCAGGATATGACCGGCAAATGCTTTTTTGAACTTGAATTTTCCTGTGCCGGTGACCCTGAATCGTTTGGCGGCGGCTCTGTTCGTTTTAATTTTTGGCATTAAAATTCTCCTTAAAAAACTCCATATGCGTTGTACAGTCAATCAGAAACACAAGGCTTCTGAACAAACACATATGGCGCGAACCTGTACTTACAGACCACGCCAATGGTTCCTGTATCGTTTTACAAAGGGAGCATCAGACTGCAATGATTACGATGCTCCCGACTTTCAGGAAGAAAACAGGCTCATGGCTTGGGACCAAGAATCATGAACATTGCGCGTCCTTCGAATTTTGGCATCTGTTCGACAATGGCAATGTCTTCGGTTTCAGATGCAATCTGGATGAGCAATTCTTTTCCCATGGCGGAAAGTGTGATCTCACGGCCCCTGAAAACACACGTGACCTTAACTTTGTTTTTCTTGGCAATAAATTTTTTGATATGGCCAATTTTGGTCACAAGATCGTTTTCCCCGGTTTTGGGCCGGACCTTTATCTCTTTGAGCTGGACCGTCGCCTGTTTCTTTTTTGCCTCTTGTTTCTTCTTTGTTTCTTCGTACTTATACCTGCCGTAATCCATGATTTTGCACACAGGTGGTGACGCGTTGGGCGAAACTTCAACAAGGTCAAGATTGAATTCATTGGCGGAAGCAAGAGCCTGATGTAAGGGCAAAATACCCAACTGATTGCCGTCGGGATCAATCACACGCACTTCCTTGGCTCTTATTTTCCTATTGATATTGGTCTGGTCGCGGTTAGCTATGCTACCCTCCTCATGGTAACCTGTTATTGAATCAAGAAATGCCGATAAAACACGAAGCATTCCACAATAATATTAACAACCGAACTTCTTATAGAAATATTATACTAAAAGCAAGAGAAAAATAATTGATTTGCTATGAATCGTACATGATCATGTCTTTTGATATGTGGCAGAAAGCGTGTAATCCTCAAGATAACTCCCCTTCCAGTACCGGTTGCCGGGTGACAGGAAAAATTGCTTGAACAGAGAAAGGCTTTCATCTCGCATCACACCCGGGACAATAACTATTTCCGGGGTCCTGTAGAGGGGTGACAGATGTGTTCGGTCACAGGATGTCCCCCCTCCCATGGCATCTTCATAGGCATAAACAATGTGCCTGATACCGCTTAAAAGAATCGCTGCAAAGCACATCAGGCAGGGTTCCATGGTGGAATAAAGGATCATGTCTTTTCTTCTGGGATCCGTGCCTGGATAATCAATCTGTTTGAGTGCATTGATTTCAGCATGGTCGATTTCATTGACCCCATGAACCGAGGCGTTTTCCCTCCTGCCCATTGAAATGATCGTGTCCTTAAGAACGATCACGCAGCCCACGGGAAAATCACCCTCTGCCAGGGCCGATTCAGCCTGGATCAGGGCTTCTTTCATATAGGTCTCATGGCTCATATTCAATCCTGCATATATCGGTATCACAGGGACAGCTCCCATCCACCTCAAAGGCATAAAGGATTCTGGATTCCAGCACAGAACGCTTTGAATCGATGACTTCCAGGGGTTCTTTGCTGGCCATTAGGGCCAGTTCATTTCTTGAGGGAATCCGGTCCAGGCCCTGAGCCAGCAGCGTTCCTGTTCGGCCCAGGAGAATATCTGCATCTTCACCGTTGGTCACCACCACACAGGGGATCTGGTGGGGAGCCACAAGCCTGGATGCTGCCAGGGAAGAACGGTGTCGAGTGATGATGGAACCTGGGCCGTACTTGATCAGCATCAGCTCCTTTTTGTCGATTAAAACAATAAAATCGATTTTAAGGATGGCTTTTTTCTCCGGCGTCGTGACTGTCAGGCTATAATCCTGAACAATATCAGTCCGTTTGAACTGTTTGTCCCTGACAAGACGTTCGGCAATAGCCTGCCTGTAACGTTCGTCCAGAGTATCGGGGATTTCTTTACCGGATATAAAATCAATCAGGCTTCCAAGAATAAGGTGATGATCGTTCATATCATTTGATCATAAAAGAGATGGCTGTATAAGTAAAGAATTTCACACGATGATCAGATATATTTTATGTAATGGTTGTTAAATAGATCATTCTGATTTATATAAAAAGTTTATAAAAATAATGACAATGGAAGAAATAGTCTGAAATGAGCCGAATCTCAGGAAGAAATAGAAATTAATGATGTCCATTCGGGAAGAATTCGAAAAAAGAGAGAGAACCTTTATCTCAGAATTCGGGAGTCTGAGCTCGGAGTCAAAGGGAAGACAAGTGGAGGAAGAGACCTGCCCGATTCGCACTGCGTTTCAAAGGGATCGGGACAGAATCGTTTATTCCAATGCGTTCAGACGCCTAAAACACAAAACCCAGGTTTTTCTATCCCCCTTGGGAGAGCATTACAGAACCCGGCTGACCCACACCCTCGAAGTGGCCCAGATTGCCCGGACCATATCAAGGGCCATGAGACTTAACGAAGACCTTACCGAAGCCATTGCCCTGGCCCATGATCTGGGGCATACCCCCTTTGGACACAGCGGCGAAACAGCATTGAAACAAATCTTTTCTTCGACATTTTCCCATACCAGCCAAAGTTTAAGGGTGGTGGATGTCCTTGAAAAGGATGGGAAGGGTCTCAATTTGACCTTTGAGGTCCGTGACGGAATCATAAAACACTCCAAAGGCTATGGGGATGTCATCTCTAAGAATCCCGATGACATGGCCAGCACGGTTGAGGGGCGGATAGTCCGAATCGCAGACATTATGGCCTACCTGAACCATGATCTGGATGACGCCATACGAAGCAGGGTCATCAACGAGAGCCAGATCCCGGAAATATGCACACGGGTTCTGGGAAACACGCACTCCCAGAGAGCCACCACCATGGTGACGGACCTCATTTATTCCACGAAACCTGAAAATGGAGAGCTATGTCTTAAAGTAGGTGATGATGTCAGGAATGCCATGACGGCCCTGCGCGAGTTCCTCTATGAAAATGTCTATCGTTCACCCCAGGTCCATGGAGAATTTGAGAAGTCCATGAAAATACTCAAGGACCTTTACGTTTTTTTCATGGATGACTCCAATATCAAAAGCTTTGAAGAAGAACTGATCGGTATCGAAATGGAAGGATGTGGAACCAACGATCCCCATGATAGACGTGTCACGGATTTAATCGCCAGCATGACGGACAGACATGCTCTTGATCTCTATTCCAAGCTCTTTTTCCCCCTTCCCCTGGTGTGAGTGATGACACTTTCCCGCCGTCTGATTGTTCAGGCCAATGGCCCGTGGTGTGAAAGACTCAAGGTCCTGTTTGACAGGATGGACCAGGCATATGGCTGTGTGGCAGGGGCCTATGGCTTCCATTGCAGGGGGTGTGAGGACAATTGCTGTTACAGCCGTTTTTACCACCACACCCTCCTTGAGTATGCTTATCTGCATCAAGGCATGGGAACCCTTGACCATGGGACACGTGAAACCATTCTTCAAAAGGCTGCAGACGTGGTCGCCCAATCCAACAGCGCCGACAAACACGGCCATGATCTGAAGATCATGTGCCCCCTGAATGCCCAGGGGCGTTGTTTGCTTTACACATTCCGGCCCATGGTATGTCGCCTTCACGGGCTGGATCATGAACTCTGCAAGCCCGGTCAAGCACCGGTAAAGAGCATCGGCTGCGATCTGTTCCGCAAACAAACCGAACAGATGATGTATATACCCTTTGACAGAACGCCTTTTTATAAAGACATGGCCCAGTTGGAGAGTGAATTTCGATTGAAAACCGGAATCATGGACCGGATGAAGTATACCATTGCGGAGATGCTGCTTTTATGAAATCAGTGGATCTGAAAGATATTCCGGGGCTTCCCGGACAAAAGCTTGAAACAAAAGATGAATTTCACTTTAAATGTCACAAGGGACTTACCTGCTTCAACCTCTGTTGCAGAAATTTGAACCTTTTTCTTTACCCCTATGATGTGATTCGCCTGAAAAACAATCTGAACATATCCTCCGGTGAATTTATTGATCGTTATACCGATATCGTATTGCGGCCCGGAAATCATTTTCCTGATGTTCTTCTGAAAATGGCGGATAATGATGCGAAAACCTGCCCCTACTTGTCCGACACGGGCTGCCTGGTCTACCCGGACAGACCCGACGCCTGCCGAACCTTTCCCGTGGAGCAGGGGGTGATGTTTCGTGATGGTGCCCAACCTGAACCGGTGTTTTTTTTCAGGCCTCCGGACTTTTGTCTGGGGCAGCATGAAACGCAGGTATTCACCATTGATACCTGGGCCGATGACCAGGATGCCGCCACTTACAACGCGATGACGGTGCTGTGGGCTGGGCTCATAGGCCTTTTCCAGGCCGATCCCTGGGGTGGTGAAGGCCCCGGGGGGAACAGGGGCAAGATGGCCTTCATGGCCTTGTACAACGTGGATGCCTTTCGTGAATTCGTGTTCGGGAGCTCATTTTTAAAGCGGTATAAAGTCAAGGAAGACATCCGGAAAAAAATCAAACGCAATGATGTGGAAATGATGAAATTTGGATTTGATTTTGTGAAAGTCAGCTTTTTTCAGATGTCTTCTAAACGGCTTCGTTTGAAATAACCCTTTCTACCAGAACCTAACGCCAAGCTGAGGTGCGCAGTTTTATGCGTCGCCTCCAGCTGTTGGTTGGCGAGGTACTTCCGAATTATTCGTACTCGTTCTCGATACTCTCACGAACCTGCATCGGTGCCGATGACATCTTTACCAGCATTGAAACGATACGAACAAGAAGACGTTTAACATAGCTTGTGCGATGTGAAACCCCGACGAGGTCTGAGCCGGGGTAAACCAAAACAGATTAGATGTCTGTATAAGCCAGATCCTTGAATCGGTCCTTGTCATTGAGCCGTTTTTCAATATCTACCTGAAAAAAATCGGCCATAGGTGCAAGCAGGTGAGGATGATCCTTCCAAACGGCTTTCAGGGTTCCCAGAACGGTCGTAAGACCCGTTGGGGTCATTTTCCCAAGGGGTTTTCTGCATCCTCCCGAAGGCATTCCCAGAATAGCCATGGCTGTTTTAATCCCCAGAGGATTTCGTGCCCGGCAGGTGATTTCTCCATAAGGTGTTTTTTCACGCGTAATCACCGTTGTCAGGTTGAACAGGGGTTCAAGCTGTTTCACCAGAGCACTGGCTTCATCCAGCCGTTTTTCTTCGATCATCATGACCAGTTGGGTGGTGAATTTCGGAATGATATTGGACGCCACGGATATCAGGCCGCATGCCTGGATTTCAGGGTCTGTCATCATATCATAGACCATGGCGTCATCGCCGGAATAAATCGAAAAGTCCGGGCCGCAGACCTGCCGTGTCCGCCTCATATTTTCAATATTCCCCGTGGCTTCTTTGACAGCACTGACATTCTTGTACCGGTTCTTTAATATGGCCAGATCTTCGGGCAGCAGCTGGGTACCTGTGCGTCCGGGAATAATATAGGGAATAATGGTCAGGTCAGGAAAGGCCTCGGCAACAGGTCCGATATACTCTTTTCGAATCTCAATGGAACTCGGGCCGTTATAGTAAGGATCCACCAGAAGAACAGCATCGACACCTGCATCCTTGGCCTGCCGAGTGGCAGAAAGGGTTTCACAGGTATTATTGCTTCCGGTTCCGGCTATACAGAGACATTTATTTTTCGTTTTTTTTGAAATGTTTTCAATGACCTTGATATGGTCATCCCACACGAGGGTGGGACTTTCGCCTGTGGTGCCCACGGCAAGAATACCACTTATTCCGTTTTGAATCTGAAAATCAACAAGCTTTTCAAGACCCGGGTAATCAACTTCACCATCTAAAAAGGGAGTGGTCAGTGCAGTGTAACAGCCGGTATTCATAATTCCTCCTGATGATAGATTGTCCTTGATGGCGTCGTAAAAAGTTCCATATGCGGCGTTATAGTGTTTAGCCGGACGTTCGACATACGACCAAGAATGCCGTAACGCCCGGCCAAACACTATGCCTTGCCTATGGAACTTTTTCCATAGCCATCCGTCGATTTTGTACGAGTTCATCGAGCTTGGAAAGATAAAAAAGAGTCGGCATAATGTCAATAAATTATATTATATTTAATGTTTTTTTATGGTTCGAATCAATAGAAAATCAGTTGATTAATAGACATAGTCTCACGGGAAAATGTTTTTTTGCATTGTAAAACATTCCAAAAAGATATAAAACCAAAACTTTGAAATAATAATGATATTTATGAATAAGGGTTTGAAAACAATGGTTAAAGCTAAAAATGCAGAAGAATACATCGCCCAGCTGAGACAGGCTATAGGGTCAAACTCCGAGTGCGGGACCACCCATTACAATCTGGCAGTGGCACTGATGGGACAGAAAAAATACGAGGAAGCAGAAAGCGAACTTCATGAGGCTGTGGGATGTAGCCCCACCCTTGCAGAGGCCTACGTTCAGCTTGGTGCCATCTGTCTCCAAAGGGAAGATATGGAAGGTTGCCTTTATTATAACAGACTGGCCACCAAATCAAGGGCCGGCTTTTCCATAGGATTTGGAAACATTGGTTTTATCGAACTCCAGCGAGGGAATATTGATGAAGCCATCAAAAATCTTCATAAGGCCATTGTCTATAACTCTTTATTTTTACAGGCCTACACCACCCTTGCCAACGCCTATTTGATGAAGGGCCTTGTGCATGAGAGTATTGAAACCAGCAAGAAAGCCCTTGAAATCGAGCCGAATTTTCCCATTGCCCATAACAATCTTGCCATCGCCTATCTTGAACAAAAAGATTACGCTCTGGCAGCAGAACACATCGATACGGCCATCAGCCTGGGCTACGAGGTGGCACCGGAATTATTAAACGAAATCAATTCTTACAGGTAATGGACACCGGTCCTTAAATGGGGTCGGTGATTTAATCGCTTTATGAATCGTCATCCCCAATTTTTATTTTCTATTACCGATTCCGCCAGTGTGGTTGATGAACAGTCAGAGCTATGGCTGCGTCATCTTCCTGCCAATCGTCATCCCGGAGATTCACACAACTCTCCGGCCACCACGGGGCACTATTTTAAGGCAGCATCACGATTCCTGTCGGCAGACGATTACGGGATTCTTAAAACGTCGGCTCTGGGATCCCTGGGAAAACAAATCCGGACAGACCATATTGAAACGATTGCTGTTTGCCTTGTCAAACACGGAACATTCTATCACCCCTCCAAAGTGGACGTTGTTCTTGATAGGGGTGATTCCTGGTCATTTGCTTTGAACCTGGCGGTTTCAAGCCAGGGGCTTGCCTGTGTCGAGCGCGAGTACGCTGCCCTTGAAAGGCTTTCAAAACAGAGCTATTCCGTGCCAGCCGTGTATGGCAAAGGTCATTTCCGTTCAGATGATCATATTGATTTTTCCATGTTTGCAGCCCAGTGGTTCGACGATTATCATGAATTCCATATTCACGAAAAAAAAATCATTGTCTGGAATGAAGACAAAGGGCACTATTTTCTATCGGAACATGAGTGTGACGAGCTATATCATAAAGCCGCTTTCATCATGACCTGCTGTTATAATGTCGAGACATGCGAACAGATCCAGCCCTGGCACCATGCCGCCGGTGACTTTGTCGTGAAAAAAGGCAACGAGGGCCTTGATGTGAAGCTGATCACGGTGAGGCAGTATACGTCTATTTTTCAGGAACCCCCGGACGATGGTGATGAGCGTGTTGAGGCGGCATTGATATTTTTAATCAATCTATCCATACGCATGCGACTGGACAGGGAAGATGGCATTGGAAAAACGGTCTGGGCGGACGACCGGAGTGTTGCAGGTGTTGTCAGGGGATTTTGGGACGGCCTTGGCGCAAAGAGGACCTCCGCCTCCATGGCACCACCCATCATAGATCGGTTCGCGGCATTCATAGTCTCCGTTCCCGATAATGAACTGATGGATTTTGCGATCATGCTCATCCAGTCCTATCATCCTGAATCGCCAGACCTTTCAGTGATTCGGGATCATCTGGATGACCACATTTCCCTGCTGTGTGAGGAACTTAAAAAGGGCCGTGTGTAGTTTCTTAAAATCACAAGATAGCCAGTAATAATAAGGTCAATACCCCAAGATGAAGTATGGGGGGCCAAAAGAAGAAATGGCGGAAAGCCCTAAAAACAGGGAAAGAATCCTTTTTTATTGACAACAAAAGATAATAACTTTATACCATGTAGTTTGAATATCATGGTTTTGCATATCAAATAATTGTAGAACTTGATAAAGTCCTAAATTATTTTAAGTAGTTATATTTTGGTGGAGTAACTTGACAGCCCGGTTTACGGGTTAAACGAAAGATCTTCGTCATGTTGAGTTGAGAAAATTTTTTTTTTAATGGAGGTAAGGCAATGGCAAAGCATGAAACCCCTTTGTTAGACCAGCTGGAATCCGGGCCGTGGCCAAGTTTTGTGTCCGATATCAAGCAGGAAGCTGCGACAAGGGCGAAAAACGCAAAAGGTCTCGACTATCAGATGCCTAGCGATGTGTGTGACGATCTTCTCGGAATTCTCGAACTTTCTTACAAAGATGGTACAACCCACTGGAAACACGGTGGTATCGTTGGTGTTTTCGGTTACGGCGGCGGTATTATCGGCCGTTACTGCGACAAGCCCAAAGATTTTCCCGGCGTTGCAGCATTTCATACCGTCCGTGTTGCACAGCCCGGTGGTAAATACTACACAACCGCTTTTTTGAACCAACTCATGGACATCTGGGACCTTCGTGGTAGCGGTCTCACAAACATGCACGGTTCCACCGGTGACATCATTCTTCTGGGTACAACAACTCCCCAGCTTGAAGAAATTTTCTACCAGTTGACCCATGAAATGGGCCAGGATCTGGGTGGGTCAGGTTCGAACCTTCGAACTCCTGCTGACTGTATCGGCAGCTCACGTTGCGAATACGCCTGCTTTGATACCCAGGAGCTCTGCTACTTCCTGACCATGACCTACCAGGATGAGCTTCACAGACCGGCATTTCCTTACAAATTTAAATTCAAATTTGACGGATGTCCCAATGGTTGCGTATGCTCCATAGCACGTTCCGACCTTTCCTTCATCGGTACCTGGAAAGATCAAATCCAAGTGAATCAGGCCGAAGTCAAAGCCTATATTGACGGAAAAACTGTTGATAACGGCGGTGCTTTTAAAGGACGAGACTGGGGAAAATTCGACATCCAGAAAGAAGTGATCGATCTTTGCCCCACTGGCTGTATGGCGCTTGTGAAAGGCGAACTTAAGATCAATGACAAAGAATGTACCCGTTGTATGCATTGCATCAACGTTATGCCCAAGGCCCTCAAGCCCGGTAAGGATAAAGGCGTATCCATTCTGTGTGGTGCCAAAGCACCCATCGTTGACGGTGCCCAGATGGGAACCCTCATCAGACCCTTTATCAGCATTGACCAGACCCTGAACAAACAACTTTCTGATTTTGAAGATGAAGATGAATGGATGGAATACCTGGCAGAAAAATACGAAGCCATCACCGAATTCATTGAACTCGTTTGGGACTACTGGATGGAAGAAGGCAAGAACCGTGAACGCCTTGGTGAATTGATGATGCGACAGGGTCTGCAGAAATTCCTTGAGAAAGTTGAAGTTGAGCCCATGGCGGTTCATGTTCAGCATCCTCGAACCAACCCCTACATTTTCTGGAAAGAAGATGAGGTTGAAGGTGGCTGGGGCCGTGATATTGAAGACTACAGAAAAGCGCATTCACGCTAGGGAGGAATAAAAATGGCATTTATATCCGCAGGATACAATCCGGACAAACCGATGGAAGGTCGTATTACCGATATCGGTCCCAAACATTATGACTCGTTCTACCCGGAAGTCATTAAGAAAAACAAAGGCAAATGGTCTCATCATGAAATCCTCGAACCCGGCGTTCTTGTTCACGTTGGAGAATCCGGGGACGAAGTGTTTACCGTTCGTTGTGGTGGTGCCCGACTGATGAGCGTAACTCACATCCGTGAAATCTGTGAAATCGCAGACAAACATTGTGACGGACATGTTCGTTTCACCACACGAAACAACATCGAATTCATGGTTACAAGCAAAGATAAAATGAATGCTCTGAAGGCTGATCTGGCCCAAAGAAAATTCGACGGCGGAAGTATGAAATTTCCTATTGGCGGTACCGGTTCCGGTATTTCCAATATCGTTCATACCCAGGGCTGGATTCACTGCCATACACCTGCAACGGATGCTTCCGGAACAGTTAAGGCAACCATGGACACCGTTTTCGAAGATTTCCAGAGCATGAAAATGCCTGCGAAACTCAAAATCTCCATGGCCTGCTGCCTGAACATGTGCGGTGCTGTTCATTGTTCTGACATCGCCATTCTCGGTTACCACAGAAAGCCTCCAATATTGGATCACGAATATCTTGATAAAGTCTGTGAAGTTCCTCTTGCCGTCGCTTCCTGCCCCACGGCAGCCATCCGACCCTCAAAAGTTGAACTTCCCAACGGGACAACCGTGAATTCTGTTGCCGTTAAAAATGAACGCTGCATGTACTGCGGTAACTGCTACACCATGTGCCCCTCAATGCCCCTTTCCGATAAAGAAGGTGACGGTATTGTACTTATGGCCGGTGGTAAAGTATCCAACCGTATTTCAGCACCCAAGTTCTCAAAAGTAGTTGTGGCCTTCCTGCCCAACGAAGCACCACGCTGGGATAATATGACAGTGGCTATCAAGAAAATGATCAACGCTTACTCAAACGGTGCCAACAAATACGAACGTCTGGGCGACTGGGCAGAAAGAATCGGCTGGGAAAGATTCTTTGAAGTGTGTGATCTTGAATTCACCCACCACCTGATCGATGACTTCCGTGATGCGGCATATCACACATGGAGACAGTCAACTCTGTTTAAATTCTAGACGTTAAACCGGGTCTTTTTATCGTTATACCGCTGACCGGAACCTTTACGCACAGGTTCCGGTCAGTATTACAAAAGGAGAATTAACATGGCATTAGATACAGCTGAAGCCCAAAAAGTCATCGTTGAAAATCTTGAAAAAAAAGCGAAATCAAAATCAAAATTTTATTTGAAAGATTTCTATTCATTTTTTCCTGAGGAAAAACCCAGAACCGTTAAGAAAATCGTCAACGATATGGTTGCCCAAGGTATCCTTGAATACTGGTCAAGTGGAAGTACAACCATGATCGGCCTTAAAGGTACGGGTAAACAAGCGGGTGCTGAAGGCGAAGATTGATTTGGTTGTCGTTTTATGGCATTCCCCAAAAGCTGTGAATGGTCATGCTTGAAAAAAAAGATGGTTGTCCTGGATTCTTTGTATCTGCTCTAAGGGGCGGGTCTGGGAAAACCTTGATCACCATAGGAATAACTGCAGCTTTAAGGGCTCTTGGTAAAAAGACTGCTCCCTTCAAAAAAGGTCCGGATTATATCGATGCCGGCTGGTTATCACTTGCAGCCGGCCGGCCTTGTTATAATCTTGATACATATCTTATTCCCGAAAATCAGGTCATCCAATCCTATGTGAACAATACGCTGAATGCAGGTATTGATATTGCTGTTGTTGAGGGAAACCGTGGTCTTTATGACGGGATCGATCTTGACGGAAAAACAAGTACGGCAGAAACAGCCAAACTATTAGGGCTTCCGGTATTTCTTTGCTTGGACTGTACGAAAACGACCCGGACCATGGCTGCGGCTGTTTTGGGTTGCCTCCATTTTGACCCGGAGCTCACCATCGGGGGAGTCATTCTCAATAAGGTTGCGGGATCAAGGCACAGGGACAATTTGGCCAGCAACATTGAATATCACACAGGGGTTCCTGTTCTTGGGTCTGTGCCCAAGCTGCGCAGCCACGATTTCCCTGAGCGCCATATGGGTCTGGTACCCACCCATGAACATTTATGGGCCTCCGTATCTATTGAAAGTGCTGAGAAACTTGTCCGGGAAAACATCAATCTTGACCAGCTTCTTGCAATTGCGCACCGCGAAACCCGATCCATCTCCCAAGAAGTTTATCCGCTTGAAATCGTCAATCCTTCTTCAGAGACTCACACAATAAAAGGTCCCAGGATCGGAGTAATCAAGGATGCCGCCTTTCAGTTCTACTATCCTGAAAATATTGAGGCACTTGAAAATGAGGGTGCTGAAATTATTTACACCAGCCCTTTAAGTCATGCGGAATTTCCTAATGTGGATGCCCTTTATATCGGAGGTGGATTTCCTGAAACCCATGCAAAGGAACTGTCTGAAAACAGGGTGTTCAGAGAAACGATCAAGGCCCTTGCAGATAAAGGATTTCCCATCTATGCTGAATGCGGGGGCCTGATGTATCTTGGCCGTGAGCTTGTGATCGAGGGGGTCAACTACCCCATGACAGGTATATTTCCCTTGTCCTTCGGCTTGTCACACAAACCCCAGGGTCACGGGTATGTGGTGGCGGAAGTCAGTCGGGAAAACCCTTATTTTGACGTGGGTTCGGAAGTCAAAGGCCATGAATTCAGGTATTCAAAAATCATCTCCTGGGACAATGACATAGAGACGGCATTGACCATGAAACGAGGCACCGGAATGGCTGACAAAAAAGACGGAGCCCTTTATAAAAATGTGTTTGCCTGCTACACCCATATCCATGCCCTGGGCAATCCCTCCTGGGCCAAACGCTTTGTCAATCAGGCCAGACAATACCAATTGAATACAAACCCATAGCAATTCCTATCGGAATTCATAAGTCCCATAGGTCTCATGGGTCCCATAGGACTTATATGACTCATGTGACTCATGTGACTTATG
>Ga0180007_10000727_pt1 | contig 51391 bp, 34 predicted proteins | sample MM_PC_MetaG_FD_121122 | JGI IMG/M metagenome (GOLD analysis project Ga0180007, IMG submission 121122) | Groundwater microbial communities from the Aspo Hard Rock Laboratory (HRL) deep subsurface site, Sweden - MM_PC_MetaG | ecosystem: Environmental > Aquatic > Deep subsurface > Groundwater... | reverse complement strand
ATTATCCCCCGCAGCAAGCCCCAGTGGATCCTGACTGATAAACGAGCCTGTCCGGGCATCAAAATACCTATGTCTGTTATAAGAAAGATCAAGTTCGGGATCAAAATACTGGCCCTGGAAACGTATGGGGTTATCGAATTGATTTTCATGAATTTTTTCGATGTTTCCCAAGGCATCAAAGCTGGCGGACCAGACGATGGTTCCGGCCTCATCGGTGATTTCCTGGGGAAGCCCCACAGAATCATTGTGAACGTAATGGACTTTTTTGTCTTTGTCAATGATGGCCAGGAGTTCGAAGGTGTTGGGGTAGTAGACGAATTCTCTGGGGTTGTCTTCGCCCAGGTTGTCGGATAAAAGTTGATCCCCGTCCCAGGTGAATGTGGTGGTCAGGGCGTTGGTTATTTTGGACAGGCGGCGGCCCAGAGCATCATAGGTCATGGATGTCCGGGTGTATGATTCGTGATTGTATGCGGATGTTAACCGGTTGCTTGCATCCCATTCAAAAGTATGGTGGCCGCGTTTGCCTTTTCTGCTGATCAGGTTGCCTGCGGCATTGAAATGGTAATCGGTTTTTTCGTGGTTAAGGTGGCGTGAGCCGTCGTATTCTTCTTTGTCTCCGCGTTTGAACAGGTCGCCTGCGGGGTCATGGAGGAATTCTTTGATTTTTTGTTCGGGGTCGGTGTATTGGGTGATTTGGCCCATGGGGTTGTAGGTGAAAAAGCGGCTGCCTTTGTCTGAGTCCATGCGGGCGGTGAGGTTGCCGACCGGGTCGTATTCGTAGGCGCGGCTGATGGTTTTGCCTGTGGGCAGGGTGATGGCCTGGTTTGATAGAACGTTGTCGGTGGTGTAATCGTAGGTCCGGTTGAGGCCGCTGTCAAAGGATTCCGTGATGGGCAAGCCCAGGGCGTTCCGGGTGATGTCCATGCGTTTGTTGTTGATGGTGATGGCTTGGGTGCGGCCCAGGATATCATGGTCGAACCTTATGTCGTTGCCTGTGGATGACAATCGGCGGGTGCGGTTGCCGAGGATGTCGTATTCGTGGGTGGTGCTGTGATCGCCCTGGATTTCCTGGGTCAGGCGGTTCTCGGCGTCATAGATCCGCTGGGTTTTTGCGTGTTCGTTTTCATGGGTGGTCAGGTTGCCGTTGGCATCATAGGTGTAGGATTCAAGGGTTCTGTCCGAACCGGTTTTTTGGATCAGGCGGCCCAGGGAATCGAATGTAAAGTCGGTGATCCGGTTTAAGGGGTCGAGGCTTTGGATGAGCTGGCCTGCGGGGTCATAGGTGTAGCGGCTCTCGTTGCCCCAGTAGTCGATTTCATGGGTGATGCGACCGGCATGGTCGTGCTTGAATTCAAAGATTTCACCCCGCTGGTTGGTCAGGGTTTTTAATCGCTCTTCATTGTCATAGTCATAGGTGATGGTGGTTCCGTCGGGGTTTGTTCGTGTTTTGATCTGGCCCATGCCGGTGTAAGTGAGCCGGGTGATGTTGCCGGCTTCGTCTTTGTGGCTGACAAGGCGGTCTGCGGCGTCATAGGTGCAATAAATGTCCTTGTTCGAGGGCGTGGTGATTCGGGTCAGTCTGAACTTGTCATCGTAGGTGTATCTTGTTTTTTTGCCCTGGGGGTCGATGATGGCTGAAATATTTCCAAAGGAATCCCGCTCGATTATTTTGACCTGGCCCAGGGCGTCGGTGATTTGGGTGACCTGACCCAGTGGGTTATGATCAAACAGGGTTTTTGCGCCAATGGGGTCGGTGAAGGAGATGAGGTCGCCTTTGGTGTTGTATTCATAAAGGGTTTGGGCTCCTGTGGGGCTGATGCGCTGGGTCAAAAGGGCCCGGTCTTCGAATTTCTGCTGCCAGTGGTTGCCGTTGGGGTCGGTGATGGAGATGGGGTTGCAATTGCCGTCATAGTCCATGGTGATTTGGGCCTCATCGGGTCGAATGACCCGGGTGAGGTTGCCCAGATGATCGTAGTGGTATTCTGTTTTTCTGCCCAGGGGGTCGATGATGGCTGTGGGCCGTCCGGTGGCATCGTATTCATGGCGGGTGACATGGTTTTTGTGATCCCGGAATGCCAGGGGGTTGAAGTTTTCATCGTATTCGATGATCCGGCTCTGGCCCTTTGAACTGGTGATTCGGGTTTCCCGGCCAATGTCGTGGTATTCGAAACGGTAGTCATAAAGGCCGTCGTCTCCCCAGGTGTGCAGGCATTTGCCCTGGGGGGTGCATTGGTCATAGTCATAGAAAAACGACTGGCCGCTTCGAAGGGTGAGGCCTGTGAGGCAGTGATTGGTGTAGGTGTAGGCAAGGGGACTGTTCAGTGAGTCGTGTGCGGTGACAAGGTCCCCGGTGTCATTATCGTAGGTGTATTCAACAAGTTTGACCGCGCTGTTGTCGGGCATGATCCGGACCATGCGCCGGATACAGCCTTTTTCCGAGATGACTGTGATCTTCTGGCCTGAAGAATCTTCGATGGTTGTCAGGTTCCGTCCCTCACGGTGAAAGACAAGGGAATTCCCCTTGGAGTCGGTGATGCGGTCACGGTAAAGGCTTGTGGCCTGGTCTTTTTTGGGGAAATAATGGTTGATGTTGTTTTTGTCGGTGATGGTGTAATGGCTTGGGTTCTGGTGAAGGAAATAATCGCTTTTGACGTCTGCAATCGCTTTTTTATCCTTGGTTGGAGCATGGGCAAAGATACTGGCGGTTTTGCTGCCGTGGTAAAAGGTCACCGTGTCATCGTCATTTATAACAAGACGAGCATCGGCCGGGCATTGCCAGCCGGGTCCCAGAAGGCCTGTTCCGGGGGTCTGGGAACTGTAATGGCGCTCCCAGGCAAGGGGCATACGGCCAGGGAGTATAAAGTCCGTGACAGCTTCCACCACGGCTCCGGTGATGGCGTTGACCGGATGGCCTATTTCTGCGTTTTTCTTGTTTTGTTTGTTCAGCTGGGCGTTTTCTTGCTCAAGGCTTTTTTTCACCTTGGGTTTTTCTATTTCGGGTGGGTCAATGGCCTTCTGTGCCCGTGATTCTGCGCGTCCGGCGCGCCCGGATGCGTCAAAATTATGCTTACCTGACAGGGCCATGTCGATCCATTGGGAGAATTTTTCTTTGACGGCCAATTTCATGTCACCGAGCTTCCCGCTGGCTTCGGTCATGGCTTTTCTGATTTTTATCAGATCGATGTTGACGCGTGATAATTTGTCGGCGGGTATCATGGATTGAACCCATGGTTTTTTCACATAGCTTTCTGCTTTTTTAAGGATGCTGTCCATGTTGTCAAGGGCATGCCTGAGGATCTCTTCGGCCTTGTCCATCCAGGTGCTCAGTTTGTCGGGCATGGATTTGAGAAAGCGGTGGGCATTGCCTTTACCGAATCGGTTGAGGATAGAGATGCAAAATTCCCAGAGCTTTTTTGCCTGGCCCGGGTCCAGAAGGGTACCGCCTTTTTTGAGGATGTCTGATATGTGCTTGATCATGCCTTTGAACACCCCTTTAACGGCGGAGCCCACCATGGGAATACAGCCTATGGCGATCAAAAAGACAGTGACCCACAAAAACAGTTCAAAACTCATGCCCAGGGTGTCCGGGTGTTTTTCCTTATCGGCCCGAACTTCAGGTTCAAGGCCGTAAAAATCCAGGATGGCTAAAAGGCCAGCGATGATATCCCGGATATCCAGGCCCTGGTCCACAAAGGGAACCAGCCCCAGAAGGGTGTTGGCTGCGATGTGGCTGATTTCCTGGTCTTTGTTGAAATCTCCCTGGATGAACTTCCAGAACCACTGGCCTGCTTTATAAAAGATGCCTTGGCTTTCTTTTTCATGGGGCTTGGCTTTGGGCTGCTTGTCTTCGAAGACTTCGAATTCCTGTTCATCGGCGGTAAACAAATACCGGTATGAGCCGGTGGGATGAAGGGGCACGCCGTCGATGTGGGCCTTTCCGTTTTGATCCAAGGTGCCTTTATAGGAAAAATCCCCGCTGTCTTGACCCTTTCTGTCCGTGGATATGACCTCATAGGTGGCCCCTGCCACCGGGGTCTTGTCTGCATGAAGATACTCCAGATCAATAAAGGTGAATTCCTCTTTTTTGGGGGTCTCCTGTCCGCTGAATATGGGGATGCCTTTGGGGGTGGTTACCATCTGCCAGGAGTCTTCGGCTTCGATTTGATCGATTTCATGGCGCCATGTGATTTTCTCAAAGATAAAGGAGACGTATTCCAGTCTATGTGCTTGGATAAGGCCTTTAACCAGGGCGTTTTCAAGGGTGATGGTATAGTAATGCTCTTCATGGGCACGTCTATTGATCCGGTACAGCCTGAGAATCACCTGGAAGATGGGCTCGTTTGTTGAAAGGGCCTGGAGAAGGCGCGGGGTGCTCTTGTCCATGGCCTTGCATAAGGTCAGTGCCCCGTGACTCCGGGGACGGCCATAGATATACGCCCTTAATTCCTCAAGGCTGACATTCTCTTTGAGGTGACCGCTGCCGGACATGTTGAACACCTGAATGGTATCCTCACGCCCCTTGATGTCGCAGGACCCTTTGATATTTCCCTTAAAGGAGATGATTTCTGCATGGCAGATCAGTCGGGACATGTCTTAATTCTCCGTTATTTATGCTTTTTAAAGTGTTTATCCACCACCCGTTCGCGTGGCTCACTGCCCCCCTGTGTCAGGATAGTTGTCGCATGATTTAAAAAAAAGAAATCAAAAGTTGAGCAGGTGGCACATGTCCGTGTTTGTTCCTGTCAGTCCGTGTTTGTCCAGGCTATTTCTTCGTGGACGGACACGGACGAGCACTGACTGACACGGACATTGAAACACCGTGGTTAAACTGTTTTTGTTTCGTTTCCAGGCAGCGCCTGGAAACTTAACTTTTTTTCACCATGAAAGTCATGACGTTTGAGGTGGAGCTGTTTTCTTTTCTTCATGAACTTTATGCTTCATGGTAAATTTGCTTTTTCTTTTTTAAACCACTCGTTCGTGTGGCTCACTGAAGCACACGGAGAGCCACGAAGAAGGGTAAAGTATTATCCCTGCCGGGTGCCAAACTTTTAAAGAGTTTGATCCGTCGTTGCCAAGGCTATGACGGGACAGGCAAACAGGTATTGTTTTTAATTATTCTTATAAGTCCCATGGGGCTATTATTGTTGCTTGCAGCCCCGCCGCACCGAGCTTTCCGTGGTCAGCCAACCTTCTGGATCGTGCAATTAAAAAAACTATGCACCGGGTTCTTCCCAGGAGTCAGTGGTTTCGATGGGCGGATTTTCCCAACGCCATGTGATCTTCCGGTAACTGAACGATACGGTTTCAGTGTCATCCTCAAGGACTATGGATTTGATCCGGGCCTGCTCAAGGAGGATGGTGTAGAACAGTTCCTCATGGCCTTCGGAGATGATTTCATAAAATTTAACAAGGACCTTGGTCAATAGTTCGCTTTCGGCCAGTGCTTGTTCGAGCAGGGGACTTGACCTGTCGATGGGTTTACTGATGATAAAAGGAGAGTGAATACGTTTTCCTCCTTTTTCTCCGGTAGGGATTTGTACCTCATGGTTGACATACTCCACAAATATCGTTCCCTCCCGGCCCTCCATGTCACAGGAACCTTTGATGGGTCCTTGTTTTTCTCCGATAATTTCAACATGAATTGGTAAGCTCATGAAATACTCCTTAATTTAGTGCTCATTCATAAATTGTGTCCTTCACTTCAGCTCACACGCTGAAATTTTAGTCGGCTACTAGTGACAAGTGGTATTACCAGTTGAAAAATAATAACCATTTTAAGGGCAACATTAAGCCTGATTAAAATATCACCTATGAAAATAATTTATTACTGTCAAGGGAAATTTTTAAGTTTTAATATTTCAAGAAAATGAAACTATTCATTTTGTGTGTGTCTTATGATACTTTGATTAGTCTATTAAGCTGAATGGCAAAATTGAGATTGGTGTGAACTGATTCCATGAGCGGCAAAAAATAAATACAAAGGATACCCATGAAAATAATCATTGTGGCCGGTGCAAGGCCGAATTTTATGAAGATCGCTCCGATTATCCGGGCCATTGAAAAACTGGAAGAAAAAGATCTGTCTTATAAACTGGTTCATACGGGGCAGCATTATGACTTTAATATGTCCGAGACCTTTTTTGAGGATCTTGGGATTCCGAAACCGGATTATTTTTTAAACGCCGGTGGGGGGTCACATTCGGATCAGACGGCAAAGATCATGGTTGCCTTTGAAACGGTTTGCCTTGAAGAAAAGCCGGATGTTGTTCTTGTTGTGGGGGATGTCAATTCAACGTTGGCTTGCAGTATTGTTGCCAAGAAACTTGTGGTTAAGGTGGCCCATGTTGAGGCGGGTCTCCGGAGTTTTGATCTGGCCATGCCGGAAGAAATTAACAGGATGGTTACGGATGCCATAACGGATTATTTTTTCACAACGGAAAAAAATGCCGATCAGAACCTGCTAAATGAAGGCAAGAATAAAGATCATATCCATTTTGTGGGCCATGTGATGATTGATAATCTTTTGTATCAGCATGAAAAGATAATCAGTTGTGATGATTCTGAGTTTCAGTATGCTGCGCTTAAAAAGGAGCTTGGCGAGTATATTTTTATGACGCTTCATCGCCCGTCAAATGTTGATGATAAAGATAAGCTTGAAGAAATTATTGGGGCCTTGAATACCATTGCAGAGGAAACGCCCATTGTTTTTCCGGTCCATCCGAGAACGGAGAAAATGCTTGAAAAATTCGGGATTGTCCTTTCGGATCGAATAAAAAAACTTGCCCCCCTTGGATTTAAAGATGCGCTTTATTTATGGAAAGACGCCTTGTGTGTTTTTACGGACAGTGGGGGACTCCAGGAAGAAACAACGGGGATTGGTGTTCCTTGCTTTACCATCAGGGAAAATACCGAGAGGCCTGTGACCGTTGAAGAGGGGACAAATATTCTTGTGGGTACGTCCGGTGCGGCCATTGTCAAGGAATATAAAAAACTGAAATCAGGTGTGAAAAAAGCAGGGAGAATCCCTGATTTGTGGGATGGGAAAGCGGCTGAGCGCATTGTTGATGTTCTTTTTGCCGGTTAGTTTGTGCCTGAATTTAGGTGAAAAGGGATTGGATGCTATTTCAAAAAAACGACGCCATTAAGTAATACCATGGGATTTATAGGTCGTATGGGACTTATGGGACGTATAAGTCTCATACCCACTAACTGGGTTTAAAACATGAAACGATCGCAACCCAGAATTTTTTGTTGCAAAATTCAAACAAATGTTTTAATCATATGTATCAAACAACTGTTTACATACGAGGTATCTATGAACCCATCACAACTTTCAACCAGGGAAAGAATCCTTGAATATGCTGGCGACATGTTCGGGAAAAAAGGGTTTAAATCAACGACTATCCGAATGATTGCCCAGGAAGCCGGTGTGAATGTGGCTGCCGTCAATTACCATTTCAGGGACAAAGAAGGTCTGTATGCTGAGGTGATCGAGGATATCTTTTCCAAAGGATTTGCACGGTTCCCCTCCCTGGACCCGAAGTCTGATCCGGCCATGTCGGCTGAAGATAGATTGAAACTCTTTATTCGCGGAACCATATACAGGATCTTAAGCCCCGAAGGATGGGGGGGCTTGAATGGTAAGGGGCGTCTGATCGCACGGGAGATGATGGAGCCCACATCAGCCTTTACCCAGGTCATCGAAACGTATATACGGCCCCACAAGGACAGGCTGGTGGCGATTTTATGGGAAATTGTGGGAAAGGGGGCCCGGCAGGAAGATATCCTTCTGTCCGTGGTCAGTATTTTGGGTCAGTGCATTTATTATGTTTACGCAACATCTATTATTGAACGGGTTGCTCCGGAATACACACCGGTTGAAAATAATATTGATAAGATCATAGACCATGTGTTCCGTTTTTCTTTGGGTGGGTTGGAAAATATCAAAGCGGATAAGGAGATAGCATGAAAAAACGTCTGAGAATAATAATCCCCCTGGGGGTGATTGCCCTGGTGGTGTTGATCTATATCCTGGTTGTTCGTAAAAACCATAACGGTGATACGATTCGTGTTTCGGGTAATATCGAGGTGATTGAATCCCGTCTGGGTTTCAGAATTCCGGGTAGGCTTGAAAAACGCCTGGTGGATGAGGGGGATGACGTCGTAGAAGGCCAAGTCCTTGCCATTTTGGATTCATCGGATCAGCGGGCGGCCCTGGATCGGGCCCAGGCCAATTTCGCATACAGCGAGTCGGTCCTTGAGGAGCTTTCAACCGGCAGCAGGCCCCAGGAACTGGATAAGGCACAGGCCCGGAAGAATCAGGCCAGATATGCGTTGGATGAGTTGAAAAAAGGGAGCCGGACTCAGGATATTGAACGGGCTCGTGCTGAACTGGAACGGGCCACGGCCGCTTTGGGAACCGCCGAGGCCCAGCTTGCCCAGGCCAAATCGGATTTTGAACGATTTGAGGCCTTGTACACCAATGCGGGTATAAGTCAGCGGGAATATGAGCGATATAAGACACAGTACGAAACAGCAAAAAACCAGAACCTTGAAGCAGCGGCACGGGTGACCAATGCCCGGCAAGCCTTGAGTCTGAGTGAGGAAGGTCCACGGAAAGAAGAGATCAAGCGGGCTGAGTCCGCCTTGAAACAAGCAGAAGCCGAATTCGCTCTGGTGAAGATTGGACCCCGAAAAGAAACCCTGGATCAGGCCACGGCCCAGATGAATGCGGCCAAAGCCGCCTTGGAACAGGCCCGTCTGCAGCTTTCATATACAGAACTTCACTCTCCCATAAACGGGGTGGTACTGACCAAGGCCGCGGAAGTTGGGGAATATTTGAATCCAGGTTCTGCCGTGCTTGTGGTGGGAGATCTGGCCCATCCCTGGGTCAGGGCCTATATTCATGAGAAAGATTTGGGACGGCTTCGCCTTAAAGACAAAGCCCAGGTGAAAATTGATGCCTTTGAGAACAGGGTTTTCACGGGAATGGTGAGCTTTATCAGCAGCCAGGCTGAATTCACGCCCAAGGCGGTTCAGACCTTTGAAGAACGTGTCAAATTGATGTTTAGGATCAAAATTGATCTTGAAAATTCTGAGAATTACCTGAAGCCCGGTATGCCTGCCGATGCCTTGATTTTCTGCCCCAACAACTGGGCAGCCAGACCCTGACGGGAGTTTATGGATATGGACAGGACAAAGGCTGCCATACAGGCAATAGATCTTTGCAAAAAATTTGGAGATTTTGATGCTGTTTCCCATCTTAATCTTGAAGTGTATCCGGGTGAGATCTTCGGATTGGTGGGGCCGGACGGGGCAGGGAAGACAACGACCTTGCGCATGCTGTCGAGCATCATGGACCCCAGTTCGGGAACAGCGTCCATTGCAGGTTTTGATGTGGCCGGACAATCGGCGGAGGTCAAGGACCATCTTGCTTATATGAGCCAGCGTTTCAGTCTGTATTCAGATTTGACGGTCAATGAAAATATCGCGTTTTACGCAGATCTTTATGGGGTTCCGAAAAAAGGACGGTCCCAGCGCATCGACGAACTTCTGGATTTCAGTTCCATGGGGCCGTTTAAAAAAAGAAGGGCAGGAAACCTGTCCGGGGGTATGAAACAGAAATTACAGCTGGTCTGTGCCCTTGTGCATACCCCCAAGGTCCTTCTTTTAGATGAGCCGACCAATGGGGTGGATCCGGTGAGTCGAAGGGATTTCTGGCGGATTCTCTATCAGTTGCTCAAACAGGATGTGGCGATTCTGGTGACCACAGCCTATCTGGATGAGGCGGAACGCTGTAACCGGGTGGGGCTTTTGAACCAGGGCAAATTGATGGCCACGGGGACTCCCGGGGAGATCAAAACCCTGATGACCGGCGAGATTATTGCCATCAAAAGCCCGGATGCCTGGGCGATCACCCGTTTGATCCGTGATAATCTGGATTGCCAGAGTGTGAATGTGTTTGGCGATACGGTCCATGTGGTCTGCCAGAATCTGGAAAAGGTCTCGGCCATGTCCAGGGATTTGATCGAAACAGCCGGGTTTACTGTTGAGAGTATCCGGCCGGCACTACCCACCCTGGAAGACGTGTTTGTGAGTGTCCTTGGAACCAAAACTACGGGAAAAGAGGAGGATGATCATAAACGTCTGATGGCATCGGGCATGACCAGGGTCAAACACGGGAACGAAGGGGAGTTTGCGGTTCAGGTGACCGGTCTCACGCGTAGGTTTGGAGATTTTACAGCGGTGAATGCCTTGAGTTTCCAGGTGCCCCAGGGAGAAATTTTCGGTTTTCTCGGGCCCAACGGTGCGGGTAAAAGCACCACCATCCGTATGCTCTGCGGCCTTCTGGAGCCCAGCGAGGGCCAGGGCACCGTGGGGGGCTTTGATATCCGTAAAAACCCGGAATCCATCAAGCAGCATATCGGCTACATGAGTCAGAAATTTTCTTTGTACGAGGATCTGACCGTGGAGGAAAATATTCGATTTTACGGTGGAATTTACGGCCTTGAAGGGGCCAGGATCAAAGAACGGAAAGAATGGGCTGTGGCCATGTCCGGTCTTTCGGGTCACCAGAAAAATCTGACGCGAAATCTCAGCGGAGGCATCAAACAGCGGCTGGCTCTGGCCTGCGCCTTGCTGCACCAGCCGCCCATCATATTTCTGGACGAGCCCACCAGCGGTGTTGATCCTCTGAGCCGGCGGCGGTTCTGGGATTTGATCTACGCCATGGCAGATCTTGGAGTCACCGTGTTTGTGACCACCCATTACATGGAAGAGGCCGAGTACTGTGATCGGGTGGCTTTGATTTACGGGGGCAATATGATTGCCATGGGCACACCCCTTGAACTGAAAACAAAACGGATGACCGATACCATTCTGGATTTGAAATGTTCAAGGCCCCAGGACATTGCATCTGATCTTGCGGCCCTGCCCCAGGTGCGTGATGCAGCCATGTTTGGCGCCGGGCTTCATCTTGTGGTGGATGATGCACAGGCGGGGGAACAGGCTGTGCGTGAGAAACTTGGTGCTCTGGGAGTAAATATTTTAGGTCTTGAACAGGTGACGCCCAGCATGGAGGATGTGTTTATCTCCCTGATCGAGGAAGTGGATCGAAATGGGAAGAATACCTCAAACGGAGGCGTTTCATGATCAGTTCCGGACGATTGAGAGCCGTTGCCAGAAAGGAATTCATCCATGTGATACGGGACTGGCGAAGTTTGTTTCTGGCTTTGGCCATTCCCGTGATTCTTATCCTTTTGTTCGGCTATGCCCTGACCCTGGATTTGAAACATGTTCCCACCGTTGTCTGGGATCAGTCCCGGACATCGGAAAGCAGGGAGCTGATCAGTTTGTACAAGGGCTCACCCTATTTTTCTATTCTTGACTTCAAACAGTCTTATCCGGAGATCCAGGAAGCCCTGGACCGGGGACAGGCCATGGTGGCCCTTGTGATTCCTGGGGATTTTGCAGAAAAGATCCATGGAAACAAAACGGTGAGCATCCAGATTATCGTGGATGGAAGTGATGCCAATACCTCCCGTCTGGCCTCGGGATATGCCGAAAGCGTGGGCATGATCTATAATCTGAAACTTCGGGCCAGGCTGAACCATTTTAACCCAGGCTCTGATACGGACAATCCGGTGGAGCTGGTTTCACGGGCCTGGTATAATCAGGGGCTCAGGGGCCAGAACGTGCTTATTCCCGGCATCATCGCCATCGTGATGATCGTGATCGCAGCCATGCTCACCAGCGTTACCGTGGCCAGGGAGTGGGAAACAGGGACCATGGAACAGCTGATCAGCACGCCGCTTAGGGGACCTGAGCTGGTCTTCGGCAAGGTGATTCCCTATTTTCTCATCGGCATGACTGATGTGACCATTGCTGTGGCCTTGGGGAGAGTTCTTTTTGGAGTACATATTGTGGGAAATGCGGGGCTGTTGTTTGCCATGGCCGCTCTTTTTTTAACCGGGGCCCTGTTTTTCGGCATGACCTTGAGCATTGTCCTGAAATCACAGGTTCTGGCCAATCAGATCGCCATTATCTCTGGGTTTATACCCACCCTGGTGCTGAGCGGTTTTGTTTTTGCCATTGAAAATATGCCCGTGGTGATCCAGGGGATTACCTGTCTTGTTCCGGCCCGATATTTCATCGCTATCATGCGGGGGATTTACATGAAAGGTGTGGGGCTTGAAATCCTCTGGCTGGATGCGTTGCTTCTGACGGTGTACGCCGGTTTGATGGTGATACTTGCCAATCGGAAATTTAAATTCAAACTGGAGTAGCCCATGTTCAATCGAATCCGACATATGCTGATCAAGGAATTCCTTCAGATGTTCAGGGACCCCCGCATGCGGATGGTGGTCTTTGGCTTTCCGGTGATCCAGATGATGGTCATGGCCTTTGCCCTGAATACGGATGTCATGAACATCCGTACAGCGGTTCTGGACATGGACAAGAGTCCTGCGTCCAGGGAACTGATCGATACCTTTACGGCCGGGGGATATTTTAAGATTATCAAAGATACCGATTCCTGGACCGAGCTTCAGTCTTATCTCGATCAGGGCGATGTCCGGGTTCTGATCGCTATCCCTTCCGGGTATGCCCAGGACATTAAAAGCGGGCAAACCGCAAAGGTCCAGATTATCAGCGATGGAACAGACAACAATACATCGGCCATTGTTTCCGGGTATTCGGAGAGGATTATCCGGGAGTACTCGAACCGTCTGCTTAAAAACAGATTGAATGCAAAAGGGGTGACCCAGCCGCCCATCGCCATGGAAACCGTGACACGGGCCTTTTTCAACACCAATCAGGAAAGTCGTTATTACTATGTCCCGGCCCTGATTGCGGTGATGCTATTTATTTTCAGTATCATGTTGACAAGCATTGGTATTGTCAAGGAAAAGGAAATTGGAACCATTGAACAGGTGATGGTGACCCCCATTCGGAAAATCGAATTTATTTTAGGGAAAACATTGCCCTACATGTTCACCGGCTATTTCACCATGACCATGATGCTCATCGTTGCCCGGCTGATTTTCGGGGTCACGGTCAAGGGGAATTATCCCCTTCTTTATTTTCTTACCGGGATTTATCTGTGTGGCAACATGGGTGTGGCCCTGGTCATCAGTGCCAGTGCCACCACCCAGCAGCAGGCCCTTTTGACCAGTTTTCTTTTTATCATGCCGGGAGTCATGCTCAGCGGGTTCATGTTCCCGATCAACAACATGCCGGTGGTTATCCAATACCTGACGCACATCAATCCCATTCGCTGGTATCTGGAAATTTTAAGGGGAATCGTCATGAAGGGCGTTGGAATCGGAGTACTCTGGCATCAGGTGATGTGGCAGGCATCCCTGGCTGTTTTTTTTATATTTCTTGCTGCGAAACGGTTCAGGAAAACCTTGTCGTAATGAAGGGGGGGACTATGTTAAAGGAGATCGTATGCTAAAACAAATTGTGATGATGACAATGATCAGTGTGTCTATGGCATCCTGGGGATTTGGAGATGATGCGGGCGCGGTGAAAAAGGTATCCCTTGCAACGGCCATTCAGACCGCGCTTTTGAATAATTCGGCCATCAAGGCGGCACAGGGGGGAGAAAAGAGCGCTCTTGAAAACCTCAAGAGCAGCCGGGCGGATTTCCTGCCCAAAGCCACGGCCAGATACAGCTACACGCACCTTGAAGATGCGCCTTATCAAAATGTGGGCGGAATTCAGCGTACGGTGGGAGATACGGACAATTACCACTGGGATGTGACGGTGGTCCAACCTTTGTTTACCGGGTTTAGCCTCTGGTCAAGCTATGGTCTGTCCAAAGCCGATGCCGAGATTGGCCGACTTGAGCTGGAAAAGACGGTTCAGGATGTGATACGGGATGTGAAAACCGCTTATTTCGATGTGCTTTTGTCCGAACGTATCCAAAATGTGGCCATGGATAAGGTCAAAACACTGGATGCCCAGGAAAAGGATGCCACGAGTTTTTTTGACAATGGCATTATTCCCAAAAATGATCTTTTGAAATCCAGAATCGCACGGGCTGCAGCTGTTCAGGAGCTTGAAAAGGCGCGGGCCGATGCCATGATTGCCATGTCCCGTCTGAGTGTTATCATGGGGGATACTATCAATGCGGACATCGTCCTCGAACAGGTCCAACCCATGGTCGCGGATAAGGAAAGCATGGAGGTCCTGATTGAGGAAGCCTTACAAAACAGGCCGGAGCTTAGAATCATGGCCCAGGGGCTTGAAAAATTCAGCAGGAATATCCGCCTGAAACAAAGCGATTGTTATCCGGAGCTGTCCCTTGTGGGCCGTTATGAACAGAACGGGGATGATCCCGGGGCCACGGAAAATGAATTTTCCAATGACCACAACACCAGTGTGTCTGTCCAGGCCAACTGGACCTTTTTCGAATGGGGGAAATCCCGTGCGGATATTGCCAAGGTCCGTTATGATCAACGGGCATTCCGTGAGAATATCCGGTCCATGGAAGATCAGGTCCGCCTTGAAATCAAACAGGAATACCTGAATTTGAGTGTCCGGGAGAAAAATATCAAGACCGCCGAGGAAGCCCTGGAGCAGGCCCGGGAAAATTTTCGAATCACCAAGATCCAGTATCTTCAACATGTGACCACGTCAACGGAAGTTCTGGATGCCCAGAGTTATCTGAGCGGAGCTGAAAGTGATTACTACAAGGCCCTTTACGGTTACATGATCGCCCGTGCCCGGCTGGACCGTGCTGTTGGAAGGAAAGTTGTTGGGGGGGATTGATGGCCTCAATCTTCCAGAACCCTTCTTATCTTTAAGGCCAGGTCCATTTTTGCAAATGGCTTCTGGATGAAGTTGACGTGTTCATCCAGAACACCGTGGTGGGCGATGACGTCGGCTGTGTACCCGGACATGAACAGACATTTGAGATTCGGGTAAAGGGACAGGATGGACAGGGATAGCTCCCGGCCATTCATCTCGGGCATGATGACATCGGTCATCAGAAGATGAATTTCCCCGGTGTGTTTTTGGGCCAGGGTGACTGCCTCTTTTGGCGAGGATGCTGCCAGTAGGGTGTAACCCTGATTCTCAAGCATGATGGAGGTCATTTTAAGGATTGCGGGCTCATCTTCAACCAGCAGGATGGTTTCCTGCCCTTGCAGGCTTTCTGCCGTGGGTGGGGATATGCTGGCTGCATCGTCTTTGCCCTCATATCGGGGCAGATAAATCCTGAACGACGTGCCCTGGCCAGGTTCGCTTTCAACACGAATGAATCCGTTGTTCTGCTTGACAATGCCGTACACCGTGGCCAGCCCAAGGCCGGTGCCCTTGCCCATCTCCTTGGTGGTGAAAAAGGGTTCGAAAAGATGGCCCAGTGTTTCCTGGGTCATGCCCAGGCCATTGTCGCTGACGTTGAGCAGCACATAATCGCCTGGGACAACCTCGGAAAGATTTGAACAATAATCCTTATCAAAGGTTTCAGTTGAGGTTTCGATGGTGACTGTACCCACGTCTGTGATGGCATCCCTGGCGTTGACGCAGAAGTTCGCCAGAATCTGGTCTATCTGCCCGGGGTCCATTTTAACGGGCCACAGGCCCGTTCCCGGCAGCCAGGCCAGATCAATGTCTTCACCGATGAGGCGCCGCAACATCTTGAGCATTCCTTCCACGGTATCGTTTAAATCCAGGATTTTTGGGGCCACGGTCTGCTTGCGGGCAAAGGCCAGCAACTGTCGGGTAAAGTCGGCAGAGCGCATGGCCGCCTTTTGGATTTCCATCAGATCTGAATGCAGAGAAGACCCGAGATCCACCTGTTCCAGTGCAAGCTCGGTGTTGCCCAGGATCACCCCCAGCATATTGTTGAAATCATGGGCCACACCCCCGGCCAGGCGGCCCACATATTCCATTTTCTGGGCCTGGTTCAACTGGGCTTGAAGTGTCTCCTGTTCGGCTTCAGCCTGTTTGCGCCCGGTGATGTCCACCCGGGTCCCCATCATGTGAAGGGGCTTCCCGTCAGTATCGTGCTGGACAACGTAGCCCGACACATGCTGCCAACGATACGTTCCATCTGCATGTCTTAATCGCGCTTCATAGATATATTCGGAGTCTTTTCCTGACAGAATCCGTTCAATTTTTTCTTTTACGAGACCACGATCATCGGGATGGACCCTTTCCAACCAGACCTCCCGATCCGAAAAGTCCGGATCCGGGTTATATCCCAGAAGGGTGTGATAGTGAGGTGATGCATGCCATTGATCATTTTTTATCTCCCAATCCCATGTCGCGGTTTTTGTTGCTTCAAGGGTCATTCTCAGGCGTTCCTCGCTTTCTATGAGCGCTTCTTCAGCCTTTTTACGCTGGGTGATGTCTTTGGCCATGCTGATGACGGCGCGTCGTCCATCGGGGAACTGTCCCAGGGATGCCGAGCTGAAATCCCAGACAAGCACCATGCCGCTCTTTGTTCTCACCTGGTATTCACCTTCATCTTTTTTGCCCTTTAAATCATAGAGATCATCTATATCTTTTTGGACAATGGTCCTTCTTTCACCATAGGCCTTTTCAGTCCATTCAGCCGTGGTGGGGATATCCGAAAGGGTATAGCCGGTCAATTCAGACCATGTGGAATTGATCATTTCCACATGACCATCCTCTGCATGGATCATGATGGGAAATGGGGCATTATCAAGCGCGATGCGGAGACGGGCCTCGTTTTGAATCAGAGCCTCATCTGCCCGCTTGCGTTCCGCAAGTTCGAGGGCAAGCGCCTGGGTACGCTCTTCAACAAGGGCTTCCAGATGGTCGCTCTGCCACTGAATTTCCTGCCTCTGGCGGTCAATTTCAAGAAATACCCGGACCTTGGCAAGCAGCACTTCCGGTGCATAGGGTTTGATAATATAATCCACACCCCCGGCCTCGTATCCATTGAATATCTGTTGCTCATCCTGGTAGGCAGCGGTGACAAAGATAACGGGGAGCAATCCGGTCGATTTGTCCTTTCGTAAGTGCTCCGCCAGCTCGAATCCGTTCATCTCCGGCATCATGACATCCAGAATTGCCAGGGCAAAGGTGTGGTCAAGGGTCGCAGCCAGGGCATCGTTGCCATTGGTCGCTTCAATGATTTCGACATGGATACTCCGGAGGACCTGCTTGAGGGCCACAAGGTTCTCTTTCCTGTCATCGACAATCAGAATTTTCTGTGCTGGGGTCATTCCCTTCTCCGATGTATGCATCATTGATGCTGATTTGATTTTTGCCCAAGTGCCATGAGTTTATTCCCGATTTTTTCAGCTGTAAGAATATAATCCACAACGCCGGCATCAATGGCTGCCTGGGGCATCACGGGATACGCGGAACTGTTTGGATCCTGTGCCATGGTCAGGCCTCCGGCCGTCTTTATGGCTCCCATGCCGACGGTACCGTCCGCACTTGCCCCCGAGAGGATGATTCCAATCACCCGGTTTCCATAACAAAGGGCTGCGCTTTCAAAGAGCACGTCGATGGACGGTCGTGACCAGTTTACTTTTTCATCTGTGGATAGAGCGATGGTTTTGTTCATCTCCACGAGCATATGATAGTCTGCCGGTGCGGTATAAACGATCCCGGGTTCAATTGTTTGTTTGTCATATGGCTCGATCACAGGTATCTTCAAGGCGTTTGACAGGTGACGGGAGAACATGCCGTCATCATTGTGATGCAGATGCTGGACCAGTAGAATCGGCAGAGCATAATCCTTTGGCAATGACGAAAGGATGGCAATGAATGCCTTAAATCCTCCGGCTGAGCCGCCCATGACCACAGCATGATAGCTTACCTCACGACGTGGCTTGTGTTCTTTGTTATTCATTACTGGGTCGCCTTTTTTTATAAATGCGCGATTTTTTATCCACGACATCAAATGTGTCTTTGACATCGGTGAATCGGAGGCTCTCCTTGGTCCCCAGGCAAAGAAATCCGCCATGGATAAGACTCTCCGTGAAAAGATTCAAGGCTCGGTTCTGCAGGTCACGATTGAAATAGATCAAAACGTTACGGCAGAACACCAGGTGCATTTCTCCGAACACACTGTCTGATGCCAGGTTGTGGGTGGAAAAGACCACCCGCGTTCTTAGTGATGAGTCCATGGCCGCAGCGTTATACATGGCATGGTAATATTCCGAAAATGATCGTTTGCCCCCGGCCTGTTGATAGTTCCGGGTGGCATCCTGAAATTTTGCTGTTTCATAGATTCCCTCACGGGCTCGGTCCAGGGCGTCATCATTGAAGTCGGTGGCATAGATGGTCGAACGATCGTAGAGCCCTTCTTCCTTGAGCACGATGGCCAGGGAGTGAACCTCCTCGCCCGTGGCGCAACCGGCATGCCAGATTTTGACATGGGGCCAGGTTTTGAGCATGGGAACCACCTTTTCACGAACAGCACGATAAACCATTGGGTCGCGAAACATTTCGGTCACGGCAATGGAAAAATTCCTGGCCAGACGCGAGAAAAACGCTCTGTCATGGATGACTTTAGGAATCATCTCAGACACCGAATCACAGCCCGAACTCGACAGGAAATTCCTGACCCGACGATCAATGGATGCCCGGGCATAGGATCTGAAATCATACCCGTAGCGCCTGAAGATCGCTTCCAGCAGAAGGTCTATCTCCATGGTTTGGATCTGGGGTTTTAGATGTTCATTCTGGTCCATGATCAATGACCTATTCAAACTTTTTCTATGCTCCGGTTGGGGCGCGAGATTCGCATTTTCCCATTACCGTCAACAAAAAATTATCAATTCAACATCATCTGTTCAACCAAACCCGCATCATTGAAAACAAACGATCCTGATTCATGGGCTTGGGCAGATAATCATTGGCCCCGGCTGCCAGTGATTTTTCACGATCCTCGGGCATGGCTTTGGCCGTAAGCGCGATGATGGGAAGGTTGCGGAACCTGTCTTGTGCTCGAATTTTCTGCATGGTCTCGTAGCCGTCCATGACAGGCATCATGATATCCATCAGCACCAGATCCATATCAGGATTTTCGTCAAGAATTTTCAGTGCCCTTTCGCCGTGTTCAGCTTTCAGCGGTGTTATGCCGGCCTCAGCCAAAAGACGGGCAACGGCGAAGGTTGTACGCATATCATCGTCCACCACAAGTACTTTTTTGTTCTTGAAAATCGTATCTGTGTTATGGAGATCCTGAATCACTTTCCGGTTTTTCTCAGACATCCGGCTGACCACCCGGTGCAGGAAAAGAGACACGTCATCAAGCAGGCGTTCCTGGGACCTTACATCCTTGATGACGATGGATTCGGCATGTTCCCGAATGGTGGATTCCTCTTTTGGGGTCAGATCCCGTGCTGTGTAGACAACCACAGGGGGTAGTGAAACACCCTCACGCTCAAGAATTGACAAGAGTTCGTTTCCATCCATATCGGGTAGTCCAAGATCCAGAACAACGCAGTCATACAGGCCAGTTCGGAGGGCTGCAAGGGCCTGTTCGCCGCTTTCGGCTTCATCGGCCGTGACATCTCCGTTGCCGATCAATGCCACCGTGGCCCTGCGGATTGATGCATCGTCATCCACCACCAGCAGTCGTTTGGGTTTTCCCGCAGCCATCTGTTCCAGCTTCCGGAAGGCGTCTTCGAGATCCTCTTGTTTGACCGGCTTGGTCACATGGCCCACGGCACCTTTGCCCATGGCCCGTGTGGATGCATCTTCAGCGGAAATGATATGCACTGGAATATGCCGGGTTCGGATATTCTCTTTGAGGAAGCCCAGAACGGTCCAGCCATCCATTCCCGGAAGGCGTAAATCGAGAATCACCGCCTGGGGCACGTATCGAATTGCCAGCTCCAGCCCTGTTTCTCCTGTGACGGCGGCCAGGAATTTGAATCCCTTTTCATGACATTTTTTAGATAAGAGCCGTGCGAAAATAGGATCGTCTTCAATGACCAGCATCACCCGGTCCGACGGGTCAATGCTGTCCCGATCGTCGGGAATCTGGATGGCGGGCTCAAGGGTGGCCGGTTTCAGTTCAAACGGTTTGGGGACAGTGAGGTTCTCAATGGGTTTCATGGGGCCTTTCAGGGGCAGGTAAGCCGTGAAGGTCGAGCCCTTGCCCGTGTTACTTTCCAGATGGATTTTCCCACCGAGAAGGATCACCAGCTCACGGGATATGGAAAGTCCCAACCCCGTGCCGCCGTATTTTCTGGATATACCGCCATCGGCTTGTTGAAAGGCTTCAAAAATGAACTTGTGCAGTTCCGGGGAAATTCCGATACCTGTATCCTTGACCGAAATGGCCAGGCTGTCTTCAGGCGATAGTCCGCTTATTGAAAGATCTGTCCCAGGTGCGGGGCAGCCGATGGTGACGGTAATGCTTCCTGCTTCCGTGAATTTGAGTGAATTTGCGATCAGATTGCGGAGGACCTGTTCCAGCTTCTGCCGGTCGCTTGTGATCACCTCCGGGGTATCCTTATCCACACGGAATGTAAGCGCAATGCCCTTTTCATCGGCAAGATGCTGAAATGAGTCTTTCAGATTGTTTACAAGGTCAAGGACGTGAACTGTTCCGAAGGTGAGAGAAATTCGTCCTGCCTCAATTTTGGACAGATCCAGGATTTCATTGATCAGTGTCAGCAATTCACTGCCTCCGCCATAAATGATCCGAGCCGATTCAACCTGTTCCTCGGTCAGATTCCCCTCTTTGTTGCGGGTCAGTCCCAGGGCCAGCAGAAGCAGGCTGTTGAGGGGGCTGCGAAGTTCGTGGGACATGTTTGCCAGGAATTCTGACTTGTATTTGCTGGCCAGGGCCAGGGCCTCGGCCTTTTCTTCGATATTGCGACGGGCAAGCTCAATGTCCTTGTTCTGACGCTCCAACAGATCGCTTTTTTCTTCAAGCTCTTCATTGGTCACAACCAGCTCTTCCTGCTGGGCCTTGAGTTCCTCTTCGGATTGCTGCAGCTGCCGAGCTTGTTCCTCCAGTTCTTCGTTGGAAACCCGGAGCTCTTCCTGTTGTGACTGGAGTTTCAGGTTTTGTTCTTCGAGATTTTCCGAAAGGGCCTGTATACGCTGGAAAGCCAGCACCCCATTCATCCGATCCGTTAGTGTCATTAAAACCCCCTCCAGAAGCTGGACAGCTTCAGGGGTATACCCTTGGATACTTGAAAGAGAAAGCATGCCGGACGTCTCATGGTTCACGACCAGGGGCATGGTGATGATCTCTTTGGGCCTGAAATCCCCTCCCACCGTGGCAAAGGTGAATCGGGAATCTTCGGGGATATTGGTGACCCGTTGCATCTTTCCGGTGGCCAGGGCTGCACCGAACTCACCTTCAGCCTCCACAGCGGAAAACGCATTGCGTTTCCCAGGGCCTAATCCGATGGATTCAAAATGATCAAATATGGTTTTCTCAGGGTTCAGCAGATAAATGGCACCCATCTGTGAGTCTGTGAGGCGGAGGAGTACCTTGAGAAGTTCCCGGCAGAAGGAATGTGCTTCGGTTTCCCTGAGCATGATATTGCTGATTTGATCGGATTGTTCATTGATTCGCATCTGTTTTTCAAGGGCTTCAGCCATTTTGTTGAACATGTGGGAAAGGACACCGAATTCGTTTGCGGAAATATAATCGCACCGCACGTCCATATTCCCCTGGCCGAACTGATCGGCAGCCTGGGTCAATTGCCGGAGAGGGTTTTTGATACTTGCAAGCAGTCGCCAGGAAATGATCAGGCCTATCAGAAAAATGCTGCTGATAATGACGAACAGTTCCCGGTTTAATGAATTTTTTTGTTCCAAGGATTCCTGGTACAGGTGATCACCCATGTTTTGTGCGAAATCTTCCACATTCAGGATATGTCCCATCAACACGATTTTCTGGTCACCGCCAGGGCCACCGGTTTTGGTACGAGCCACTGCTTCTGAAGATTTTCCTGCCCTGAGCAGCCGAAGTGTTTCATCATGGATGGCATTCCATGTGACAAATTCGTCGACAAGCATGGAGATATCGCTTGGGGGACCCAAATAACGGTTATACAAGATGTCCAGCTGCCTGAATGCGTTGGTTTTTCGGGTTTCCATTTCCCGAACGGCCATTTCAATTTCCTGGGAGTTTTTTGCCAGAATCACATCTTTCATGGCCCGGTGAATGGTCAGAATGTCGGCTTCAAGGGCGCCAAGGGCAATGCGGACCTGGAGGGGATGATCATACATGGTCCTGGTGTTTGTCCATAGCAGGTCGGTCTGTTTCCAGGCCACCACGCCGAGGATCAGAACCAGTGACAAGCCGACACTCAATCCAAGGTTCAGCTGGATCCCGATGGGCATGTCGTTCAAGGTCCGGTACCATCGTCCCGATGCCGGGCCATGGAACATGGCAGTCATGACCAGGGCACACCCGATAAACAAAAAGGAAAACGAGCTTGACAAGGCCATGGGGGTGATCGAGCGTCCATAAAGTAAGGGTTTTCCCAGGCTGTAACCAATGAGGAAGAGTATCCCGGTTAACATGATGGCCAGGCCGGAATACCCTGATAAAGATAACCAGACTCCGGCGTGCCTTTTTCGTGGAATCCCCCGGATGAGGGAGAACAGGGAAAAACCGGAAAGCAGAAAAAGAAATCCTGTGACAGGAGACATGCCTCCTGTGCCATGGTCCCCCAGTGTTGCCATCTCTTTAAACAGAAGAATGTCGGGGCTTATGGGCAAACCTGTCAGCCACCCGGAGACCACAAGGAGTCCGTAGAGGGCAACCAGGCCACCGGAAATCATGGCCCATGGGTTTTCTGCCGGACCTTCCACGGGGCGAATTGTGATCAGCAAGGGCAGGGCGATAAGGATAAAGCAAATGGCAGTGCTCGGGGCCATGGGGATGAATTCTTTATGGTAATCCGCAAGGATCTGAACCCCGGTCACCCTGTCGAACAGGCTGAAAAAGGGCATTGTCATGGCTGCAGAAATCACTATCAATGAAATTCGTCGTGCATGGATGGTGGTTCCGCCTGAAACCGTTTGTGCCATGTGCCTGTTCCTTTTATTTTTTGCTGAATCTTAGGGTGTGCGATCCACGGAAACATGTATATAAATTACGTTAAAATAATTCTATCGTAAATTAATGGCCTTATAGCCAGTCATTTTGGAGGTTCCGGTGTAATCTTATAATCCTTACAAACCGCTGAGAAATGTATAGTTTTGCCTGAAAGACAGGTCGGAATATTGAAAGGTTTACAAAAAAATATTATCAGTTTTGGCGTACGATTTCAATTTTAAAAAGAAACAAGCCAAACACTGTAGCGCTGGATATGTTTTTTTTCGTCGCCATCAACGGTGATGCCCATAAGTCATATGAGTTATATAGGTCCTATATGCCCCAATTAAGTATGATTTTTTGTTTGTTACACTGTGCCCGGTCATGGTATACACATTGATCATTATTTCAATTGTTAAACGTTCGCCCCCTTTACCTAAACGCGTAACACAACACAGAGTACATGACCCAATCATAAGGAGAATCCCATGCATCGTGTGATGATACATCCAGCCACATACGCCAATTGTAGAAATGCAGTGGATCAGGCCTTTACTCTTTTCCCCATGGATATGAGGAATAAAAAGGTGTTGATCAAACCCAATGTGCTTCGTGCATCCAATGCAGATGAACATATCGTGACTCATCCGGCTTTGTTGAAGGCCGTTGTTGAAAAGATCGAAGGTCTGTCTCCGTCTCAGATTATGGTGGGGGACAATCCCGGTATATTCAGCTACGGTGACAATGAAAAAAGTTTTATAGAGACCGGTTTGATGCAGGCATGTAAGGGCTATTACCGGAATCTGGGCAATCATCCCCGGCATCTTGCCTTTAATCCGGAGTACATGGCTGAAGTTGCGGTTTCCGAAGAAATTTTAGACGCAGACATTGTCATCAGTCTGCCCAAGTTCAAGACCCATGGCCTTACCGTGATGACCGGGGCCATCAAAAACAGTTACGGCATCCTGCCCGGAGCCCAGAAGGCCCGATTGCACCAGATCGCCGGGACTCCGGAGCGGTTTCATGAGGTGATCGTGGATGTGTTTTGTCTGAGGGTTCCGGATTTATTTATTGTTGATGCGGTGATGGGTATGGAAGGAAATGGCCCGGCATCGCCTGACCTGAGAGAGATCGGACTGGTTCTGGCGGCGGATAACGCCGTGGCCTTGGATGGGGTCATCGCCACCATGATGGGCCTTGATCCCTCACGGCTGAAATTTCTCAGAAAAGCAAAGGACCTGGGTCTGGGAGATTATGATCCGGCCATGATCCGTATTGAGGGGGAGTTGACTGTCCTTGAAAATTTCAAGCTTCCCCCCCTGGGCGGCGAGGCCATTGCCGGAAATCCCATTATCCAGGAATTCATGGACAGCAAAGTGAAAGTAAGGCCCATGGCGGACAAGGATCTGTGTACCTCATGCGGTGCCTGCATTGATCATTGTCCGGTCAGCGCCCTTTCCATGAATGATGATGACCTGCCTGTTGTGGATATGGATCTGTGCGTTACTTGTTTCTGTTGCCAGGAGATCTGTCCGGAAAAAGCCATGCGGTTGGCCTGAGGATTAACCCGTGATTTTTAGTGGAATTTTTTAATGACGGCTGATACAGTTCATTTAATACTTGATCATCACGCGATTTATAATCGTATCTGATATTGGCAGATTGTATACATTGAATGACAGAGACATTTGTTATGAACAAGACGTTGAAAACCAAAGATTATATTTTACGCATCATCCTGGACAACCGGACAAAGCTTTCATTCTTCGGAGTCAAGAAAATTGGTCTTTTCGGTTCATTCGTACGTGGTGAACAGACATTCACAAGTGATGTGGATATTCTAATCGACTTCTTTCCTGAAAAACATACATTCGACAATTTTATGGATGTTTCTTTCTTTCTTGAAGATCTCCTTGGCTGTAAGGTCGATCTCGTCACTTCGAAGTCCCTGAGTCCCCATATAGGGCCATATATTCTAAAGGAGGTAGAGTTTGTCACTCTCGCCGCATGAATACATCCGTCACATACTCGATGAAATTGACTTCATTCACGACTATTTTGGTGTCGATTACACGATTGTGTGGGATGTAGCGACAACCAAGCTTCCTATCTTTCGTTCGGAACTTATCAAATTACTTGCTGTTCTTGAGGGCCATTCTTAAAATGGGGCCAATGGGTGAACGTTCACCCGATGATTATGTGATGAAAAATCCATGACGGATGGTGATGAATTTTAAGCAGATGAGTGCCGGATTGTCGGGCGGGATCCCGGCCTTCGTTATCGCATGGCAGGAGGGTATCGTTGTTCGATCAACACTTGCGCACCACACATTTTAAGGACACTGACTAAATCCTCATAGGATAAAAGGAGCTCGCCCTATGTTTTTTGAACTCAGGTTTTACCCGGTAAAACCGGGAAGGATGGATGAATGGGTTGATCGCATGGAAACGGTGGTCATCCCGTTTCAGGTCTTTAAGGGAATGACCTTTGTTGCAAGCTTCGTATCGCTGGATAATCCCGATGAATACATCTGGATCAGGCGTTTTGAAAGTGAAGAACAAAAAGAAGCCCTTTACAAGGCCGTTTACGATAGCCCAGAATGGAAAGAGACCATCGGCCTGAAAAACGGAGAGATGATCGATCGGGAAAAGATACGGGTCATTCGCATGGCAGCCACACCCAAATCGGTGATCCGTTGAGTTCTGGCTTATTACGACGCCATCACTATTGGAGGTAAATCATGACAAATACATACGATATTCTGAATACGCCGTTGAGTCTTCCCTGCGGTGCTGTGATCAAAAACAGGTTTATGAAATCCGCTATGAGCGAAATCCTTGGGACGCCTGCCTATGGCCCAAGCAAGGAACTGGCAACCCTTTACGGGACCTGGGCCCAAGGGGGAACCGGCCTTTTGATCACGGGAAATGTGATGATCGATCCCACGGCCCTGGGCGAACCCAAAAATGTTGTCATTGAAGATGAACGGCATCTTGGGGCACTGAGCAGGTGGGCAACGGCCGGGACAAAAAACGGAGCCCACATCTGGGTTCAGCTCAATCATCCGGGAAAGCAAAGCCCGAGAAATCTGTCACGCCAGCCGGTTGCGCCCTCAGCCATCGGGTTTGAGTCCGCACTGAAAAATTTTTTTGCCACACCAAAAGCCCTTGAAGAAAACGAAATCCAGGAGCTTATTCAGAAGTTCGCACGTTCCGCAGGGATTGTTAAAAAGGCCGGATTCACGGGCGTTCAGATCCATGCAGCCCATGGATATCTGGTGAGTCAGTTTCTCTCGCCCCTGCATAACCGGAGAGCTGACGCCTGGGGAGGTTCCATTGAAAACAGAATGCGTTTTGTCATGGAAATCTACAGGGCCATCAGGCAGGAAGTGGGGCCTGACTTCCCCGTCGGGATCAAGCTTAATTCCGCAGATTTTTTAAGGGGCGGGTTCACGGAAGAAGACGCTGCCGAGGTTGTGGCCGCCCTTGCCCATGAAGGCATTGATCTTGTTGAAATGTCCGGCGGAACCTATGAAGCCCCGGCCATGACCGGAAGCAGGAGGAGCCAAAGCGGAGAAGAGGCCTATTTCATGGGATTTGCCAGAAAAATCAGAAAGAATGTCCAGGTGCCCCTGGTGGTTACCGGCGGGTTTAGAACATCAGAGGCCATGGCCTCCGCCCTTGCAGGAGGTGAAATTGACATGGTGGGTCTTGCCAGACCCCTTGTGGTCGACCCGGATTTGCCTTCAAAGATTCTGTCAGGCCAAGAGTACAGAAGCTCTGTCAAACCCCTTACAACCGGGATTAAATTGATTGACCGGCTTGCCATGCTTGAAATCACCTGGTACGAAAACCAGATCGGACGAATCGGTCGAGGCAACAAAACACGGCCCAATGAAAATGTCTGGGTATCATTGATCAAGATGGCCACCCGGGGTGGCATGGAGCAGTTCCGGCGCAGACGGGCTTGAGGTAGGCGTATGGGTTTTATCCGAGTTGTTGGGATAATCAATCCCGAAGCACTGGACGCGCATTCTTCGCGCCCAGTGCTCCTTGGTTAGTGGGTGCTGTCCAGCACGTAATCTGTGACATCCTCATCCACCCAGATCGCACCGTCCTGATTGATCACACGGGTGAATTCAAGGTTTGCCGGGTGGTCTTCATCGATGACGATGGTGTTGTCCGATGGCCTGAATACAGGGAATAAATGGGGGAAATCCGAAGCAGACAGGCTGAGCCGCAGTCGGTGCCCCTTTTTGAATACATTGACCACGGGCCAGATTTCCACCACATACTTATACAGCTGGTCCTGCGTGATGGGGCTTGGGTTTCTATAGGAATGATCGTAAAAAGGATCAAAAGCCACATAATTGTCTGTGTCGAATTCATCGGGATTTCCCGGGTTATAGGGCCTGTTCTCCGCACTCAGCCAGCCCGATGTGATGTTTCGGGCACGGCCTGTTGGAAATACGTCATTGACTTCAACCACCCATTGAACATCTTTTTTGTCCATAAAGGGCCCGACGGATGTGCCTGAAAGGCCGTAATCTCCAAGGTTGGCAATGAGATCATCAACCTGTTTCTGGGCAAGGGGTTTGGTGAACTCTGTCTTTGCCCAGAATGTAAGTTTCATGGGACCGGCGATTTCCAGATCCTCGTTTAGTTCCGGTGTGGTGAAGGTCAGGCATCCCACTTCATCATTCCGTTCGTCTTCCCAGGACTTTTCGGCATCATTATCTATGTTGTCCTGAAATTTGGACATCTGGGAGCCCATGGCGGTAACACCCATGAGCCATCGTGTGGACGAACGTGATATGAGGCCGTGCAGAAGAAGCGGCCGATGTTTGAGAATGGGATCATCTTTGGGGGTATAGTATCGTTTGAAAAACCAGTACGAGTCATAATAATCCTTTTTTTCAGGATCGTTGACCAGGGAATAGTTGTTTTTACTGTTCCATGTTGAAAACCAGTCCTTGTCTATTTTGTCTGCCTTTTGCTTGGACAGGTAAAGGTTTTCTGTGCGGGTCCGATTCGGGGGAAGGGGCCATGCTTTTTCAGCACGCCATTTTTCTTCACCAAGAATGTAAAGCAATACCGGGTGGTCTTCCATGAAGGGATCTTCGATCCCCTTGATTTTCCAGTCGAACCATCGGGCCGGTATGTCACAGGACATGAGCCCGGGTAGGCCCAGTCCCATGGACCCGTCAATGTGATACCATGGACCGACGATTAGGGATTTATCCGCGTTGCTGTGATTTTTAAGGCCATATTCCCAGGTGTTTAGAGTTCCCCGGGTGAAAATATCAAACCAGCCTCCAATAAGAAAGGTGGAAAGTTTGGACGGTATCACTGTACTTCCGAGATTCGGAGGATATTCCGGTCCCAGGTCCCAGCCCCCTTCGGGTTTGTCCGGCCAGTAGAGCATGGTTGATTTGCTGTCATAAAAATTATTTTTGTTCACGTTGTTTTCCGAGAGAATCCAGTTGATGGTCTTAGGAATGTTGCTGGTGTGATCTCTCCAGATGTCGTCGGCTTCCTGGATGTTTTCCGGGCTGGGCTTGAGCAATGTGTCTTCACCTAAATAGAGCAGGGGGGGCAGGATACCCATGATGTCCACCATACCCAGCCACATGGGAATGAATTCCAGATCCAGGTTCCCCCCATGCATGACTATATCCCGGTAAACATCAGACATGGGAAGGATGGGGAAGAGGGCTTTTAAGTGAGTGGGCACCCCGTTTTCCGATTCGATTTGTCCTGCGGCCAGGATCTGGCCGATGGCCATGTATGAGGGGCCGATCATGCCGACGGTTTTGTCGGACCAGTCCTGCTGGGGAATGTAATGATCGATCACGTATCCAAGGTCATAATGCTCTTCGGGCGCAAAGGACAGCCAGTCTCCACCGGATGATCCGCTTCCACGGACATCAAAGCAAAGAATATTGTAATCATATTCCAACAGATTCATGTAGAGCATGATCATGAATTCACGCCGGTACGGTGTGGCGACAACGATGGTGGGTCGTCCATAAGGTCTGTCTTCGCAGTATGAGGGATCGGCCGGAGAGATATGCCGGAGAACCGTGGCAAAAAGTTCCACGCCTTTTATGCCGGTTTCGGGGTTGTCAGGAATGGAAATCCTGACATTCAAATCAAGGGCGACATCACCAAATTTTAAAACCGACATTTTTTCTAAAATCGGTTCCTGTGCCTGATTGCCAAGAACCCCTGCAAACAGATAGCCCGGAATCATCATGCAAAGCATGGCTCCATAGAAAATAGCTCGCTTCAGCATCTCTCCCTCCCGTATTTTTTAGATGTGTATTGGATTAAACGGTGTTTTTGTTACTAAACTGAGTTATTGACCCTATAATGTCACGATCGTTAAATAAATACAAGAGTATAAATTTAGAATAATAAATAACGTTCGGCATTGACAAATATTATTCCTGAGATCGGCTATCCACCCTTCTGCGGGGGATGATAACCAGGCTCCATACGTCCCATGGGTCCTATAAGTCCTATCTGTCCCATAAAATAATAGGCTCCACCGTTTCCCCACAGAGCATTCTAATCACCCTCACACCATTCATCTTGAACCCATAGACTGATCATGCTAAAGTTTTGTGCTTATTTTGTATTGATGTAAGACCACACCCTGTTTATCACACAAGGAAACGACATGAATGATCTGTTTAAAATGATTGATGAGATGATTGACAGATTGGGAGCCTCTTCTCCCCTGTTGATTTCATTTTATAAACTATTGGCTGCGGTTTTGGTTGCTATGGGGGCATGGGTTATTCTTCATTTTCTGATTTCATCCATTGAAAAAAAAATGGAGAAAACACGTTTTTCAGAAGTCAGTGGGGGCTTGGCTCTTCCCACACGTAAAATCGGGATGTTCGGTATTGTTTTGATTACGGGAACCTACGTGATCAGGGTCTTTCATGTGTCGATCCTTGAACATGTCTTTTATGCGGTGCTTCTCCTTCTGATGACACGCCCTGTGCTCGCTTATGTCAAAATCGTTCTTGAATTCCTTGAGAATAATGTTGCGGCACGGACTGAGACCCATCTTGATGATATTGTTTTTGAGTTGCTCAATCGATTTATCGGTGTGATCATCGGCCTGACCTCCGTGGTGCTTGCCCTGGATATTCTGGGGATCAATGTTATGCCATTCATTGCCGGTGCCGGGATTGTGGGTGTGGCCATTGGCTTTGCTGCCAAAGACACACTGTCCAACCTCATCGCAGGCATTCTTTTGATCATTGACCGGCCCTTTGAAGTAGGAGACCGCATTGAAGTCTGGAGCACGCCGGCCGGAAGTTCATCCTGGGGTGATGTGGTGGATATCGGTCTAAGGGCCACTAAGATCAGGACCACCGACAACATCATCGTGATCATTCCCAACAATGAAATCATGATGAGGGATATCGTGAATTATACTATCAACTCCGCTTCCATACGGGTTCGTGTCAATATCGGTGTGGCTTACGATACGAATATCGCCAAGGCCAAAGAGGTGATTGCATCGGTTGCCAGGGATGTTACGTGGGTGATGACGGATCCCCCACCCAAGGTGGTGGTCAGGAATTTCGGGGAATCATCCGTGGATCTTCAACTCCGGGTATGGATTTCTGATGCCCGGAAGCGGATGGATACCATTTCTGAAATAACAGACAGAGTCAAAGAGGCCTTTGACAATGCCGGTATCGAAATACCCTATCCCAAACGGGACATCACCATCACGCATAAAAATGAGGGTGTGTAAGTCAGTTTGCTTGTATTATCGCCTTCCATGTAATCCGGGCTTGATTTTCAGGGTGAACTGTGGTTCTTTTAGAGGTCAAATCGTTGAGCTTTAGAGCAAAACGCGTCAGTGAAAAAAAATCCGAGAAAAGGATGGATTGGGGAGGCTTTATGGGATACAAGTCTGGATTTTCCATGGTGGGTATTGCCTTGCTTTTTATGAGTATCACCCTTTGGGGATGCGCCCGCTATCCGGCACGTCAGACCCCTGACGAAAGAGTCCTGCTCAAGGCACCCCTGGCACCCGGAGAACATATCGTCCTTGCAAACAGTTGCTCAAAAGTTGATCGTGCCGATTTTCTGGGTGGAGGCACCGCCGTGTTTGGTTCCTGCTTTCTGACGAACCTCAGGTTGATCTATGAGGAGTCCAAATGGGCGAAAAATCTGGCTGCCATCGGTAAAGCAGTGCCGACCCAAGGAGACTTCGGGATCAAACATATCCTCAAAGGGGCCTATGAACTTTTCAACGCTAATTATCTGATTGAGGTGGGCAATCGCGGGGATCTCCATCTGGTGGTCAGGGAGGGTCAGGTCATCATTCCCCTTTCGGATATCACATCCATGGAATTGAGTGGAACCAGGTTTTCGTCGGCAAGTCCCTCTGATATCAGCATGTCTCGGTGGGTGACCATTACCACGCGGGACAGTTCCTCATTTGTATTTGAAATTTATAATCTGCCCCCTGATAACACCGGCTGGATGCCCGTGTATGAAAGCGGGCACTGGAAAAAAGAAATCGAACGTGTCCGTGCATCGTCTTTTCATTGAAATGAATCTTTTATAATCGGTCTGAGCCCTGACATGGAGGTGGCGTTTGGCGTTTGTGAATCTTAAAAAAAGAGAAATGCAGGCCAAGATAGTTTATTACGGTCCTGGGCGCTGCGGAAAGACATCCAACCTGCAGTATATTTTTTCGAGAATGCGTGACCAGATCAAATCCAATATGGTCAGTGTGAAAACAGAAGGAGACTGCACACTTTTTTTTGATTACATGCCCTTGGATATTGGCAAGATCAAAGGATTTGATGTGAAAATTCAGCTTTACACGGTGCCTGGGCAGGTTATGTATGAGTCCACCCGAAAACTGGTTCTTAAAGGAGCGGATGGTGTTGTTTTTGTGGCAGATTCCAGGGAAGAACGGCGCCAGAAAAACCGGATATCCCTGAAGAGCCTCCAGGACAATCTTAAGTTTTACGGTAAAAGTATTTTCAAGGTTCCTCTGGTCATACAATACAATAAACGAGATCTGGCAGGCAGTGATATTCCTGTTCTTGATATCGACAGCCTTGAGAATGATTTGAACCGGCAGTTGAAGGTCCCCTATTTTGAAGCAAGCGCTGTCTCCGGAGACATGGTGATCCCAACATTAAAAAAAATCATGGGGATGACCATGGCATCCCTTGAGGATGAATTCTCTTAAGATTCTATATCAGAGATTGACATATTCGATGGGTTTCATATAAACCATGCGTGGCACTATCTGTGCGATCATTTTTCTGTGCCTCATAGAAGGCGTTCATTATTTATATAACAGACATCCGAAATCTGAATTATGTGGAAAATCTCTTACAGTGATATAACAAGGCTGGTGTGTTTGCTTATTTTAGCAGGGGCTCTCCTTATTGTATGTGCCTGTAAGGGGTATGACACCAAAAAAGAACGTGTCATCTCCCCATGGCAGGTGTCTTATATCCAAACCCCGGATAAGGACGTGGCTCTCCAGGACGCCTCCTGGACTCCAATTGAACTCCCCTCACTGTTTTGCCCTCCCCGTAGCGCGAAAAAAGATGTCACCCATGCCTGGCTGAAATCGGACGTGGAGATTGACAATCCAGAGAATTTATATGGGATATCTCTTGGAAGAATCTATTTTTCAGACAGGGTTTATGTCAATGATAAGCTTTGCGGAGAGCATGGAAATGACGGTATCCGGGAATTCCACTTTCCCAGAAATTATATTTTACCCCAGGATTCCCTGAAAAAAGGAAAGAACCGGATCATGGTTTATCTGGGGATTTACGGCCGTGAATATGGTGGAATTCATGGCCATGTAAGTCTGCTTTCAAAAGATCTGTTTGTAAAAAATGCCATACTTGAAAATATGTTGTTTCTTCAGATCCCTCTGGGGGTCATCATTCTTTATGGGGGGATGATCATCCTGGTGGCTTTGAGCTACGAAAAAGGGAAGAACGGGCCCCCGGTGGTCATCCTCATGGGCATCATCTGTGTCTGGTTGACCCATCTTTTTATGATCTATTCGCCCTACCAGCCCGTTGGTATGGAATTTCGCGTTAATTGTCTCTGGCTATGCACCTACATCAATTCGATATTTTTTATAGCGTTCATCCAGTATAATTTTCGCTATTTCTTTACGTCACTGAATCGGATTATTTTTCCTCTCATCGGTTTTTTCGCATTGGTCACATTGCTTTTCAACAATACAACGGCCCCATTCTATCCGGGACGGATTTTCGGCGTATTGAATCTTTTGCTGACGAATCTTGTCAGTGTCTATATGCTTTTGTTTCTGCAAAAGATAAGAAGGAGCACTTCAACCCGCCTGTTTTGGCTTTTCGGCTATCTCCCAAGTCTGGCCATCAGTATGGATATTTTGAATTATCTGTATGGATCCCATGTGCCGCCTCTTTATCATGTCTATGTCATTCCGCTGATGAATATTCTGGTTATTCTTCTTTATCGCCAGCAGATTATTTTTTATAGAACCAGGCTGAAAAAACTCAGTGAACAAATAACTGTATCACCTGTCCAGAATAAACATGACCGGGACAAGTTCGTTCCCACAGTCCAGTTGGAGTCAAAGCTCCAGGCCCTCAAAGAGCATATTGACACGAATTTCAGGTCGCCATTGACCCGCGAAATCCTTGCGGAAAAAATGGATTTGAATCCCGATTATATGGGCCGGATGTTCAAGGTCCATGTTGGAGTTAAAATTAACAATTATATAAATGACTTGCGTGTTGATGCGGCCTGCAGAATGCTCCAGGAGACAAACAGCAAGATCATTGATATCGCCTTTGCCGTGGGATTTGAAAGCCTGGCGACGTTCAATCGGGTCTTTATCAAAAAGACCGGGATTTCACCCTCGGAATATCGCATGCCTTATACTTACAATGATCAGGACCCTTCATTCGAGTGACATTCATTATATTTCGCATTAAATAAGACGGACATAATTGGCAGGACAGTTACGGATTTTTTGCCAACATCGTTTGTCCGTTATGGCCTGTTTAAAGGACCACGCATGGGGCAATTGCCATCCCAAGTCCTCCCTGTCTTATTTTGACCATGACCCATGAAAAAATATGGTTTTTTTAAAATGAGTTCCACAGACCCTGATATCAGGCTCATGGACTCCTTGGGACCATGGAATTTCCGGAATTGGCGTAATCATTTTCAGTAAAGTCTTTTTTTGAAAGGAGCAGATTCTTGTCCCATGGTAGTCACAACAAGACTCAAACAAGGGCCGCCTCGTTTGGTGGGGTAAGATTTATGATTTATGGTTTTCTTGTGGCTCTGGGAATGCCTGTTTATGGGGGGTAAGTGGTTTAAGATGGAACAGAAGAATGTTTTGATTACGGGTGGTGGCGGGTTTCTTGGCCAGGTTATTTCAAAAAAATGTGTGGAACGGGGAGACAGGGTTTGGAGTTTTTCAAGACGAAATCACTCGAACCTTTCAGGGATGGGGGTCACACAGATTCAAGGTGACGTGGCCGATGAAAATGCCATAAATAAGGCGTGTGAAGGAAAGGATCTTGTCTTTCATCTGGCGGCCCGGATGGGTTTGTGGGGCCGATTTTCAACCTACTATAAAACCAATGTCAAAGGAACACGAAACGTCATTGCCGCATGCAAAATGGCCGGGGTTCCTGTGTTGGTATACACCAGCAGCACCAGTGTTATCATGGATAATACAGGCCACTATCTGCCCATAGGTGGGAGGTATCCTGAAAAATTCGGGTCCAATTACGCCATGTCCAAGGCCTTTGCAGAACAGGCCGTGATCAGAGCCGCAGACCAGGATTTGCGTTGCGCGATCCTTCGGCCTCATATGATCTGGGGGCCGGGAGACATGTCCGGGGGGCCTTCTTTTTTAAGAGAGCGCCGATGGATTGTCAAAATCGGAAATGGAATGAACAGTGTCAGCGGAATATACATTGATAATGCCGCCCACGCCCACCTTCTGGCTGCTGATAAAGTGGCTTTGGACCCGTCCCTGTCCGGGAAGACGTTTTTTCTGGCCCAGGATGATCCCTTTCTACTTTGGGACTTTATTGAACGGATCCAACAATGGTCAGGGCAAAAAAGAATCATAGGCGCTATCCCTTATACGGTGGCCATGAACATCAGCGGGATGATGGAATGGGTTTATAAGAGTTCCTGCATAAAAAGCACTCCTTTTTTGACGAGAAATCTGGTGGGGGAACTTTCGGGTTTCCACGTGTTTGACACAAAGGCGTTGAACAATGAATTGGGCTTTTCTCCCGAGATATCCGTGGACACAGGTCTTGAGATTTATCAAAAATGGCTGAAAAAGGAATACCCGGCCATGGGGAAAAGGGGGGCAGCATGACCATGAAAACCTATGGATTGATCATGTGTGTGTTTCTTCTCATTGTTTTTTTCATGGCAGGGTGCAGTTCCATGGGACTGGGGTCAATACCCCTTGATACCTTGAAGAAAAAATACGCTGTCACGGAAAAGGATTTTATGCGGGTCCAGGGGATCGATATTCATTTTCAAGATGAAGGAACGGGGCCGGTCCTGGTTCTTTTTCATGGGATCTGCGCCTCTCTATATACCTGGGATGGTTGGGCCGAAGCATTGAAGGGCAAATACCGGATCATCCGGCTGGATCTTCCGGGCTGGGGGCTGACCGGGCCTGTGGGAGAAGACGCCTATGACCTGGACAAAATGACCTCGGTTATGGAAGAGTTTTTTGAGATTTTGGGCATTGATTCCTTTTACCTTGCAGGTAATTCCCTGGGGGGCTATTTTGCCTGGAACTATGCCTTGAAGCATCCCGAGCAGGTCAAAAGAATGATTTTGCTTGATCCGGTCTGTTATCCCCAGGATCCCCCCTGGTTTATTGGTTTGGCCAAATACCCCCTGCTCAGTTTTTTACCACGGTACATGCTCCCGAGGTGGATGATTACCATGAATGTTAAAGCGGTTTACGGGGACAGAAAACGGATTGATGAGAAGCTCTATGACCTTTATTTTGACCTGGCCATGAGAAAGGGGAACAAAGGATCCTATATGGACGTCTTCCGCTTCATGGCCGAAGAATGTCATAAAGACAATCTGTCCAAGGGTGTTTCGGATATTAAGACGCCGGTTCTTCTCATGTATGGGGCCAAGGACAAGTGGGTGCCACCCGAACAGGGAGACCTTTGGAAACAGGACCTCCCTGGTGTGGAATGTATTATTTATGAGGGGGTGGGTCATGTGCCCATGGAAGAAATCCCCGTTCAGACAGCACAGGATGCAGACCTGTTTTTTAACCGGTCCTGATTCATGGGAGATTTAAGGAAGCCCCTGAGCCCAATTGCCCGCAACCCGCTGAAAGGCTGCTTCCTTTGCTCCATCGTTTGATGACATATATCCCTTTGTCCTCAAGGAACGCGGCAAATCGGTGAACGTCTTTGTCATGGGTGTGATCATGGGGAAACCCGTGGGTTTTGTTCAGGGGAATCAGGTTGAGTCGCACAGGCAAAGGCGCAAGAAACTCAGCCAGTTCCCGGGCATGGGTTTCAGAATCATTCAGGCCGTTGATCAGGACGTATTCTATCAGAAAAAGCCCTTTTTTCCGTAAGGGATATGAGATCAGGGCTTTTTTTAATTCAGCCATGGGATATCGCTTGTTGACAGGCATGAGATAAGAACGGATCTCATCGTTGGGGGCATTTAAAGACAGGGCCAGGTTGATACGGGGCCAGTTCAGTTTCCCCAGGCGGGTGATCCCCTCAATAAGTCCGGCTGTGGACACGGTGATTCTACGGTGGGCAAAATCAAAGCCTCTCTGGTCACTCAGAACCTCTATGGCCTGTCGGACCTGTTCGAAATTGTCAAAAGGCTCTCCCATGCCCATGAAAACAAGATTGCGGATCTCTTTCTTCAGGATAAAGCGGGCAGCAAAAACCTGACCCACAATTTCCGATGCCGAGAGATGACGTTTGAAACCCATGTTCCCGGTTTCGCAAAAGCGACAGCCCATTTTGCACCCGATCTGGGATGAGATGCAGAGGGTGTTGTGCCTCTGCATGGGTATAATCACGGATTCCGATTCCAGCGAGTCCTTGAAACGGCACAGAAATTTGATGGTGCTGTTTTCACTGACACAGCGGCTGACTTCAGGAATGGGGATTTCAAGATCCATGGTCAACTGTCTGGTCAGTTTCTGCGATTGCCTGAATTCCGGGGCATTATGCCAGTTTACGTTTCCGGACTTGAGGATTTCGCGCATGAGGACCTTTGCATGAAAGGGGCCTTTGCCATAAACAGAGCCCAGCTGTTCAGAGAGTTCATGAAATGTCAGTGTAAAAATATCCAAAACGACCCTATATCCCACTCCATATCGTAAAAAAGTCGACATGCCCACCATACATGAAATAACGTTTAATATCAAAGCCCTTCATATCCGGCACCTTTGAATTGTATTTACAAAGATAGTGAATGTGTTAGAATATCATACTGATAATCGTGCATAACAAGACGAGGACCGAATGATCAAAGGTAGACGACGATTCTGGACGGCAGTGTTACTGACCATTTTTTGTGTTTTTCATAGCAACCCATCTTCGGGGTTGACCGTCAACGAAGAGAATGAAATTTCCCGGGAATTCATGACTTATATTTTCACCAATTATGAATTGGTGACTGATCCTGAAATTGCCAGCTATATCCAACGAATCGGGGACCGGATTTTGGCCAACTATCCTCCGCAGCCCTTTAAATATCAGTTTTACGTGATCAAAAATGATACCTATAATGCCTTTGCCGGGCCAGGTGCCCAGATTTTTATCCATACGGGGCTTTTTGAAGCCCTTGATACTGAAGACCAGCTGGCAGGGATTATCGGTCACGAGATTTCTCATTCAGTCTGCAGGCATATTTCCGAAAATATCGCCCGATCAGGGAAAATTGGCCTGGGAACACTTGCCGGTGTGGCTGCGGGTATTTTTATGAGTATTTACGGTGATCCGGCAGCAGGAAGTGCCCTGACCGTGGGTTCCATTGCCGGGTCCCAGAGCGTTGCCCTGTCTTACAGCCGTGACGATGAACTCCAGGCAGATCAGATGGGGCTTCAGTTTTTGACAAAGGCAGGATACAGTGCCAAAGGGCTGATTGAGGCACTGAATATCATTCGTAGCAAACAATGGTATGGCAAGGAACAGATTCCTGCGTATCTGACCACCCATCCTGCCCTGGAGGATCGTATCGGTTTCATCAAGAACTGGATGGATGGTCATCCGGAAAAACAGATCCCCAAGGAACCTGCCAGTGATTTTGGCTTTAATTTGATCCATACAAAAGTTTTGGCGTTATACGGGGATATCAATGCCGCAAAGGCACAGTTCAATGGCATTCTTGAAAAGGATCCGGACAATCTGTTTGGCCTTTACGGTATGGGGCTGGTTCTTGCCCGATCAGGGAAAATGGATGAGGCCATTGTCAACCTCAAAAAGGCCCTGGAAAAGAGAGCGTTCAATGTGGTCCTTTTGAAAACCCTTGGGGAAGTTTATTTCAATACCGGCCGGTATGCCAATGCGCAAAATGTTTTCGAAGGGGCATTAAGCCTTGTTCCCCGTGACTATGAGTGCAACCTTTATCTCGGGCGTATTATGGCTGAGTCCGGGAAGTATGAACAGGCCATAGGGCTTTTGCTGCCCTTTGCCAATGAAGAAAAGGGAAAAACCTGGGCTTATTACTACCTGGGAGATATATACGCCCGTCAAGGCGAAATGATGGAGTCCTATTATCACCTTGGGCTTTATTACCGGAATAAAAAGGATGTGAAAAATGCCCTGATACAGTTTGAACGGGCATTTAAACTGGCCGAAAAACCTGAGATGAAAGAAAAAATAAAGGCGAATATTGATGAGCTGAAAGGCCAGGGCAAAAAGGATAAGAAAAAGGAAGAGCAGGGAAAATCTCTCCTTTTTGAGTGAGGTTTGATTCAGGCACCCATGGAGATGTGATGATAAATCAGTTGCTGACCAGGCAGAAAATTCTCATCGTTGATGATATGTCCTCCAATATCAAAGTTCTCGGGGAAGCCCTTAGGGATTTGTATGATATCTGCTTTGCCCGGAGCGGAAAAGAAGCTTTGACGATTGTTGAAGACAATCCGCCGGATCTGATCCTTCTGGATATCATGATGCCTGGTATTGATGGGTATGACGTGTGCAAGAGCCTGAGAAATGAGCAGAAAAACAGAGAAATTCCAATTATTTTTATCACAGCCCGGGATGATGCGGGGGACGAAACCAAGGGGTTTCTTCTGGGTGCCGTGGATTATATCATCAAACCGTTTAATCCGGATATTGTCAGGGCAAGGGTCAAGACCCATCTGGAATTGAAACGCCATCGGGATAACTTGAGTGAACTGGTCAAAGAACGAACACGCCAGTTGATCCATTCGGATCGTTTGGCCACCTTGGGTACAATTTCCGCTGCCGTGGCCCATGAAATAAAAAATCCTTTGTTTTTTATCAGTGGTAATGTTGAACTGGTTCAGCAGTATTTCAAACAGGGAAAATACGACGATATCCCCCCAAAGTTGGATAAAATTCTTGAAGGGACACGGCGCATTGATCGATTGATCGAGAATCTTCGGGGTTATTCACAGAACAAGGACGGTGGACGGCTGGTCTGTCGGGTGTCGGACATTGTTACGGATGCCCTTGATTTGGTCAGTTACCGTTTAAAACAATGCCGGGTCAAGGTCTTATTGGAAGATATCCCCAATGACCTGAAAATTTTATGCGATATCCAAAAGATATCCCAGGTATTTGTTAATTTGATCACAAATGCTTTGGATGCCATCGGTGATAAAGAAGGAAGAATCATTATCACGGGTGAGCGTGACGGTCATCATGTGATGGTGCGGGTCAGGGACACGGGGACGGGGATAGAGCCAGGGAAAATGGAAACGATCTTTGATCCCTTTGTCACATCCAAATCCTCGGAACAGGGAACAGGGCTTGGATTATTTATCGTGAAGCACCTGATCGAAGAGCATGATGGACAGATCACTCTTTCAAAAAATAACAAGGATGGCGCAGAGTTTACAATTTGCCTTCCGGAGGCAAGCTCATAATATTTATATATTTTCACCCTTCACTTAAAATAAATCACACCGCCATTTTTTCAATCTGACTATCAAACGCCACATTGATGCCTTCTTTGGCTACGGTGGCTATGTGCCCTTTGGCTTTAATCTGCCGACCGTCTGACCTGTGCTCAAAGGTAAGCGTTATGCTCTCCCCTGTGCAAAAAAGTTCAGTGGTTTCTATGAACATCCCATAGGACGTAATTGAACGGCCAATTCCTTTGCAGAAACGCTTGTCCACGGAAAACACGACTTCGACCATGGCTTCACCCCGTGAACCATTCAAGGGGTTGTTGTACTTTTTCTCGACAAGATGAAGGGTTTCCATGATTTCCTTGGGCGGCATTTGCAGAATCAGGCTTATCAATGTTGATGTGGCCTTTGAAACGGATAGTTTGTTTTTATTTACTGTGGAAATCATAATTACCCCCGGCTCATGGTTCGGATAAAAACCCCAAAAACTAAAGGGTTTACTTTACCAATAGTGTATTTCAAAGGTTGTGCCACTGCACTGTGAATGACGTTTAAGGAATATAATAAATGATTAAAGTAAGCTATTTATTTATAAGTATAATGCTCATATTCACATTATAATTATCTGTAATAATTAAATAATAATAATTATTTCATACTATTTAGGTAATAAATTTTTATGTATATATCTGTAAAAAATATTTTTGATCGGTTTTTTATTGAACCAATTGAAATGGGTATAATTTTTTAATAAGCTGATAATATAGGTTTAAATTAATTATTAAATTAAAGATATATGGTATGCCCCATGTGCACTGATGTCGTCTTATGCACTATAATGTTCGAATTTAATATCTTGTCATCTTAGGTTAAATATATAAATTAAAGTAACATTAGGCGGGCGGAAAGGATCATGATATCTCCGTGTGCGCGCCTAATATTCCGAACAGTGTTTAATATTTATAACGTTTTCCGTAAATTTTTTCAGGTTGTTAAGATAATTTTATGTGTGGAAGATTTGGTTATGCTTTGGATCACATGAGCCAAATCTTATGAAGGCCTGGCGCGACGTTCTTCGGATGACTCATTTCTATTTCGATCTGTGGTGAAATATCAGATAAATGATTATATGCCGATAGGATAGGATGGGATTTCACTAAAGGATGATTGACCATTTCATTTTATTTGTATATAGAGAGATAAAGATAACGATTTAATCCCTTACCCAATGATATTTTAACCCTGTTGAAGGCCGCTATAATATAATTACGAGCGGTTAATGTTTTGATAATAGGGTGTTACCTTTTTCGGTGTATCTGACGAACGTTAGGAAGGGGTTATTTGTTGGATCCTGGCATAGTAATTGCTCCATGGAAATGGTAGTTATACTATCTCGTAAAAAGTCGCTTTATGATCGATCGGATGTCCATCCTCCCCATCCCCCCCCCCACCGGATGTCTGCAAAGAGATTAAAGTGACTTTTTACGAATCCTTACTTCATAGCAGTTTTACCGCTTTACCGATAATCCTGTGTTGAAGATTTCAAGAGGGGATCGTATTTTGGAAAAAGTATGTATCAAGTATTATTTCCTGCTTGAAAACGGGACCCAAAAAAGTTTTGCCTTCCAGTTTGAACCTTTCAATACAGAACTTCCCGAAAACATTTCGAAAAAAATTCCTTCATGGACACGGTTGGATTTTTATCAGTGTTCCAATTGCCCCTATACGAATATGGATCGGATTTATTGCCCCCTTGCCGTTAATTTGGTGGATATTATCAAGCGTTTTGATGGCCTGTTATCCTATGAAAAGGTTTATCTGAAGGTGGTTACGGAAGAGAGGGACGTGTCCAGATACACCACGGTTCAACATGGAATGAGTTCTTTAATGGGACTTGCCATTGCCGCCAGCGGGTGCCCGCATACATCTTTTTTTGCGCCCATGGCCCATTTCCACATGCCCCTTGCCAGTGTTCAGGAAACGGTTTTTCGTGCGGTGACATCCTATCTTTTGTCCCAGTATTTTTTAAAGCAGGATGGGCAATGGGCGGACTTTGATCTGGAGGGCCTGACAGATATCTATAAGAATCTTCAAGTGGTCAATATTGCTACAGCCAACAGGTTGCGTTCGGCCACGGAAAGTGATTCCACGGTCAATGCCATTATTCTGCTGGATACCTTTGCCCAGGCCCTTCCTATTGTTATGGAAACAGCCTTGGAAGAAATCAAGAAAATGTATGCACCCTACTATGCGAGCTGCTTGAAGTTGCCTGAGAAAAAAGCTCCCCATTTACCGGATGACAAGGCAAGGTCCCTGGGACGTTTGGATCAACCCATTTCCGGATAGACGCGAACTCGTGTCAAAGGACTTGTGATCTGTCCGAATCACGCCTTATTTTTTCGCCGCCGATGTTTCCCACGCGCCATGCTTCGAATAATTCTTCCTGCTCGTCAAGAATATCTTTCAGGACGTCAATGGTTGTGAGCGGATTCATGAGAACGCATCGAAGCACCACGATTTTTCCGGGAGGAAATCCGGGGAAAATATTTTCCTGTTCAAGGACTGTTCTTGAGACGAAACTGTTTCCTGCTTCCCGTTGAACCTGCTGGAGGGTCCGGTTCAGTTCATTAAGCTCGTCATTGATGGCGATAATTCGTTCCGAACCGGCTGTTTCAAACTCATCACGGAGATTTTTCGGGCAGAGACGATAGGTCAGAATATTGAGTTCCGGTTCGGTAATCAGCTGGAAATTTTCACGAGTTTTGATTTCCTCGGAAAAATTGTAAGCAAGCTCGATTCCATGTTCGATGAGCATGCCGTAACCCCTTGTTCCCATGATTTTTAGTGCACTGTCCAGAATCAGGGAGTTGGCCTCACGTGATCCGGCAAGGGTTTTGATGCCCAGGTCCACGCTTCCTTTTCTGTTCACGTAATTTGCATGGTAGGAAATAGCATCAAGGCTTCTGGGGTTTCTGAAATAAATCATACCGCAGCTCATGGGCATATAAAACTGTTTGTGCCCGTCAATGGTCACGGAATCGGCCAACTGGATTCCGTCGAGCAGGTGTTTGTATGTCTCGCTCATCAGGGTGGGGCCACCCCATGCCGCATCTGCATGGAAATGGATTTTTTCCCGGGCACAGATCTCCGCGATGCGTAACAGGGGGTCCACGGTCCCTGTTTCAGTTGTTCCTGCAATCCCTACAATGGCGATGACCTTTGTTCGTTTGTTTTTATTAATTTCAGCAAGGCATCGTTCCAGATCATCAATGTCCATTTTATTTCGTTGGTCCACATCCACGGAAATAATGTTTTCATTGCCTATTCCGAGAATGCCCCCTGACTTCCTGAACGAGTAATGGCCCCGCCGTGAGACCATAACCACGCATCGGTCGATGTCATAGGCTTTATAGGCAGCAAAAAGACCTTCCTTTTCAATGCCCCTGAAACCGTTTTTGGGTTTAAGCGCTGTATTCCTGGCCACCCAGAGGGCCGTGAGATTGGCTGTGGTGCCACCTTCCATAAAAGAGCCAAGGGATGTTTCCGTGTTTTGAACATGCTCCTGATAGAAGGCATTACTGAGCCCGTATATCAATCGGTGGATTTTGGAAATGACCTGTTTTTCAAGAATGGAAACAACTTTGGAGGTTTCAAGCTTGACCACATTCTGATTCAGTGCAGCGACAATGGCTTTCAGGTGAACCATAAAAAAGGGTATGGCCGCTGTCATATGACCCACAAAATAGGGGGATGCCACATTCACAGCATGGGGGGCAATGGTTTCGAACACGCCGGTGACCACCTCGGCCAGTTTTTTTTCCGGGAATTTATTGATGATCGTGTCCGTAAAATCATTGGAGAGTTCCTTCAAACTTATTTCTTCGGTGATGCCCACATTTTTGATCAGAAAATCATGGAGTTCGAAAAGGATCTGTTTCATATGGCCGATGAGGGTTGCCCTGGTTTCTGCATCCGCTGGGCACGTAAATACTTCAATCAAACCGATCCAGTCTTTGACCAGTTCAAAATTGTCGGTAGAATGGTTGTTTTCCATGATCTATCCTGAAAAGCCGAAAATTGTGAAAAATACAAATTAACATATAAAAGCCTCATTATATAAACGCCTTTGATAAAAAAAACAATAGAATATCGGGCATTAATCAATATCAAAATGCAGATGGCGTTTCCTTGTTTAACAATCAACCGGCTTTGGGAAATTTAGACAGGGCCGGAAGCTTATACCGGGGTGTATTCAGGGTTGGTTTTATAAGTTACTAATATATTGATCTAATATATACTTAAGTGATGGATGATTCAATAAATAATATGCTTGTCTTGACATATAGCCTGTTTTAGCCTAAATTTTGCTGGTCTCGGGCCATGCTAAGGACATACAAGACGTCTTGATTCAACGGAAGATGAAAAAAAGATGACCAAAAAAACACTCAGAAATTCTCTGTGGGCCATTCTGGCTCTTTGTGCGTGTGTGGTGATCGTTGTCTATATGGTCGGGGGTGATAGGGCTGAAATGGATGACATGGGTGTTCCCCCGGGAAATAGTAACCGGTATACCGTAGAATCTCCTGTCTATCTGTATTTTCAAGACCGAAAGCTGGCCTTATTATGCCCGGAAGAACGGTTAATCGCTCACCCGGAAACCCCGGTTGAGTTTGCCCGGACAATTATTGAATGGTTGATCAGGGGGCCTCGGCAGGGTCTGGTGCGGACTCTTCCTGGGGAATCCGTTTTGAGGGCCCTTTATATTCATGAAGAAACGGCTTTTGTGGATTTATCCCAGGAGACGTGTGACAATCATCCCGGGGGCGTTCAAACGGAGTATTTGACCATTGTGTCCATCGCAAATTCGTTGATTTTGAATATTCCGGAAATTAAAAGGGTTAAAATTATCATTGAAGGCCGGGAATGCGAAACCCTTGCCGGGCATATCGATATAAGCCAGCCTTTTTCTGCAAATATGCTGCTCGTAAGATAGTGTGATTTATCAGGAACCATATGTGATATTATGAAAAAAATTAAAACGGAACAGATCAGAAACATAGGCATTATGGCCCATATCGATGCAGGAAAAACCACCGTGACAGAACGGGTCCTGTATTATACCGGCCGATCATACAAACTCGGTGAAGTCCATGACGGTGAAGCGGTGATGGACTGGATGGTCGACGAACAGGAACGGGGCATCACCATCACATCCGCTGTCACCACCTGCCACTGGAAAGATAACCAGATTCAGATTATCGACACACCCGGACACGTGGATTTTACCATTGAGGTGGAGCGGTCTTTACGGGTTCTGGACGGTGCCATTGGCGTATTCTGTGCCGTTGGCGGAGTGGAGCCCCAGTCTGAAACCGTGTGGCGACAGGCTGATAAATATCATGTCCCCCGTATTGCCTTTGTGAACAAGATGGATCGTGTGGGGGCTGATTATCTGAACACCATTCAGATGATGAGAGATAGACTCCATGCAAGGCCACTGCTCCTTCAAATTCCGGTGGGGATTGAAGAACACTTTAAAGGTGTGGTGGATTTGATTCAGATGCAACAAATTCTCTGGGATAATGAAGGCCTGGGTGCAGCCTATACCCTGTCGGATATTCCCGAGGACATGCGTGCCGAGGCTGAATCATACCGGGACAAACTGATTGAGACCCTTTCGGATCATGATGATACAATCATGGAGGCCTATCTGGCCGAAGAGCCTGTTTCAAACACCGACCTGATGGCAGCCATCCGCAAGGCAACCATTGATTTGAAACTGGTTCCGGTTTTTTGCGGTAGTGCATTGAAAAATAAAGGCATCCAACCCTTACTGGATGCCATTGGCAATTATCTGCCCAGCCCCCTGGATGTTCCGCCAGCCCATGGAGTCCATCCGGAAACAGGGGAACCTGTCAGTTTTGAGCCCAAGGATGGAGCGCCTCTTTCAGCATTGATTTTTAAAGTGTCCATGATTGAAGGACGGAAATTATCCTTTGCCAGGGTTTACAGTGGAAAACTGAAAGTGGGAGATGATGTCTACAACCCGGTGCTTAAGCGCAAGGAAAAACTTGCCCGTATTCTCAATATGCATGCCAACAAACGGGAGCGTGTTGAAGAAGCTGGCGTGGGGAGCATCGTGGGCGTGGTTGGTCTCAAGGATTCATCAACGGGAGATACCCTCTGCAATGCGGCCCATCCTATTCTCCTGGAACGCATGGAGTTTTACGAGCCGGTGATTTCCATCGCGGTGGAGCCAAAAACCGTGACCGATCAGGACAAGCTCCAGTCTGTTCTGGAAAAATTTGTTTCCGAAGATCCCACCCTCAAAGTCCGAATCGATGAAGACACGGGCCAGACTCTTTTATCCGGCATGGGCGAGCTTCATCTTGAAATTATTATTAGTCGTATGCTTAGGGAATTCAACACCTTAGTGAATGTTGGAAAGCCTCAGGTTGTTTATCGAGAGACCATTGCAAAAATATCAACCGCCACCGCATCCTTTGAACGGGACATCGCCGGTCAGAAACACTTTGCCGAAGTATCACTCAAAATGATTCCTCTGGACCGTGGATCCGGGAGTAGTTTCAGGTCTGAGGTGACAGCGGAACAAATCCCGGACATGTATATTCCTTCCATTAAAAAAGGCGTCATGGACCTCTTTGAAAGCGGAACACTGATGGGGTACCCGGTTGTGGATGTGGAAGCGGTTCTCGTGGGTGGTTCTTTCAAGGAGACCCTGGGCTCGGATTTGGGCTATACGGTGTGCTCGTCCATGGCTGCCCGGGAAGCCCTTGAAGCCGGGGAACCTTTTTTGCTGGAGCCCATCATGAATGTTGAGATTTTTGTTCCCGATGCATTTATGGGTGAGGTGATAGGTGACTTGAACAGCAGGGGCGGTAAAGTGGAATCCATCAATCCCAAAGCAGGGATTCAAACCATCCATGCTTCGGTGGCCCTTTCCAGGATGTTCGGTTATTCCACATCCATTCGATCAGCCACCCAGGGACGCGGAACCTTTACCATGCAGTTTTCGCATTTTGATAAAGCTGCGGCTAAAAAGAACCATTGATCGTATTTAGGAGTTAACACAAGGATCACTGGCGCGGAGAATGAGCGTTCAGTGCATCCGTTAGTTGGGATTTAGTTTCTTCTGGATCGAAATCGAAATTGATTGCGGTCCCCACCCGCATGGGGGGGCAGAGTCTATAGCATGGCCTGTATGGCCTCACAGACCCCTTCATGATTGTTCGATGCCACCACTGAAAAACGTTTTTTCATGTCCGGCGGACTGTTTGCCACAACAAAGGCCTGGCCGACCCACTCAAGAAGATCCTCATCATTGTAATCATTCCCCACAGCCACAATGTCATTCCGGTCAATCTTCAGTTGGTTGGACAGCCACGTTGCCGCCTTACTTTTGGACACCGATTTTGGAAAAATTTCAATCCACATTGTTTTACCATCAAAGGGAGAGGACGAGTTGATGACAGTATACGCGTGAAGTGTACGTCTCAAACAGTCCAGTGTTTCCTTGCCATTCCCCCCAGGAATCATGGCAAGGAATTGGGATGATGGGCCAAGATCCATTATGTTGGGGCTAATGGCCCGGTAATGGCCCTTGTAAAAGTCGAGCCGGGTGTTAAAGTCGCTGTTTTCCCTGCCAAAATGACGAAAGGCAAAGGCATGATTGTCCGGGACCGGATCCTGGATCATATAGTCCACACCAAGGTTTTCAAGGAGGGATGCGATTGTTTTTGTGTCCTCGTGGGAAAGGGTTTCTGTTTTGAGGGTATGCTTATGGGGGTCAGGATAGCTGGCCACACCCAGGCCTGTTGAAAAAATCAGGTAATCCACAGGCAGGTGAAAGGGGATGGAGCGCTTTAGGGAAAATAGGGACCGACCAGTGGCAAGAACCCGGATGACACCCAGCGAACCCAATTTTTCAAGCATATCCAGATCGTTTTTTGAAAAGCTGTGGTCTGACCGGAACAAAGTTCCATCAAGGTCGGTGATAAACATTTTCATACGGTCCACCCCTTTGGTTGAAATGGTATGGCCGAGGCCCTGGTTGACGTCGCCCTTTTTTTTTCGTATCATTTTCTCATCCGGATCGATTATGATCATGATAAGGATTTTTTGTTTTATCACCATATCGGGGACGTATACAAAGGAAAAAATCGTATGACAATGACCAGAGTGTGTTTCATAGTATTAGTGCTTCTTTGTTTTCAGGGCTGTTTTTCAGCCCGCTGGGAAATCAGACAGATTGAAACAACATTTGTCAACCAGGAAAACAACCAGGAATATGTTCAAAAAAACGCTGTTCTTGTTAATGGGCATACCGGGCAGACCTGGGTGTTTTCAAGTGATCGGGACAGCCACTACTATTGGATTGAAATGCCGGTTCTGGATCGGGAATCGGGCAACCTCACACCTTTGAATGAAAACGAATAACAGGTTTATCACATGGAATTTGACAGTGTTGAAACGCATATTGAGTCCCTTGGGGAGGCAAAAATTGACTCTCCCTTCATGAAGAACGATCACGGCCGGAAAAATTCAATTTTTATTGAAGACGATATGAGGGTTCTGATTCATGTGAATGAAAAACATATCACCCGGATGATTGACCAGGGGAAAAAACCACCAGCCTTTGAAATAGCAGGACCCAGGAAAAAGATTTTTTTTGATCCCAGTAAACTTCGATGTGCCCTGGTGACCTGTGGGGGTCTGTGTCCGGGTTTGAATGACATTATCCGTTCAGTGGTTCTTGAATTGTACCACCGTTACGGCGTTAAACAGATTTATGGGATGAAATACGGTCTACAGGGGTTTATCCCCGAATACGGCCATGATGTGATTGAGCTGGACCCCGAGTCCGTGGTCAGGATTCTTGAACGCGGAGGCTCCATTCTGGGCTCGTCCCGGGGGCCCCAGGATATTGAGGCCATTGTGGATTCCCTGGAGCGAATGAACATTGGCATTGTGTTCATGATTGGCGGGGATGGTACGTTGATGGCTGCAACACGCATAACCGAGGCGATTCGCAAACGGAAGCTCAAGATCAGTGTGATCGGGATTCCAAAAACAATTGATAACGATGTGTATCTTGTGGCCCGGTCCTTTGGATTTGACACGGCTGTGGAGATTTCCACCCAGGCCATCCGGGGTGCCCATAACGAGGCCGAAGGGTATCCCAAGGGAATCGGTTTGATCAAGCTCATGGGGAGGCATTCGGGCTTTCTGGCTGCAACGGCAGCCCTGGCCCAGCAGGATGTCAATTTTGTTCTGATCCCAGAAGTGGATTTTGATCTGGATGGTGAAAATGGGCTTCTGGCATGCCTTGAAAAACGTTTGCAAAACCGTATGCATGCGGTCATCCTGGTGGCCGAAGGAGCTGGACAGAAATTCTTCGGAGACGAAAAAACCGAGCATGATCCATCGGGAAATGTGAAACTTAAAGATATCGGTATTTATATCAAAGAAAAGATCGTCGATTATTTCAAGGCTAAAAACATACCCATTTCATTGAAATACATTGATCCCAGCTATATGATTCGGAGCCTGCCTGCCAATTCCAATGACCATGTGTTCTGCAGTTTTCTGGGCAGGGATGCTGTCCATGCAGGCATGGCAGGGAAAACAAATATGCTGGTGGGACACTGGAACAACCACTTTGTCCATGTCCCCATGGAAGCCTCGGCAGGCAAACGCAAACAGGTCTCTCCCCATGGAAAACTATGGGTGTCTGTCCTTGAAGCCACCGGGCAAAGCTCCTTGAAAAATAAGGCTAACCATGAAACACAGGAAGAAGGCTAAAAAAGAGGCCTCCGGCAGCCCTGTAACTTGATCTTCTTCGTCCTCTTCGTGTTCTTCAGAGAGCGTAGCGAACGGGTGGTGGATAAAAAAGAAAACAACATTTCAATCCCAGGCGTTGCCTGGGATTGAAACAAAAACGGTTTTACCATGGAGTACATGAAGGCCATGAAGAAAAACGATTAAATAGTTTAACCACCCGCTCCCTTTGGTCGCCCAAGAGCACGAAGAAAAACATGCCACCGGCGGCCAGATCCCAGCTTCCACCGGGACAAGCTTTAGAAATCTGGACCGGTCTTCGCAAAGGCTTCGCCCCGACACGCAAATGGGTGGGGGTGTTTGGTGTGTAAGAATATGTTAAATATGAAGCATTCGAAGAAAAGCAATATATGTTTATCAAACTTTTCAAAAGTTTGGCCCCCGGCAGGGCTGCCAGGGGCACAATTTTTCCGTGAGAGACGAGGTTTTTTGGTTGTGGTTTTGCCGCGTTGTGGTCTCCTGATGCCATAAAAAAAGCCCTCGTTGCATTGAGCAGCAAGGGCTTTTAAAATGACAGGAACGTCTTTTATTTATAAGCGTTCATAATGGCTTTGACTGCGGCGATTTTCCGTTTGGCCATCTGTTTTTCCTCGGGGCTCTGTGCGCAATCAAGGGCCTGATTGAGTTTGCAGGAAATGGCATTGAAATCAGGCGATCCAGGCTGTTTTTTCAAATCGTCTGCCTGTCCCATATAGTAAGAGAAAAGAAGGGGGAGGACCGCTTCTTTTGTATAAACATCTTTAATCTCTGCAGGTGCCAGCTTCCCCGGGATTTTGGCGATCAAGGTTTTCCCCATTGGGGCAAAGGACCCTTGGTACACCATCGTGGCACCCTGTTTTGACGAAACATAGTAATTGGATGTGTTTCTGATGCTTAAAAGGGTCAGGACAAACACAAGAATAGCAATGCCTGCGGCAATGGGGACCATATTGATGGACGGTCTGGGAGCCTTGAGCATTTCAACTCTGTTGACAGATTCTGAAGGGGATGCCTGAGCCTCTGTTGTTTCTGCTTCAGCTTTTGCCTTAGCCTCTGCTTCAGCCTTTGCCTTAGCTTCTGCTTCAGCCTTTGCCTTAGCTTCTGCTTCAGCCTTTGCCTTAGCTTCTGCTTCAGCCTTTGCCTTAGCTTCTGCTTCAGCCTTTGCCTTAGCTTCTGCTTCAGCCTTTGCCTTAGCCTCTGCTTCAGCTTTTGCCTTAGCCTCTGCTTCAGCTTTTGCCTTAGCTTCTGCTTCAGCTTTTGCCTTAGCCTCTGCTTCAGCTTTTGCCTTAGCCTCTGCTTCGGCTTTTGCCTTAGCCTCTGCTTCGGCTTTTGCTTTAGCTTCTGCTTCGGCTTTTGCCTTAGCCTCTGCTTCGGCTTTTGCTTTAGCTTCTGCTTCGGCTTTTGCCTTAGCCTCT
>Ga0180007_10000726_pt1 | contig 51425 bp, 85 predicted proteins | sample MM_PC_MetaG_FD_121122 | JGI IMG/M metagenome (GOLD analysis project Ga0180007, IMG submission 121122) | Groundwater microbial communities from the Aspo Hard Rock Laboratory (HRL) deep subsurface site, Sweden - MM_PC_MetaG | ecosystem: Environmental > Aquatic > Deep subsurface > Groundwater... | reverse complement strand
TTGCTCTATCTTCAGTATCCCACCATTTTTTGTTCGCCTTGTCATATAATTCTTTTTCCTCATCAGTCATTGATTTCCGCCACATCCCACAAAATTGCTCAACTCCACATTCTTTAAAACATTCTCTATATCCAACCATATTTTCAACATCACGATAAAACTTAAAACCATAGACCATCTTTCGAAGAATATTTTTCCAGTCTTGAAACTCAATATTATATGGTGTAGTAATTCCATGTTCAATCTGTGACTCAATAATCGGGATTATGTTTTCGATAAACCACAAATCTGCATTCCAGTTTGCTTCATACCTATGACCATGTTTAAATGCATAACATCGACTTCTGAGATCAAAAAGAAAATCACCAAAGCGATAGTTGATTCTCCTAGCTAATCTAATCAAATACTTCATTATCGTCCTTTCAATTAATACTAGTCGCCCCAAATATCTAATATGGGTGTACGAAGGGCTAACATTTTCTTTGTAATTTCATTACATGAAATTTCTTCAGTATAAATTTCTGCTATCTTCGCTATCTCTAAAACTTCCTCAGGATCAAGTATTATTTGCCCATCAAGTGTTTCTATTTGGAAGTAAACGCCGTCACCCTCATCCAACACTGTCATAACAATCGTTTTACTTGAATTCACCCCATTAGTTTCATCTTTGGGGTATATACTATATTGAGTTGTTTCAACCTTGAATTTACTCATTAGTAATCAACTCCCTTTGTCCAACTACAATCTGGGCAAGGTGACAACCAACTTGCTTCGCCAATAAACTTTTTACCATTACACGTTGGACAAGATTTGTTGTTCCATCTATCTAAAGACTTCATATCTTCATCGTGAGCCCAATCAATCAAATCTCTTGCTAAATCTGAATTTGTTGACTTAATTGACTTTGCATACTCTAATATAGCATTTCTTGATGCTATAGCATACTCATCATCACCTTCTGGCTTCAACACAAAATACTTCATCATAAGTCCCGCCATTTTACTCACCCCTAACCAATTTTGCTTCGGGTCTAGTAATTATATGTGAACTAATGCTATTATAACCACTATCCAATACAATTACACATTCTCCATAATCATCTCTGATTTGTATTAGAATGTCAATCAAATTTGAAATTGTGATATCATGATTTGGGTTCCAGTACTCTGATATTGACTTCACGTTGTTATACTTATTCATATACTTATTCATATACTAATCCTTTAGTTCTTCCTGCAAAATTGCCATAAGTGGTGCATGTAGTTTATATGCTTCTCTTATTCTGTTCAATGTATCTTTCAACTTACTATTTTCAGAACTTAACATATCTAATTGTAAATCAATTCCCCACTTTGGTCTAATCTTTTCATTCACTACTTTGACATGTGGGGTGTCATAATATTCTGATAAAGTTTGCTTCATCATTAACACAAAACCATCTTCAGAAAGTTTGTCTCCAAGATCACCACTTTCAACCTGTATTGTTACAGTTTCATTAAAACCAAGTATGCCTGCCGAATACTCGGGTTGTTGGACGATCTCAAACTTAAATGTTTTCATTTCACGGGTTCCAATCTGTTAGAATGTCATAAAGTTCATAAAGAGGAACACAAGGTTCTTCACCCTTACGATGGTCATATTCATCAATCCACTTTATCGCTTTCCTTATTTTGGCTTCAGCTTCTATAAGTTGATTCTCATAAATAAAAGCTTCATAAGAAACATCATCACCATCAAAACTTCCAAACATATCTTACCCACCTTTTCTATAGCAACTCCCAAAAGTTTTGTGATACGGCTTCAGTAATATCTACATCCAACTCAACTGAATTTTCTGTAAGGGTTCGTTCGAAGTCTTTGATGATTTCTCTTTCTTCTCTGCGCATTTTGGCTTTCCTAGACCTAGCTTTCCAAGCGGTCTTTCCAGAACAAAGTGAGCAAGAACAAGAACACGGATCTTCCAACATACGATACTGATGATATTTGATGTAGTTAATCACTTCCATTTTAGACGTGTGATTTTTCCATTCGCCATTTTCATATTTCCCATATCGCCAGAACCCGGCATTAGAAAACATCTTGGCCCGGCGATTCTTAATGGTCCGTGTTCTCCAACGCCTCCTAGATCTTTTTGTACTTTTCATTTTGATAGCCTCTAATTAGTTTTGGAGGAAGGTGGAGGACTCGAACCCCACTGTTTTATCACCCCTGCGGGTTCAAACCGCATTTGTCACCAGCGACGGCACCTTCCAATTCCACCAGATAATGAATATACATTATACCTGTGTTTTTGTAAACAATTTATTCACACTCAAATTTTTCCTTCAATTTCAAATATTGTGCATACTCATATTTTCTGTTTGATTCTTCAGCGGCTTCTTCCTTGGCTATTCTCGTCTCATATTGTTTATCTGTTTCCAAAGCAATTTTAATGAGTTGCCAGTTTTTTAATTCACCCCAATATTCATAATCTATTTCTGAATCTTCTCCATATTCTTTAATCCAATTCTCCACTTGTTCCTTTAGTTTTCCAAGTTTCATATCGAATTGCACGTCATTGTTTATCACGTGTTTTATTAATTTTTTCTCTGACATACTATTGACCCTCTTTCTTTACTGGTAGGGTGTGGGCTATAGTTGGTATCATCGCGATCCCATTTTAACTCCACTAATTATGATATTTCTTTATTGATGTACACTTTAAATCGTACCATAACCAGCTTCCCCAACAACACCCTATCTATCTTTAAATTTGCATACCAACGTTAGAACCACTACTCCAATGGCGGGATAGGCTCATCAGACCATTGCGCCCCTTTATCCGTCAGACAATAAGCTGTATCAAATGCGTCGTTTCCATACCAAGCTTCTAGTATTTCTTCATCACCAGGAACACAAAGGCTTCGTCTAGCAATTCTTATCTCAACAACATATTGCTCATCATTAATCTCAAGCCAATACCATCCAGGCTTTGTAGGGGGCTTAGTAGTTCGTTTCATTTTAGGTCTCCGTTTCTATAAACACCTCAGTATCTATTTAATGGTGCCGACAATAGGTAACGATCCTATCTGATCTTTCTTATGAGGAAAGCACATATCCATCTATGTTATGTCGGCAATTTTCGCAACTTCACCAACACCGTTTTTCATGTCATTAACTAATCTATAACTTGGTTGATGAAATTCTATTGGGCCATACCCATCCCAATAGAATGGAAGCCACATGTGTTCAGGAGTTCTATGTTCAGAATGTCTAAAGAAGTACCAACCAACTTCCCAGTTATCTGAATTTGGGTTATAAATTTTTGTCCACATTATACAACAACCTCAAAGCAAACAGAATTAAAATTACCGTTAATTCCAACTAAGAAGACTTTGGTATGCCAACTGTGTTCCTCAATATTAGACACGGTGTATTCTTCTCCAATGACAAGAATACCATCTGGATTTGTATGTGTTCCCCACCTAGTTTGTTCACCGCTTGCGCCAATAAATCTGACTTTATCTCCAATTTTCATTACAATAACCTCTTTCTTTTTTGTTTGGGGAGCTATAACAGATTTGAACTGTTGTTGTTCGATTCACAATCGAAGGTTTTCCCAATTAAACTAATAGCTCCATCATCTAAATTTAAATGAGTGGTGCCCACGGAGAGATTCGAACTCTCACTAAACGGGGTTTGAATCCGCTTCCTCTTCCAATTGGGATACCTGGGCAAACATTCTGTTTTTGGCGGTAGGTATAGGATTCGAACCTATATGAGTTTTACCTCTACGGTTTAGCAAACCGCTCCCTTGCCATTCAGGCCAACCTACCGCTAATTAAAAATATTATCCATATTTCTTTTTCAGCCTTTCAAAAAGAGCGCGTTCATCTTTTTCTTTTTCTTTTTTTACTTTTTCTTGCGTTTTTTTCTTGATTGCTTTTCTGGTTTTAAATTCTTCTTCTGTTTCTTTGCGATACTCAGTTAAATAACAGTCGTACTGACATTCTCCACAATAGTCGTAGCTAAAAACACAATGATCAGGAAAAGTACTAAAATAGTTTTGTACTTCCTTTAGGGGCCATCCATCTAACTTACCCAGATAAATACTAGTCCTGTTTACTAAAATTTTTTTTCTTTCCACAACTACACCCTCTTTTTGTTTGGTGGAGCATCAGGGATTTGAACCCTGCTGGTATCTTCCGTGCAAAAGAAGCGACCACCCCAAGCAGTCCCATGCCCCATTTTGTTTGGTAGCCGAGACGGGGTTCGAACCCGCTACCTTCAGATTGAAAGTCTGATGACTCTACCAATACGTCCCCTCGGCCACAATTTACATACTAGTTCAAAAAGTTTGATCTTGGCTTATGGCTTTTCGACGTTAGCTAGGACAGACACGACCACTATTTGGTTATCCACATCCCCAAAAGTTTGGCCCGCACTCTTCCACACTAAATCCTTGTGGAAATGAATCTTCAACGTATCCATAAGTCCGAGTCGTTTTACCAAGATCAAACTTTTCAAGTCAGTAGGGTACAACCCATTTTACAAGAGACTCTTTTCTTACCTTTGACTTTATTGTTTTATGGAGCTGGGCATCGGATTCGAACCGATAGTGCGCATATGCAGACGCCTTACAAGGGCGTTCCCTTCAACCATTCGGGCAACCCAGCATATTCTATAGAACCAATTATATGAAATTATGCCAATAAAGTAAACAAAAAAGAGCATGGTGTGAAATTTTATATCGTGCAAACTAAACTAGTTAGAGTGCGCGTGTCTTCCATCTTCTACCGACTGGATACGGTCATTGCTCAAATAGTTTGGTGCCTCCCGTGGGATTCGAACCCACCCACTCAATGAATACTAGATCCTAAATCTAGCGCGTCTACCAGCTTCGCCAGGAAGGCATAGTCTTATGGTGCCGATGGATGGTAACGATCCACCTACGCCAAGATCTTCAATCTTGCGCTCTACCATTTGAGCTACATCGGCACATTAGTCTTTGGTATGGGGTGTGGGATTCGAACCCACGATCTCTTGCTCCCAGGGCAAGCGCGTTAAGCCGAACTACGCTAACCCCATACAATTTTCTACTTAGGAAACTGATCAATATAACCATCATCACCAGCGTCAGAGTCGTCTGCTGGAGCTATGAGCTGAGGGTGTTCATCGTCTGTATCAACAATCATTTTCGGTGGTGACATAACTGGTAACATGATTAAAACTCCAATTACTATACCCATTAAGAAACTTTTATAATACATTGTAGCCTCCCATTTGAACCAAAAGAAACATTCAATATTCTAACACTATAAATATTTGGCGGCTCGACTAGGATTTGAACCCAGAACCATCTCCTTAACAGGGAGCGCTCTAACCATTAGAGCTATCGAGCCAATTCTTGGGGGCGTGCAACCATTACACTATACTACTTTCATAGCAGTTGGATTCGAACCAACACTTCATTTTCGGCATCATCCAGATGTAACAGGAATCGAACCTGCCCTACTCCCCAGTCTCTTTCATATTTCTTTCAATCGATTCATTTGGTCCCTCGCCTGAGATTTGAACTCAGATCTCACAGATTAAGAGTCTGGTATGTTGGCCATTAACACCAACGAGGGATTTATTTTTGGTTTCCTTCGCACTATCAATCGTTGAGCCCTATACCACGTCTAGACGCGATCACCAGATCACCCCCAGCAAAATCTTTTATTATCAGCCATTAAGATATATAGCGTCATATAAACGTAACGACCGGGACCATCCTGGTGATACATTAATCTTGGAGGCTCCTGTGAGACTTGAACTCACGACAATTCGCTTAACAGGCGAACGCTCTACTCTTCTGAGCTAAGGAGCCAGATCTCGTTTTCTTTTTTGGTGCGCCAGGATGGATTCGAACCACCAATGCCACTTAGGGACCACGTTTACAGCGTGGTGAGTCAACCATTACTCGACTGACGCAGAAATTCTAGGGAAGATTATTTTCTGTTGCAGAGCCTCCCCGATGCAACTTTCTCCACACATCCAGACCATGGAAACCAGATGAGGGAACAACTATTGTTGTCTACCGGCCGATTGGAATTGAACCAACTTAGTTAAAAACATCACAAACTAAATTGTGACACAACTCTCTCGTTGTCGCAAGCCGGTAGAATTATTTGGTCCTAGTGATAGGAATCGAACCTATGTATTTCTGAGATATCAGCTCAGGGCCTTAACCACCTTGGCCACACTAGGATAATTTAATTTTGCTACGTTATACTATAACTAATTCTAAGACAATAGTAAACAAAAAAACTGAACATTTTTCAAACAACTTTTTACTTGACCTCTGTTCCGTCGTCACGAATAAATACAATCTTACTAAGATCTTTTCCACCAATCCTTGTATACTCACATCCACCGTCAACAAAAGTTTCATTTTCGCAACCACAAGTTACAAAATCGTGAACACTTTTTGACTCAATAATCTTTTCGCAACAAAGACATTTAATTCTATTTCTAGATCTAAGATTCATTATAACGACCCTTTTCTACTTGTTATCTACAAAGATACATATCAAAAATTTTGGCACACGCTGTAGGAATCGAACCTACCACACGAACTTTTGGAGAGTTTGTCGCCATTATCCTTGGAACATGAGCGTGTATAATTTCTTTGGACGTTGCAAATGCCGTCTACAACCCCTGCACATTTGCAACGTCCTGACCTAATTCTAATCTTTCAGAAAACATTCTAGGTCTAAAATATTTCCTCTGGATCTGGTCTTCCAGCGCAATAGAGGACAGTGATCTCCCGAAGGGTATGTGTCTATGCTGTACTTTTGTTGCTGGTTATCAGTCAACGTCTATTTCCCCAGCGTCAGGAACGCTCTCCGTGAAGTATGACCATTCACGGCATATTGACTACCCTGATTATTGTGGACGAGTTTTGCCTTCGGTTGGGTATTCTTCATACCTCAAATTTTTAACCCCAAGATCTTCAACTCTAGTTTACTGCTTGGTTCTCATTCACAACAATATAAATTAAATATTCTTTTCCGGATATTTGCTTAAACATTTACATAATTCTCGATGAACCCAAAATAGCGGTTCGTCTCGTTTAATATCTTCACTTGTCATATCTTCATCGAGATATGGGTCCGTGTCACCGAGTTCTCTATCAATAATAGAAGCACATTCTTCTATACGCCATTCTAAGTTCTTAATCCTAGAAAAAAGCATTTTCAAATTTGCACCTTTATTTATTTCATCGCCAGAACCCCAGCATTTATCACAAACATCATTTGTTAAGACTTGCCCACCAATTCCACCATGCCAAGTTGCGCTACTAGGATATGTATATTTTCCTGAACCACCACACTTATGACACATGTGTTCAATATCTCTCCACTCTAGAAACATTTGCCGGTAATTAATACAATTATTCATTCTTCCACCATCTTTTTATTTCTTCTGATAAATCTATAGTACCAACAAAAAGAAATGTATGACCACTAAATTTCTCATCACTAAGTAAATTATATACCAATCTGATCTTATTATAAAGTCTTTTTTGATACATCTCATTTTTCAAATACATTTTATTTAAGACCCTTTAAAAACGACCTTACTCTTATTTCAATTTCCTTTGCAGAAGTACTCTGATACTGATATTTACCAATTGCAGAATCACAAATGCAATCCCAAACACCCTCATACACATTAAAATATTCACTTAATAATTCTGTTGCTACATTTTTTTCCTTACTTAGTTTTTCTATATGACATTCTTCACATAGAGAATCATACAACTTACTTTTTCGTTTTGTACAATAGTTACAAGTTTTCATTTCTCTATACTATCCAAAAATTGCAGATTTCGCATTAGGTAATGCAAACACCGTAAGTTCAGTTATATTATGATCATCCTCATCTAGATTTACTGAATGTTCCGCCACAACATATGCAATAAAATTTTCAGTAGCTTTCATTAAATCAAGTAGCAAACACCTATACTTAACTGCCTTATCTTTTTCTATGGCTAAATCTTTACGAAGATCATCAATCTCATTACCAAGATTATTTGCAACATCGTACATACTTTTCGATCGTCTACTCAAGTCATATGGGTTTACTACTTTATTATAATTCACGTTCATCAACCCTTCCTTCGAATCAACCAATATATTGGTCGCCAAATTGGATAAAGAATAATCTCAAAAACTCCAACCATAAATCCTAATGTTAACAACATAAACGAATCTGCCATAGCCGTAGGAGATTCACTTCTAGATACTTTATAATTCAAATCTGCAATTTTATCCCATAACATTTTTAACCAACTTTATCAGGTATTTGAGTACCCCGTAAATTATCATAGCAATCGTTGCACCAATAAAACAACTAACAAAAAAACTAAGTGTGAACATCTATTTTATCCTAACTTTATTCGCCATCATCATAGTAAAGATTATTCTAATTCATTAAACCCGTACCGTATATCATCGTGATAAAGTTGCATATCTGTAATAACTTTAGTGTAGTCTTTGATAAGACCATCATAATCGACTGCCGGTGTAGTCTCATCATCCATTGCATTGTGCGCTATTATAAACCTAATAACCATATCTTTCAACTTATCACGTTCTACAATCAAGGGTTCAACATCACGCCACGAAACAACATCATTGGCAGATGGTTCTCTAGTTGAAACATCAGTCCAGTTTACACCAAATTGCAATCTCTTTACTTTGGTCATTGTCACAACCCCGTATTAATAAATTCTTCGATGTGTGTTAACAACCATTGTGGCCAATATCGTCTATTTGTAAATCTTTTTTTATATCCACATTCAAAGCATTGAACTTCAATTACGCCAGTTAAACTCCCAACCTCTGAATGGTGATCCCATTTCCCACAATCTAAATCATGATGACAAAACGCTGTTCCGTGTTCTAAAATAGAAACCTTTTTGTTGTGCTTGCATCGAGCCATTTTATTTTAGTCCAACCCAATCTTTTTGTCTTGAAATTCAAAAGCGATTTCTGCAGCTTCATGGACGTTTTCAAATACCCCGATAACCCTATCACACCCAAGGTGTCTAATTTCCTTTACTTTGAATACAATGTTTGGGCCAACCGCATCCCGATCAGTATTATAAGTTTTCTCAACGGTGTAATAATCTGTGGATGCAAATACTCCAGCCAATGCCGCAAACACAATCATTGAACTCAAAACACAAATCCCACTCATAACCACGGTGTTCTTTTTCATTATGACGCCTCTTTCTTTTTAGATTAATAAACAATCGTTAACTCTTATTGTAGCATATCCTCATGTTTTGGATGAACTATTGGAACAAAATCTTCTATCATACGAGCCAGCGTTCTATACTCCATTCCTAGAACAACAGCGGCCAATTCGATTCTTCTTTCAATCGAATAATGCCTATACTCCCACCCACATGTACATGGGGTATCCCAACATTTTTCGCAAGATGACAGTCCCATTATATAATCTCCGTCCACCCATATGTATAATACACATTAAATCTTACGTTACGCATATTACGGTGAATATTTGTCGCACGAAAAAGTATACCATCAGATCGAATATAAAATAATGCCAAGTAGTCTCGATACGCTGCTCCAATAATCGATTGTGTTGGAAACTCTAAATACTCCGTGTTCAAATGTTTGTCAACCGTAAAGAACATAACCACACTCCATTCAAATAACCTTTATTGGAGCGGCATATGGGAATCGAACCCATATCATTAACTTGGAAGGCTAAGGTATTTGCCTTTATACGAATGCCGCGTTTTCTTACTTTATTGGAAAAATTACGGGGAGATTTTGCTTGTGTTGGTAACATCTCCCAAACCTCACTAAGCTCAGGCTAGAAGCCACTTATATTCCAACTTTATGGTTTAAAACCAAAGGGCTCTAGCAACCCTACCGGCACTTACTATTCAACTCATCGCAAAGTCGCATAGCCTCATTTTGATCGACAACTGAAAATAGTGTTCTATCCACCCCAAAGCGACGTTCACGTTTTACATCGGTTGTTCCAACTAGTACGGGTTGTCCATCACGTACAATAGTTGTATTTTGTCCCCGTTCTAAATAGTAATCCTTATTAATGGCAAATCCTCCATATACAAACAATATAAACAAAATTGCAAAAATTAACATTAATACTATTGTCAAAACGGCTGTCCAATCATAATCACTTTCAAACATAAATATACCCTTTTCGTTTTATAAATGATTGCCGTGCCTTTGGTTCTTTTATCTACTGGGGTTCAACCGGGAACCAAACTCTCATACTATTTTTGGTAGCGGGTCTGGGTAATGCTCCCAGCTGTCCTAGGTTATGAGCCTAAGCAGGTCACTTGACCAACCCGCATCTATTTTGTGTGGTTAAGCTGGGATCAGTTCCATTTGGTATCACTGCCAATTCGATACTTTAAATTCTCAAACTCTAACATACTTAACCAAATCAAATATATCAACAACACTTTGAAAAGTACATCTAAAAATGTCATTTATTTGCCATCTTATTTAAACTTAAATCCGCACGTATCCTCATCATTTAAAATAACTGATAAAAGCCCTATTGGACCCAAAACTCCAATAAATATTGAGAATAACATATCTGAATAATATTCTTGTTCTGCAATACTCGGCCAATTCCGTTGAAAATATGCGAAAGATAACCCATATGCAAGCACCCCACAAATAACCCAACAAATAAAAACAAAAATAAAAAATACACTGATCATCATATCATCCTTTTCATTTTAGCGTTTTTTTGTTTAAACAATGGCGTTCCAACGTCTACCAATAAATCAACCGTGTTATCCCAACGTTCGTGCATCGTATCTTTAACAACCCACTTTCCATTATAATTACCAACCCCTAGGAGTGTTATAGTGTCTCCATAGGCAAATGGCCCGCCACCAAAATGGTTCAATAGATCTCTAGATAAAGCACAATATCGATATTCGCCAGCGCTATGAATTTCAAAGTGTGTTCCATCGGCGGTTATATTTGGTGTATCATCTGTTTGTGCTTCTACTGGATAATATATTGTAACCGCAACGTCAAACAATATCGGAATTTCATCTTGGAGCACCCGAGGTAGACTCTCTTGAATCATAAGAATATCTTCATATTCTTCTATTGCTAAATTATTTGAAACCACTGGTGATGTTCTGTCTACCCATGCAAGACATCCAATCATAATACATAAAAAACTAGACATTCTAATAGTGATCAATTTCATCATTTCTCTTTATATACCGTTTCAGTGATAACTCGCTTACAAATCATGTCATACCCGCAAATATCACAAAAACCTTCAGGTTGGTAAGTATATTTGCCACACCTTGCGCAATACACGTAATCATGACGATTATACTTTGAGAACGCCTTAAGATGCGCTTCGATATTCATGTTAGAACCTAATTAGTTTGATTAACCCCGATTAAACTAATGATATATTAAGTTAGAATTAGTAAAATGTAAACAATTATTTCTTAAATTCGTCGTAAATATCTGCTGGAACATATGCATCGTTATCACGATAGAGCCCTATTTTCATTAAATTTATAGTCTTAATCAAATTTAAGATTTCTTCTGTTGTAATAGCATTCTTTCCAATTAGAATAGCTCTGCGACGTAATTCCTCAGTTTCGATACCCGTTAATACTCGCAATTTTGATGTTGGAGGAGATTCACTTTCTTGTATAGCGCCTCTAATTATATAAGCAAGTATATAAATTACTGCAAAAGACAGCGCAAGTAGTATTGATAATATTACTATCATTTAGTTTCCTCCATTAATTTCATTATAAAACAACTCTCCTTATAATCTTGTTAATTTCTTTTTTGGTTATAATCGTTATTTCATTATTATGTATCTCATCTACAGTTTTTATAAATTCATGTGTATCTATTCTGGAACAAAAATCTAAGAAAGCCTTCCATAACTCTGGTAATCTAATTGCCGTTTCATAAAATGTAATAAAGGTTTCAGTTCTATATTCACTATCTCCTGCGGTTAATCCTCTAAATGATAATGCATCATCATCAATCCAAAACCACGAATCAATTTCACAAATAAACTTTGTATTCTTTTTGTTTGGTGTTACAAAATCATCTATATCTCGTCTTGCTCCACATGCATTCCATTTACTATGATATAATATTTCACCAAAAATACCGCCAAGATGAAACATTCCTTTAAATTTTTTATATGAACTTTCTACTACTAATTCTTGTTTTAATTCTGAATATTCACACCATGCGTCAACGTTATCATTTGATTCAAGAATAATTTTATCTATTACATTAATTCCATCGTGAACTTTAGCGCAAATAACGTGTCCTAATTCATGAGCAATAACATCAAGTTTAACCATATACACCTCTACTATAATAATAGAGTTTTTCTAACATTATAAAATGATGTTCATAAACATGTAAACTATTTGCTAACCAAATAATTTCACCAATTTTAACTGGATTAAATCTAGCCAAATGTTGTCGTAATCTTTCATGAACTGTTGCTTGCCAGAAAAAGTCATTAAAAAATCCATATACAAAATCATTAGATCTCATATTGACAATACTTATTAATGCACCATTTCTAATGAAATGTTGAGTTGCAAATGTGCACATGAAATCATTCATGCCTTCCTTATTATAATCATACCACATAGAGGGGCGATTATAAATCATTACGGCCCGTCTAGATTCTTGATTGTGTTGTAGCTCCTTAAGACAATTATAAAATTGATTATAGTTTTCTTGTGAATAGATACACCAACCATAGTTGGAGTTTATTTCACCAGATGAACTAGCTATATCTAACCACGTTTTAGCACACTTACCTATTTTATCAACAGATAGAGACTTTGAATCATACCAATCTGTTTCTGCTTTAACATATTTTTTTGGAGTTTTTCTTGCTTTACCAAAATCTAAAAATGGTTCGGCTGGATTTAATGAAAACCTTGGTGCAATTAATTCTACAATCTTGCACCCGGTTTTATCTATTACAAAATCTTTTTCTTTTAGTTTTCTATATAGAGGATCAATAACCTCAATAAAAACAGTTTTCTCATTTGTCATCACCTATCCCTTCAAGATGTAAAATAAATCTGATGCAATCTGGCATCTCATAACGTGAACTTGTCTTTCATCTAACCGGGTTTTATCTGTTTTTGACAATATTTTATCCAACTTATTTTCTACTTTACGTCTTTGATTCTCGTTTAAAGAATCGTAGAAATCATATAAAGTTTGTTTATCATGATTGAATAGCATGACTTTATACTCCTCATTTGCTTGCATAAGTAGCGTGTGGGCCTGCTTCTCGTATTGAGGATCCTGATACTTTTGTGAAAAGTATCTGCCCAACAGCTTGCTTAACGCTTTCCATACCAGCATAACTCAATCCAGATCTGATTCCATCTAAGGTTCTATTGAATACGTCACACGTCTCACCACAATATGGAACCTCCATAGACACACCTTCGATGTTTGTGTGTTCGCTTCTATCTAATTTAGCTTCGCGAGATGCAGAGCCTCTATATATTTTATACAATCTACCATTTTTAGTAATTGTATTTCCAGGTGTGTGACTTGTTCCTGCAAATAAATATCCAGACATAACTGTGTTGGCACCAGCACCGATGGCTTTAACAATATCACCCACGTGGCGAATGCCACCATCAGCTATAATCGTTGGTGTATTATGATCATCGTGAGACAAACTATCTCTCCAATGAGCAATGTCTGCAACGGCACTAAATTGAGGTACGCCTACGCCTGTTTCTATTCGTGTTGTACAAAGAGAACCGGGCCCAATTCCAACTTTAATACCGCTAGCACCAGAGTTATACAGAAATTCTGCGCCTCTCCACGTTGCAACGTTTCCAGCAATAATTGAAACAGATGGATATTTTAATTTTAGTTTGTACACAAAATCCCCAACCATTTCATGATGACCGTGAGCGACATCAACAACAAACACAAGAATTGGTGGAATACTACTGTTTGTTTTGTTTAATCTATCAATATAGGCGTTATAGGACTGTTCTGCAACCCATAAATCATGACTTTTTACACCAAGGGATACACCAATAATTTTTACATTTTTTGTAAATAGGTTATTAATGTTATTGATCTGTTGGTGTATATTATCTGTGAATCTATGTAAGAATGCTGCTCCACCGACTTTATCGGCTTCTAATATCATGTCAACACCGGTTATGGTGTCCATATTAGCCGGTATCAATGGATGCTGGATATAGATATCACTAACCAATCGTGTTAATGTATCTATATTCTTGCGACTTTTCATCTTTGCAAATTCTGGAACAATTTGAACATCATCATAAGTCAACGCATCGTAAGACTGATTAATAATATCTTTAGCTAAATTTTTAATCATCAACAATCTCCTGGCACATATAGATAAGCTCTTCCATGGCAACCGGTAAAAGGTAATTCGAAACATCGGTAAAATTATTCTGTACCATAGTTAGATAATCTGCACTAGTTGGACTAATGTTAATATAATACTTGAATTTTTCTGCGAGTTCTTTTTCGTTTGAGAAATACGACATCTTGTTCCACGTAAATACGGATCTATTTGCTTCAGTATCTCGCAGTAAAACTGGAGTTCCAACTATTGCCGCATCGATAGCAGAAATAGGAATACCAGTTCCGTTATACGGAGAAATAATGACTTTTGCTCTCTTCAAAGTTCTAAAAACATATGGATTTGCTTGAAGACCATTAAACCTAATTGTATTAAATGGCTCAAACGGTAATGGTTGAACACTAAAGATATCATAGTTGTGATCGAATAGAGCTTCATTCTTTGAAAGCACTGTTAGGTATGCTCTAACAATCTCAGCAAAATTATCGGTATATCTTTCTGCATTGCAAACTGTAACAAAGTCGTTGTTCTTTATAAGAAGATCATCTGGACAAGAAAAATGATCGTTTTTAGGTACTCTGGTTGGTCTGTGCCATTTTACCGCTGCGACTCCATTCTCTTTCAACACCTGGATCACCCTGGCACTATCTGAGCATACCAAACACGTTTGGATATTAGATATATGGCTTAAGAACGGCGTCACGCTGGCTTTATCCAGCGACTCCAAGTAGATAATAATTGGTTTATTTACCGGTAAAGAATTAACAAATTCGTCATTCCACCACTCATACATCACAACATCAGCATTTGAAACTGATGTCACAATCTCAATTTGGGATTTGTCTTGTTGGTTTTCTTTCCAGAGCTGAATATCCCACGTAACCCAAGGAACAGGTTTTGATTCTAGATATACTTTCACGTTACCGCCTCCAATACAATGTTAGAAATAAAATCAATCTCATCTAATTCTAATTCTGGGTAATTTGGCAAAAAGAATCCACAGTTATGAATTAGATCGGCAACCGGAAAAGCACTTAGTTTTCCATTGTGATTATACCAGAATGGATGCCGTCCAAGATTTCCAGCACTAAATAGTCTTGTTTCAATATTGTTTTCTACGAGAGCAGCAACAATTTTAGTTCTCTTTTCTTTTGACAAACATCTTGTGCCAAATGAAATACTACAAATCTTTTCATTTGGATAATATGTTTGACTAATAATTTCAGTTCCACTAAAATTATCTCGATATCGCCTGTGATTTCTATCACGGCGTTCAACAACCCAATCGGCTTTTTCCATTTGTAGTAGACCCAAGTATGCTTGTAGATCTGTCGATCTTAAATTAAACCCTGGAATGAAAAATGTAAACGGTGAATGAAAACTATCAATATTATAATCTTGCATCAGTTGCGTTTTTTTGTTCTCTGATATATCTTTTAACCAACCGTGGCTTCTAGCCATAAGCAAAGTTTCATAAATCTCTTTATCATTTGTGTTAACCATACCACCTTCAATTGTCGACAATTGATGACCAAAATAAAATGAGAATGACGACATGATACCATGCGTTCCAACTTTTCTACCATTATCGTATTCTGATCCTAATGCCGCACAAGCGTCTTCTAACAAATAAATTCCACGTTCTTCACATTTGTTGCGAAGATATTCTGCATGAGCAGGTATACCAAGTGAATGAACTAACATTACAGCACACACATTATCATAGTCATCAATAAAAGATGGATCGAGTTCATAAGTAGACTTTAGAACATCAACCATAATAGGTTCTAAACCCAGTTGAATTATTGGAGCTATGGTGGTACCCCATCCAACGGCAGGAACAATAACTTTTTGGCCTCTTTTAATTTTACCAAAAACAAGTAGAGCATAAAGCATAAGTAGATTTGCTGAAGATCCTGAATTACAAAATACAGCATACTCTGTTCCAATCCACTTAGCCCACTCTTTTTCGAATTGTTTTGTTACTTCACCCATGGTTAGCTTTGGATATTTTTTAAGCCACTCAATGAGCTTATCTATTTCTGAATTTGTTATTGTTTCCTTCGCTAGAGGATACTTAATCATTATAACCTAACTCCTTCAACGTTTGTTCCCAATTAGTAAACTTTATTGCGTGATCGTCGATGTAATAATCTGCTCTAGGTTTCACGGCTGTGACACAAACAATATGGACAGACGTTACACCGTGTTTCATCAACCAATCGTATACCAAGTCGGCTCCAGTTTTTCCATCAATTAACGGTCTATCTTTTCGTGCCTTTGCTGTGTGAATATAAATTTCGTATTTCTTAGATAGAAATTTAATCGCCTCTATCGACCCGGGTATTGGATTACCATAGCATGTTCCATCATTATATCCTTTGTCAGAATTATGAATAACTCCATCAAAATCAATGGCGAGCGTTGGCTTATTAGCAACACCGTCTGGTGGAAAATTACTTTGATTCAACAATATCTCTAACCTTTCGTACAATCATTTCTGCTGTCGGTGTACCATTATCTAAATGCGCGGCAAATCCAGCAGTTCTATCTTGAACACCTAACGTGTGAACAGGAATTCGTGTTTCCATCATAAGATGGTTTGCAATATGTTCTGATGCTCCACAAATTTCGTTATCAGAATCGATAACTAACCCAATACCGCTATTATATAGTGATTTGTAACCCAACGCAGGTATCCCCAACGGTTTCAACTTCCACACCGGAAAAATATTACATTTTATTCCGCATTCAATAAGTTCTTTTTGTGCTTCTTGTGCCGACAATCTTGCGGCACTTATTGCGAAAATCGTTATATCTTCATCACCGTTATACCCCTCAGTTACAGGATATCCAGTTAGAGCAAAACTCTTTCTATGTTCACTACAAAACATAGGATCAGTATTAGCCATGAAATATTCATATGTTTCTAGCCATTCGCCTGAAGTCATTGGCGCATACACCGCCATACCGGGCTTTCTCATAACCATACTATGCTCAGACGATGTAGCAACGGGACCAATGTTTCCTTCCATTGCAATAGCTCTAATAAATACAGGACATGAAACTCCCCACATCTCTTTTGACTTTGCGGCGTAGTTTATCAAAGAGACGGCGTTGTACCATAGAAATCCTTGATAACGAACAACATAAATTGGTCGTGTTCCAGCAAGGGCTGCACCTATAGGCATACCTGCATTTGAACAATCTGATAATGCTAGTTCTACAATGCCTTCTTTTTCAGTTAATTCTGGAATTGTTCCACCAACCCAACCAACGGCAGAAACACATTGTCCAAAAAGCTTTCCTTTTCCAGAAAGTAAATGTTCTCTAGTTGTTTCACGAATGGTTTCTGCTACAGTTGCCATAGTTCTTCAACCTCTTTTTTTACTTCATCTTCTATTGCTTGTATTTCACCTACGCCATGATAATTTCCTTCTGTTTCCTTGAAAAAATCATATGCGTTTTCAACCGGCTTACCATCATTACCACTGCCAGCATGCCATAAGTGTCGGCACGTTTTAACATTAATCAAGGCTGGCCAAGTCTTAATTGTCTTGATAACCGAAGTTTTTAACTGTATATGTGTTGGATGATCTGTACATTCTGTACCGTACATTCCAAATCCTTTTGCAATATCAACAATTGACCAATTACGCCTAACTTCTTTCTTTGTTAAAATTGCTAGGTCATTGTCTTCAACCACAAATAGTATTGGCAACTTCTTTGTTGCAGCAAAGCCCATTGCTCCTAGAACATAATCTTCTTCAGCAGCGCCGTCTCCCATCACAACAATCGTTTGCTTACCAGTTTGTAGAGCATAACCAACCGCAATAGGGACTTGATCTCCCATCAAACCAGAGTGACCAAACATTGGAATAGCTGGATCATGAATTGAAGCAGATCCACCCATTCCATTTGAACATCCAGTTTCAAGACCAAGAAGTTCATCTCTCAATTTCTTTGGATCTCCACCATATGTTAAATACCACGAATGACATCGGTGTTGAGCGAATATGGCAGCCGACGGAATAACTTTCTTTATCCCCACTGGAATTGTTTCTTGTCCGACTGATAGATATATTGGAACTTTGATACGACCAGCACGGTGTGCCTTGGCTACTTCTAGTTCAAAGTGTCTATTAAAGCAAATTTGTCTAAACACTATTAACTCCTATAATCAACGTTTCAAAAACACGTGTACATTTAAATCGGTCGGTTAACATGTTCAACACTTCAACAGTAATAACATCACCTGGTCCAGCAATAATATGTTTTTGGTAGTATATATTTCCCATTAATATTATGACGATGTCTTTCGGGTTACGATTTAGTAACTCACTGGGTGGAGATGTTGAGATTATTAACGGTGTTCCACACAACTTATGTACTTGCCACCCGCAAAGGTTTTTTGGTTGTTCTATCCACAATTCGTGTGATCTAAAATGTTCATCAGAATGACCTTCGTATGGTTTATCTTCTCTACCATAGTCATCTCCAAATCTAACTAGATCTAGTTTGTCTTTTGGACTTTCTATTTCTAGAATTATAGCATCGCCACCCAAAGCTCTACTAGAATGAAATAAGCCTTTTCTAATCATAACTTTACTAGGAGCGTAATGTACACTCTTATTTGTGAGAAAAGATACTTCAATAAGCCCCGAGAGCACTATAAGCCCAGTATTTTTATTTGGGTGACAATGCATCGACGTTTTATGACCATCATTTAAATGAAGAGCCCACACACCAACATCATCATTCTCATAGATAAGATATTCCTTACCCCAAGGTTTAATTACAACGACATCTTTATAAGACATGGCGGTTCTTTTCATACCAAGCATCATACACGTTTAACGCGGTAATCATCCACTCCGGCATATAATCGTAATGTGCAGCCGTTATTAGATTTTTACTCACTGCAACAGGACTATTTGGATATCTTGCACCAGCGTTTTCAATATCGTCCCTAATACTATAGTATCCGAGTACATCACGCCCGTTGCAGATTTTTGCTGAAATTAGCATTTGCGCCCCATGGCAAATAGAAGCAATAGTTTTTCCTTCTGCATTGAACGCAGTAATAAAATCTAACACAAACTTTTGTTGGCGTAGTTTTTCTAGAGCCTTTACACCCCCAGGAATACACACGAAATCATACATGGCAACAAGATCTGGAATTGCCATTCTATAGAAATGTTCGAAACTAATTGTTGCATTTAACTTCACGCCCTGTATTCCATGCATTGGCCCAAACTTTTCGCCAAACACATCGACTTTGAATCCCGCTTCTTGTAATCGGTAATAAGGATAGATAACTTCATCATCTTGAAATTTATCCCAAGTCAAAATAATGGCTTTCTTCATCTAGTAACCTCCTCAAAGTAACTAATGTTCGCATCATAATCAAAATCTTCTTTGTCAACAAAGAAGCTCTTTTTCATATATTGATATAGCTCGTCTGTTTTTGCAAAGTAATTTTCATCAAAACATTCTGGATTGTGCATCCACCAACGAAGTGGATCTGATTCTTGAAATCCGAGTCCATACTGTAGACCACCCTCTATTAATGCTTTGAAATCATATCTAGAATTGTTAATTGTCGTTAATCTACCTGACGGTCCGGGTAGATTATATGTTTTGACAAGATTTTCTTGTTGTGCTGAAGTCTGTGATGGTCCATCCTTTGGAATAGCAAACTCGTTCAATAGCACACTGTTTACAATAGTTTGATGTTGCTTTATTGCAGCGGCCTGATATGTTAGAAAACACTCTCCACAATCAGCAACAAGTAGATCTGCAAACGGCTTGCCATCGTAGGCTTTAACATATTTGTTTGAGAAGATCATAAAAATACCATTAAATCCATACCCAACTGGTAGTATTGTTCTATTAACATTGTTATTAAACTTGTGTGCGTCGCCATGTGGTGGATTAGCCAAATCCCTAACCCAGCCCGGGGCAATAATTGCATCATTTTCTTCAACGTTGTCAAATACTCTTGCAAGAGATCCGACATCGTGGAAATTAACATCGCTTGACCACATTACATAATAGTCATATTCCTCTATTTGAGAAATCTTTCTGACCGTATGGTTGAATGAAATTTGTAGTGAACAAGGAACATCAATATGATTTATCCAATACTTTCCAGGTGCTCTTATATCTAAAAAGTTTACCAAGAAATCTTTGTTTTTCTTAGCAGAACAACAATCTGATGATGCAAAATGTATTTCATTATTTGGTATTTGTTGATTGATAATATCAGTCAAAACCCGCGACCAATTAAAATGCTGTTGTGGCTTTTGAGAGCACGTATTATATACAATCAATATTTTTTTATTCTTCAAGTAATCTCCGTTTTAGTTTTATCTCTGCCATTTTTTCAATATTTTCTCTTGCAATTTTACCATATTTTTGTTCAATAGTATACAAAAATTTAGGATTGGTGTGATATTCTGTCCATGCCTGGTCTCTAAATTCTAGAATATCTTGTGACGTTAGTGTAGCTGTCGGCAGTGGTTCTAAGTTTGGTGAGAAAAATGACCAATCATTATAATTTTTTGGTAGTGGATGATTATTATCTCTAGCCTCTTTATAAAGAGCACTACCCGGTAATGGCATTGCTGTATACGCATTCCAAACCGTTGTGTTGAGTTCCATTGACATCTGTAGTGTTTTGATCATCGATTCATATGTGTCTCCCGGTAAACCAAATATATAATTTCCTGTTGGTTCAATACCATGTTCACGACATTTGTTAATTACATCAACAATATTAACATCTTCAAACTTTCCTTTTGTTACTTCTAGTCGAACAGTTTTGTCTGCACTCTCTATTCCAAGAGCGACCATTCTAATTCCGGCATCGCGTAAAAGTTTAAGATTGCTTTTGTCATTAATTGTGTCAATTCGTGAATAGACCCACATATTGAGATGCTTTCCATATCCACGTTCTTTAAGAAGCTCACACAACGGAACATAATATTTTCTATTTAGCAAGAACATCTCGTCGCTAATACGAATTGTTCTAACACCCATCTCATATAGCTTGTCGAATTCTTTGATGATAAATTCAGGACTCCAAAATCTCATCTTAGCATAATTTGATGCCACACCAATAGGATCATTATCATCTTTATTTAGAATGTTAATCATACAAAATGAACACTTGAACATACACCCAAGTGACGTATATAGTGCAGCAAACGGTGTTCGCTTTTCATGTTTATATTCTGCGTGAAAGAAATGCGAACGATACATATCTAGTGGACGTTCGTCATACGGAAGCAAATCCCAAGCATAACCTGGAAGATCCTCATCCATCTTTTCTTGCGGGACAATTTGTTCGGGCTCAGTCAAAAAAGCAACACCATTTTCATCTCTCAGTCCAAGACCCTTAACGTGTTTTAGCTCGTGTAGCCGGTTTACATCCAGCTCATTTCCAAGAAGATTTCTTAGGGCATATACACCTTCGTTTGTCAATATCAGGTCGATCTCCTGGTGATTATTGAGTACGTCGTATGGTAGAGCTGACATATGAGATCCAACAAAACAAATTGGATAATCACAAATAAAGTATTTGATAACACCGGCTAAATGAATAGCATCCCCCATCATCAAAGATCCTGAATTTGGATTTGATCCGTATACTGGGAAACAAATCAATCTTGGTTCTGCGTCTTCTATTCGACGAATCATTTCTTCATCCGATAGACGTTCTGCATTCATGTCTAAAATACCAACATCATATCCAATCGACCTACATGATTCTGCTAACAAAAGAGACCACGTTGGAGTCTCAATTGCTGTGTATGTATCTGCTAATTCCTGATATGTTGCTCTTGAAATTCTTGGAGCAATAAATAAACAATCCATATCTTCTCCTATTGATTTCCAAACCGGTGATTGATTGGAATGATCCAGTTATACATCTCTATCAATTCTCTAATTCCTCGTTCTATTGTAAACAAAGGACGAAAACCCATGGACTCTATTTTCTTGTTAGACACAATATAGTTTCGTTTGTCTGGATCTTCAAATAAATCGCTCTCAATTATTGCAAACTTAGTAACTTGTTCTTTTATCTTTTCACACAATTCCATCTTGTTCATATTTGCCGACGATAAACCAAGATTGTATACCTCTCCGCCCATTGTATCGTATTTCTCAATAGCCATTAAAAATGCCGACACAACATCACCAATATGAATGAAGTTTCTCTTAAAATGTGATTCAAACAACACAATAGAGCCATCATTAACTGCTCGATAAACGAAGTCGTTAACCAATAGATCTAATCTCATTCTAGCAGAAGGACCAAATACTGTTGCAAGTCTGAATACGACTCCGCCGTGTTTTAGAACGTCTTCTTCTGCCATCATCTTTGTAATGCCATATTCGCTGATAGGGGTTAGAATAGTTTCTTCATCACAATAAACAGCTTTTCCATCATCGGTTTGTATACCTATTCCATATCCAGAATTTGTGTTAGGATAGATAATCTTCTGTGTTGGTTTTATTACTTTCAAAATGTAATAAATGTGGGTATAATTTACGGCTCTAGCTAATTCCGGGTGTTTCTTACAAGCTGGCATACCAACGATACCGGCTAGAGGGAAAATAATATCAGCATATTCAACGTGTTTTTGTAATAGTCGTATATCTGTTACATCACCATAAATAAATTTGAATTTTGGATTTGCAAACAAATGCAAAAGACTAGTTTGTCCATACATCAAATTATCTAAGCAGTGTACAATATACCCGGCCTTTAATAATGCTTCACATAATCTCGATCCAATATACCCTGCCCCCCCAGTCACCAACACTATTTTTTCTGGCATTTAGTTCTCCTTAGATTGATACAACACCCTTATGCTGAACAACTTTTGTTGCACACTCGTTTGCAAAATGAATTGCTTCTATGATTGCTTCTGTTTTTACGTACCAATAGACAAGACCGGCCATGAATGTGTCTCCTGCCCCAGCGACGTCTTTGATCTCTACTTCTGCTACAGGATATGTTACTTTTCTAAATTCGCATCCATTTTTACCTTTTGTTGTTATTATCTTATCGGCGAATATACGATATTCTTCAGGTGAAAGACTAATCCAGTTTTGCCATTGCTCAGCTGTATTAAATTTAATAAACGACAGTTCTTCCATTTCCATAGACAAAATTTTCTTTGTATCAGCAAACACCAATCCATGTCTAGATGTAATTTTTTTGTAGTCGCTGTGTTCTAAAAAACCTTTATTGTAATCTGAAATAACAATTGTATCATACTTATGAAAGTCAATATCATACAAGTTTTTTCCAATTGGCTTTATTTTTGGCTCAGTGTCGACTCTAACAAACATTTGATTTGTGTGTTCATCAACATATCTAGTCTTTTCTATTACTTCATCATTTGCTATTAAATCAACATCTGCTCCTAGAGACACCAAATTTCTAGCTACGTTTCCAGCCATTCCAGGATTTGTAATTATATTTGTTGGATTGAGAACCGGAATCGGCGCTTCTGGGCAGAGTCTATCGCAACGACCATATACGAACTTATCTATACAGGTATCTCCTATCACTAGAATTTTCATAACTCTCCTCTAGGAATATCGAACATGTTTGTCAATAAACTCATAACTGGATGAATCGTCTTTTAAAACCATTGACAAACAACCAAGATTACTACCAGTTAGTAACATTTTATTACACCTACTCAACAATATACATTCTAAAATAGCAGTTTCGCCTTTTTCATAGTTGCGATCCATGTTTTGAACTTCTGCTTCCATACCCCATTGTTTGGAAATGACATCGCTATCATAATGAAGAAGGTTAGATCTATATCTATCTGCAAAAGCATTTCTAGTTGGCATATCTGGTGTTATGAGAAACACCGAGTCATATTCTGGTAAATGTTCATCGACCTTTTGATAATAGTACTCAAGTGGAAGACCTTGTCCTCGTGCGTGTCCTGTTGTGAAATGTGCTCCTCCTCTAACATGAACGCCTAGTATTTTTTTGCCTTTAAAGTTTTTTGTTTCAAACTTTTCTGCTTTTTCTATGATGTGCTGTTTGAAACGAGTGTATTTTTTTGTTAGGTGTTTTCCCAATTCGATTATGGATTGGGATTCTTGCATCGCATATCTACCATTAGTTAAACCAAAAATTAGCTTTTTTGCTCGCTCTGCTGTATAATGAATTTTTTCACAAGTCTCATCTAGTTGTATGTTAGACGGTTGTTCGAAATAATACTCCCACACATTATCAGTTTTTGTGTAGTTTGGATCATAATATAAAGTTTTCTTACTAAGTTCAACAAACAACCCGCAATCAGGTCTATCAATCGTTCTAAGCACATCCATGACACACCAATAGAAAGCAAACAATCCTCTCGCTGGCCAGCAATCGTCGATGTAAACATATTTCTTCATGCTATCTCTTTATAATATACCAAGTCTTTTGACCTTCGTCAATTTCCATTACTGGTTCGTCTGTTGTTAGATGAAGTTCGTAATTATTTTCAGCACAAAATTCATCAACAGCTTGGATAATACCAGGCCAATCTGATCCATAATCGTGTCCTGCAAAAATGCCACCAGATTTAACTTTTGGATAGAACAACGTTATGTCTCGCTTTACCGACGTATAATCGTGCAGTGCATCAATATAAACGAAGTCTATCGAGTTATCAATAAACATACTATGGGCGTTATAAGAGTAATCCTTAACAATTGTTACACGATCAATAGTTTTGTAAACTCTCTCCATGAATCTAGCAAACGCTATGTGCGGATCATGAAGCTCGGCATTATATTCCCACGGATCAACACAATGGATATGCATGTTCGTTCTATTAAGCATCTCTTTTGCGTAAATTCCATATCTAACTCCAACTTCGATTGCAGTTGTCCACTCTTTTGGCAATAGCTCAAGAAGATGGTATCGTGTTCTAGCTGATAAAATCGGCATATCCACTTTCCTTTAAGTAATATTTTATGGTCCTTTTAAGCCCCACTTCCGCTGAAGTAAACACTTCTCCAGTCGAAACTAATTTATCAACGTGTAATCTTTTTGCTTTTGCGCCAACAAATTGTGTTTCGTCATATTTTATTTTTGTGTGATCATATCCAACAATATCTGAGATAATTTTAGCATATTGCTTAATCGATAACACTCTACCAGACGATATGTTCATAATGTTAACATCGTTTTTCATTGCGTGTTTTATTGCACTAATTACATTATCAATATAAATTAATTCTCGCTGTTGTGCACCATCACCCCAAAGAGTTACTGGTGCACCCTCAGTTTTTCCAGCAACAATCTTTCTGATTAACTCATAGATAAAGTGTTTATCGGTTAGTTTATACCCTGGACCATATACTGTCGAAGGAACCAACATAGAAAAATCCATATTGAATTCTTTCTTCATTGAATTTGCGCCAATATATTCAAGTCGTTTCAGATTTCCATACACTTCATAACCAGGTTCTACCTCATCCTTGAGAAAATTCTCTTCATATTTCTCAATATCTGGGTTATATGAACAACTAGAACCAAAAATAATCAACTTTGCAGCAGTTTGAAAGTTGCGCCAATAGTTGAAAATGCTTGCCATAATATTTGTGTTAACCAAAAATTGAGTGCCAGCGCTGTTCCAACAATATCCACCCGCTTCTGAGACTACAGCACAATGAATAATGTAGTCAAACTTTTCTTCGAATGTGCGTTGGGTGAGATGTAAAACATTATTAAAATCTCTACTAGATTCTCTAACAACATATCCACACAAGTATAATTCTTTGACGAGTTGTGACCCTATAAATCCTTTAGATCCTGTAACCAATACCTTTGCTGGTTTCATTTAATCTCCACGTAACTATACATCTTGTCTATAATGCTTTGTGAAATTGGCTGCATCTCTTTTGCCAACTTTTGAGATGGTCGTATTGTAAAATCCTCTCGTTCACCAGATTGATCGTGATCAATATGCGGTAAAACGTATAGCGTATTATAAATATAATGACCGGTGTTTCTTAAACGATCCTTAAACTCTCTGTCGACGTCCCAATTTGCATGTACCTTTATGTATCCACCATTATCAAGAAATATTTGTTTCTTTATACCAAGAAAATCTCCCGATGCTTGTCCTATCGGTATGTGCGTCATTCTTGGTAAGTCGTTATAATTCATACTCTCTCGATTTAACACACTTCTGTGGATATCGGTTCTTGTTGCAATTACAATTTTACCACTATCTAACATCATGAACGTCTCAAAAAACCAGTCTCTAATGAATATGTTGTCTGGATTTGTTAATATGATATTGTCATATTTTGCATATGTTACACCAATTTCCTTAGCAAGATACTCATAAACAGGTAGAGACTTTTCTTTTCTCTCTGCGTCTAGTAGCGATTGTAACTCTGCATCAACGACAATATGCTTTAATGTTGCCTTTGTTTTAAACTCTTCAACTATATATTTTTTATTAAAAACGGGATCCCATTCAACAAAAACTATCTCATGTTCAATACCAAGATCAAACACGCTATCACAGAATATTTTTGTTCGTTTTATTAGTTCTTCTGGTGTTCCACCATACCCATCGTTTCTGCATGTAACAATAAATGAAATGCCATTCATTGCACAGCATCTCTTTCTGATGTAATAGGAAAAAACTCTCTATATAAAAAGTCTCTTGGAATTCTAGGATCATTATATTTTATTGTAAACTGATTTTTCTGCCCGCTATAATATTCCGATTGTTTATATGAGAAAATTGCCTTATCACTTAGAACGTAATGACCGTTTGCACACCCAGGTGGAACTAGAACTTGAAGTCTATTTTCATCTGATAATATGAATTTCTGACACGACCCATTTTCGCAACGACAATCCAATAAAACAAGAAAAATTTCACCATAAAGACATTGAACAAGTTTCCACGTTTTATCATCACCATGAAGACCTCTGAATACGTTGCGCTCTGAAACAGATATATCGTCTTCAACGAATTTTACGCCAAGTTTTTCTTCATACTCCTTTTCAGAAAATGTGCATACATATTCTCCTCTATGATCTTTGAAAACATCGGGGACAATAATTTTACAATCTGGAATGGACATTGACTCTATAAAGTCTAACTCTACCATAGCAACTCCTTTGGAACCGAAAAAATATTTCCACCTCTACACACTCGCATCGCCAGATCTATATCACTAGCTGTAAACGATTTGTCTTTTAGATTATAAATATTGCAACTTCCTAGAGCAGACTGTTTTTGATCTGGCATGAAATATGTTTGATAACGATGTAGATCAAAGAACTTCAACTGATTTTCTACTTCTGTTCTAGATAAAAATGTGAACAGCTCTGATTGAATAATTGGATTACTCATATGTATAAGCCCAAGTGACGAAACGAGAACCTTTAAATCATAACCTTCTGTGTCAGTTTTGAGAAACTTTATTTTTGTCATATGTTCTCTAGCGTTTTTTTCAAACCACCCAAAAAGATTGACTCCCTCAACCTCAATAGGAATTCTGTGTCCGGCTGCACCAACACCAGCATCAGTTTCTGAAGCAAATCCACCATTACAATATCCTTCATCAGAATAATGAAAAACACATGGTCCATTATTCTGCGTAACAGCAAGATTAAGTGGAACTATATTTGTTGTTTGTCTATTCAGCTCACACGTTTTCTTTAATGGGGCAAACACATACGGGTTTGGTTCAAAAGCATAAACCGTACCAGTTGGTCCTGCGGCTAAACCATACAATAGTGTTTCAACTCCAACATGTGGCCCAACATCAACAACAACATCTCCTCGATGGATGAAACTCTTGATGAAATTGAACATTCCAATATCGAATACTATTTCTCCTTGGGCTGGATGTCTCCAGTCAGCAAATTTTACATCGATTCCATCAATAGAAAAGTCCCTAATTATCGTTTCATATGTTTGAACTGTCACGTGTATACCTTTCTATTGTTCTACTTACTTGCCTGGGCACCCAGGTTATCCTCTGGTTAAACTCTTCATTTCGTTTGATGAACCATTCATCCCCATATTGCTTCATTCCAGGGCCATCGCAGGGATCCTCGTCTTTAAATCTAACTCTATCTTTTCCTTTTAATTTTAGAGCATCTTCTGGTCTTATATGCCCAAAGTGAATATGGGCAAAATCAAACATCGCAACTTTAACTTGACTAAAGTCAAGACCCTCATCAACGGATTTTCCATCCATTCTAGCAATGTTTCTTTTCATGAGACGAAGTTTTGGTTCAATAGGAGGTCGATAGTGATGTATATCTTCTTGAAGATTATATAGCGAGAATGCCGCCGCATTATGTCCATGTCGTTCCATGCCATTAACAATCGCATCCCAAGGAATTCCTTCTTCGTAAATTTCATCTGTATCTACTAAAAGAACCCATGGTCTTGTTGCCATATTAATAGCTCGACTTTTCTGCAATGAAAAGTTATCAAAAACATAACCAAGTATATTGAGTTCAGGATTATTTAATTCATAGACCTTCATCATATTGGATGTTTCATCTGTACTTTCAGGGTCTACAATAATGTTTATTTCTTCAAAGTTGTCTAACGCCCAGGCGATATATGTTGGCAAAATATCAGCGCAATTTTTTGCAATAGTACACACCGACACAAGTTTACTTTTCATTCGGCCATCCATCTTTTTCCATAACATTAATACGATTAAAATCAAAGTTTAATCTATATGAATCATCGTCTTCATGATGAGTTGAAAATTCAAATAGTTCAGAATCCTCAATTGCTGTCATTCGGTGAACAAGCGTTGGTTTGATTGTCATCACTTGTCCGGGTAGCAACATAAATTGTTTGTCAACAATTGGTCTTTTAGTATCATAACCAAGATAAATCACCATTTTACCCGACTGAAGATAAAATGTTTCGTGTTTATGTATGTGATAATGGAATGAACACGAATGACCTGCAGCAAAATAAAGAATCTTGCCACAGTAGTCATCATTATTCACAATCCATTTTTCATAACCCCAAGATTTAGGAACAACAACTAATTTTTCAACCATAAGAAAATTTCCTTACTATGTTATATTTCTCTAAACGATAAGAAAATCCCATCCATACAAAAAAACATAATTACCAGGATCAACATGATATCCAAAAATATCGTTTAGCGATCCATTATATTTGTTCTTATAGACAACCGTTTGTATGCCCGCTAACCCCGCTAAAGTCTTACCCCATGAATCTGTACCAATAAACTGTTGTGCTCGTTTAATATAATGTATAGCACTTTTAATATCCGTTACCCAAAGATCTTCTAATTCTCCAAACTTCTTTTTGTCTGCGTCGGATCCAATCAAATAAACGTCAATATCACGATTGTGATACGTATCAACCAACCTTAAAACTTGTTCTTTAGGTATTTCTTTAATCTTTGTTGCATCATTATCTCCACCATAAGGCTGAATCATCACAAACTCTTTTGGGTGTTTAACTGGGCTAGCCCACATAGGAGATTTATTTACACCATAGTACGCAAATACAGAACTATCCCCACACTTAATCCAATCTTTTATGTAATCAAACCCCTTTGGTGTAACGCCAGTTCCAACACAATTTTCCATACTTGTTATTGTTTCCCACATAGCGCTATTAGCAACAAACGCTTGACGCGGATAGAACCACCAATTGCAAACTTTGTCAAAAGTCTTAGATACCTCTCTAATTATATTGGTGTTATTACAAACAAACACAACGTCTGTAAGCGGTGTTATATTATCATAGAAAGTTGATATTAGTAACAAAAAATCACCAATACCACCTATTCCAAAATAAAATTTATTCGTAACGTTGTCCAATAGACAATTTTTAAAATTCATTGTATTGCCAACCATTCGCTTTTTTCTTGCTCTGTTGCCAATCTATCTGCCATATGAAGAAGGAGAGCAAACATTCCTTCTTTCATGGCATACGGTCTATTACAATCTACATACATTCCATCGTGAATAGAAATTGCTCTAAAAACATCGTCTGATAGAGGCACTTCAAAGTGTGACAGGAGTTGCACAGAACGCTGAGCGTGTGGCATATATGATATATTAGAGTTGATCTCATACATTGCGCCGAGCTTCTCCTTGTGCCACTGGCTGCTATTTGGAATGTAGTATGGTTGGTCAACTGTACCAAGCTTTCCAATGTCGTGAAAAAGAGCTGCGATAATCATGTCATCGTTTGTACATGCCTTTCCAAATTTCTTAAATAGATACTGAAAGATAATATACACTCTTATGGAATGATCGATTAATCCACCAGGAAAACAATTATGATATGCTAACTTATGCGACGCTGGGGCCTCTATAAGACGAACACTAAAATGTTCTAATAATTTATTAAGAGCAGCCTTTACCTTTTCATCAGAAATAGAATTTACACCCTTAAAGAAACTATATAAAATTATTTCAATTCTATTTTTTGTAAGTTTAATTTGGTTCATCAACCGCCTCCCAAACACTAATTACCGTTTCCACTTTGTGAACTTCGATTACATCAACGTCATCATCATTCGCCCATAGTGTGTCATTTAACCCACCAGAGCTTTCTGTTGATGGTGCATCATAACAGAATTCATAGAACTTACCAGAGGGCAAATGTTCATTAATAGACGACCATTCAGTAACCCATCTACGCTGACCAACCATTTTTTCATTTACAAATTTCCAATCGTCATGTTCTTCTAAAATAATTTTTTTTGCTTCAGAACCCTTTAGTTTCATTATAACCTCTTACTTTCCAAACACAAATTCTAAATCCTCTTTTGAAAACCCGGTCTTCTCCATTTTCTTTTTGATTTCAAGTTTTGCGGCTTCAATTGCATCTAGTCTTACGTCTTCTGCTGTTGGTAGTTCAACCTTGACGGGCCCATACCATTCTCCACCTATTTTATAAATTTTTTTTGTTCTATAGGACAATTACATCCTTGAATATACTTACCTTTGCCTAATCGTCGAGCAGTTGATAGGCATTCGCAAATAGTCTTTGGATAATTAAATGATTTACCTTCAGTCAAATCAGAGGTTGTTAGAATAACCCAAACGTTTCGTGTATCATCGTAAACTAATTCTCCTGTGCTCATAACCATCTCCTTAGAACTTTTGGATCCACATCTCGTTTTCTTCATGCCACTTAAGAAACTTTTGAACAAACGCACATTCTTCCATCGTATCGCAATCTGCATCTTCAAACACTTCAACAAGTCGCAATGCTAAATCTCCTTCAAATAAAGAAGGATGAGATTTTGCAATCATTATTAAGTCCCACACTTTATCTGCAATTTCAGATCTACTTGCCCAGCCCACGATTACCTTCCTAGAATTTTCTTATACCACTCACAACGTTCTTTAGTAACAGTCTCTAATGTATATCGAGGATAGACTAATTTATGTAGTGCCGCTGACATTTCATTTCTCATAGCATCATCGAGTACAAGGTCTCTAATATATCTATACCATAGTTTATGATTCTTCTTTGGGTCAACAAGCATTCCCGTTACACCGTGTTCTAACAAATCATGATATACATATAAATCTGATGCAATAAGAGCTTTTTCCATCATACCGGTCTCAATGATCTTTAGTTCCGACTTACACTCATTAAATGTGTGTTCATCCAAAGGAGCCAGACAGATATCAACGTGATTATAATGTTGGCCATATTTTGTAATTGGAAGAGTATTCCTACGAACATACTGCCCTTTTGGAATGCGCCCATAATCGTTGAAGATATCTTCGAATTTGTTCCAAATAGATTCTTCTGCCGTAATAGGTCTGGTACGCTCTTCCTTTGTAACGGGATTAACTTCTGTCATTGTTCCACGAGTATCATAACCACACATGACAAACTGTATCTTATCACGAACTTCCTTATCAGTAAACAGTTTATTCGACATTCCCTTTAATTTATCTAGATCTCGTTCGTGTGAAGATCCACCAATCCAACCTACTCTAACGTATTCAGATCCTAAATCGGTGTTTTGCCACATCGGTAAACGATGATCAACCGCATTAGGAATAACCTGAACATTTTCGTTTGCTTTTTCTCGGATATGCTTTGCATAAATTTCTGTTGTTGTTGTGACATAATCAGATGCTTTGAGACCACTTAATATTTGAAGATGGACTTTATTTTTCATTACTAAGCTATAGACGGGGTGGCCCTTGAATGGAATCCAATAGTCATCTATGTCGGCAATAACGATGGCACCTGCTTCTTGGAACTTCTTGATCCATTCAACAGTCTTATTTGGATCATTTATGCGACGATGAAAATGAACAATATCATATTGTCCAAGCATTTCTTCTGTTACATTATGGAGAAGAAGAATATCAATTCGAAATTCATCCCGATGATATTTTTCTATTTCTTGTCCAGCCCATATTTGCCGGTAATGCCCAACCCCAATTAACCGTACGGATCACTAGGAATCAAAAGGATCCTAATCTTATCCGTACGTTTTGCATCACCCACTTCTACAGAACTTGGTATATCATTCATATAGTTCCTCTTTCGTTATGTACGTATTGCCCTGTTTGGGTAGATTTTCATACTATATGTAAATCTTTTTCTTCGTGAAATTCAATAAATTCTTTGATGGTATGTTCTGTCCCACCAGTTCTATTTGGTGAAACACAAGCAATTAATATGTCTGAGCGTATGGCTATATCGTGATTTCTAATATAGCCAGCCCGCTTTCCATATTTAACCCAATTGGCTGGAAATTCTAGATATGGAACACAATATTTTTTATGCAGTAACTTTGCAAATCGATCTCCACCTTTAGGACACCCACCAGAACAAACGATGACTCCTTTTTCTTCGTTGTAGAGGTCTAAAAATTTTCGTTCTACGAGTTTAAAGTCTTCATTGGTATCACGCGATCGACATCCAACTATACCAATAATGTAACACATACAAATATAACCCCCATTTGGTGAAATGTAAACTTACGAAATAAGTTTCCTTACTTGGGTATTCTTCATGAGCTTAGACATAAATTCCTTAACTTCATTATCGGTTGTTAGTTTGAATTTATTTCCGTGTTTATCGATAATCTCTTCACGCATGATTGCCTTAATTATTTTCTTTAAAGCTTGGGTCTTATCATTCTCAAATTCTAAATCGATTACTTTTTCGCCAACTTGAATGTACGGTAACTCTATTAATATAACCATTCCGTCGTCGAAAGTATATAACTTGGATTCGTTTTGGTGTATTTTCTCTAGCTTTGAATAATACTTAGGATCTTCTTCTAGATGAGCGAGGGCGATCTTTACAAGGTCGATATTAGAATCAACAACATCTAACTCATCGCCTGTGTTATGTTCCTTTTCCGCTTCGAATCCTTTTTCAAGTTCTTTCTTTTCGAATTTATCCATTAATTTCTTGATATTATCGGGAATATCTTCGTCGTCCATGAAATAATATGAATCACCCTCTATCACTAATCTCATTTTTTTAAACCTATCTTTTTCATATATTCATCGACGGTATTACGATTTGCAAGTGGTTCCTGATATCCTGGATTAGGATTAGTCATTTTCTTATTTGTATACCAGTCCATTACCGATTTACCACCAGAGTTATGAATGGGCTCAATTTTATTTTTCTTACCGGTTGGTTCTATTATTGTCTCGGTAATAAAAGATACATCAACATCTGTTTCTTTTAGCATAGTAGATTTTAATTTGTTGACAATTTCTGGAATCATCTCACGTACAGATTCTTGTATTAACGCTTTTAGTTCGGACTTTTTCATCTAAGCATCCTCAACATCTTATCACGTTCAACGTCTGCGGGGGTTAGAGGTTTATCTTCCTCTTTAATACCAAGATGCTCTTTTAATAGAGAAATCGTCTCTTCGATAAATGTATCTGGAATATTTGTGTCAAACTTACTATCGTGTTCTTTAATAACAGCAATAAGTTTTTCGTCTTTGTTTTCTAGCATTTCTAGAACCATTTCCGAAATTAGTTTTTCTAGTTCTTTTCGTTCCACGGTATCTCCTATTCGGAATATTCGTGTGTGCAAGGACCACCAAATTTTGTAACGTATAGCGACTTCAGAATATCATACGCCGCCTCACGTTGTTCTTGTATAACCATTTTTAATGCGTGATTCATAGCAAGCTTTTCGTTAAACGGATATTTTTTATGACCAGAATACATTGCCAAAGTTACATCAATGATTTTTTCGTCTCGTTTACCAAATAAAGTTCGCATCATCTTTTCTTCAAACACGATGAATTTTAGCGGCGATTTGTTGAAGCTAATAACACGACAATAGTTATCTGATCTATTAATTCCAGTCTGAGTTAATCCCTCTAGTTTTGAACCAATACCGTCTGCAAAGTCTTTGAAATCTTCAACAAAAACAATTGGCATCGATCCTGTAAATTTGTGATACACACATTTCATATTACGCGCTCTTGAATTCTTTTATCACATTAGTTATCACAATACCAGGGCAATTATCTTTACCAAAGTCATTATGACCATAAATTGCTTTTTTATTTAACCTTAGCTCAGTTATTAAATATTCAAGAAGCTGCTTAAGTGACCGTGTTTGAGCTTTTGTTGGTTCAGATTTTCCAATATGCGATGGGCCTGTAAAGTCGCCGCATAACATGATACCAATACTAATTATGTTCTGCTTACCACAATGCCATACCACGTCAGTCAAATCATTTACGTTATAGACTGTACCGTCTTTTTCTATTGTATAGTGATACGCAATTTTAGGAGCTCCACCTTTTTTAAGGTGAGAATTATCGCTTATATGATAATTATGCACCGCAACAGTGTTGCCTTCTCCCAATTCCTGATGAACAATTATCTTTGTAATAAAAGAAATAGGCCTCTTGCCCCACAATTTATCACCTTGATATTTAGGATTAGGAACTAATACTAGTTTTTTAATTAGTAATGTTGGTTCTTCTATTATCTTTGGTTCTTCTGCTTTAACACCAAGTTTCTTTAGATAATCTTTTACTTTTTGAAATAGTTTTACAAATCCTACTAATGTCATATTTACGCCTCACGATTTTCTAATAACATCGGCGGCAACGCAATAATAATTAATTCACCATATTCCAAAGCTTTGAATTTGTGGTTAGTTGCTCGCGGTATAAGATAATAGTCTCCCTTTTTAAGTTCTATATCTTTTCCATCAATAGTTAACAAATTTTTTCCGTGCAACACATACATAAATTCAACGGTGTCATTGTGGGCATGTAAATCCATAGAGTAACCTGGTTCAAACAAACAATGAAAAAAATCATAGCCCTTAGCTATATTCTTTCCAACATCTATTATTGTGTTTGTTTGAATCTTTCTTTCTACTTTTGTTATATCAGCGTATTCAATATCAATATTAGCAATATTATGATCTTTTAATAAATCTGAAATTTCGTTATTCCATTTTCCAACTAGTGAATTAAATACATCGACTGTTGCTGTTCTAGCCGTTCTAAGTCTATTACTGTAATACGAAAAAAAACCAATTAATAAACTTATTCCTATAAAGTCACTTATGTGCAACTGAAGAAAACTACCCATTTATAGGCCTCCATTAATCACTAGTTCCATTTATTTTTCCCTTAGAAATCGCCACCATAGCCCCAAAAGATTTGTTGCTTAACGAAATAAGAGAATCTAATTTTGAATTAATCTTATTTAATTCTTCTCTCATAAAGATAAAGAAAAAATAGAATAACACTGCTACAGAACCATACTTACTAAACAACTGTCCAATAATATCGGTTAGGTTTATAGTGTCCATTGTTAATCCTCGTCTTCTATATCACTAACCACGCTTAGTTTGCGCTTTTGTGTTTTTCCAAATGGAATATCGTAGCCGGCAACATTAGAAGTGGTGTTGTCTACTTCTTCTATACCTATCTCTTTATACATATCATCTAATACTTGTAATATTAACTCTTTTATTTTAGAAATGTCCATTAAACACTCTCTTTAAAAAATAAATATCTAACAAAACATCTAATTATCGTCTGCATAGAAAGCATCTTCAATTTTTCTACAAAATAAATAAGTGTTTGTAGCATCAGTCTTTTTTAGTAATACAAAATCAGTATACAATTCTTTAAACCGTTTGATAATGCTATCAAAAAAAGTGCAGTCTGACTGCACTTCAAAACACTTGATAAATTCATCATCCTTAACCTGAATTATCTCCATTGATATATCTCCTAACTGTAACTCCAAGACGAACAAGGTTGTCCACGTATTCCTGGTTATATAAATCACGGTAAATTAGCTCATCGATACCAGCATTGATTATTAATTGCCAACAAAGAGCACATGGTGATAATGTAACATACATTTTTTTGCGACACGGATTAGTTACATCTAGCTTAGTTAGTGCATTCATCTCTGCGTGCACACAGGTACACCGAGAGGATCCAATCTTTGTTTCGTTATTAGTATATTTACATTCTGTTGGGTCTCCTGCTGCTCCTCCGTTGTACCCATTCGATAGTACTCTTTGATTATCTGCTGAGACAACAACACATCCAACAGCTCTATTTGGCACTTTACACGTCGCGCGTTCTGATAATTTTGCAGCTAAGCCCATCCAAATATCATCCCACTTAGGTCTTTTTTTCATGGCATAAACGTACTTCCGTCATATCGACCCCACCCATTCCAATCAGAGTCACCTCTAAAATTAAAATACCCCCATTGATCCTTAAACATGACACTGCCAATACGATCAACTCCTGGTGATGAATATTCCATTGCATACCGTAAATGACGTGCTTCAAACTCAAATTGTTCTTGCGTCATTTTGTAATTTTTATTTGTAATTTTCGCATCTATGTCGTCACATCCATCAAGATATCCATCGTCATATCCATCATCATATGCGTTTTCACAAGCATATTGTGCGACTAATTCAATATCATTAACATCAAACTCATGTAGGTTGTATCGCTTTCCTTTACATACAACATCGTTCATTTTGTTTTCTCCTTATACTCTTCTAAAACGGTATTGACACACTCAATCAAACTAAATTCTTTCAATTGATCTAGAACTTGCTTCTTAAAATACATATCATAATCTAGTTCGAATACCTCTTTTCTACTATCTATCAAATGCATATCTTCTTGAAGTAAACATATTGCTTTTGATCTCTGCCCTTTTGGTTTATCATCTTCGCACTTAGACTTAATATAAAATAAGAGTGGAACGTCTGTATGAGTTATTCTTGTTCCCAAATAGTTATTAGCATATTCTGCGGCCTTTAGATGTTGTGGTTGGGTTTTTAAATATTTATCGAACGGTCTAGTAAAACTCTTCGACACACCTATTTTTATTGGCTCAATTTTTCCAATCATCTCACGAAGAGAAATAAGGTCTTCTACAGTTATTTCACTTTTAACGGCTTTCTCAGATAAAGCATCTAAATGCTTCTTTAGAAAGTCTGGTGTATCCTTTCTAATAATGTTCATTCCACGAATGTATTTTTTGTTAGTGGTTCTCGTTATACCATAATACCGCTTCTTTTTATCACCAAAGTAAATTCGTTCTAGATCTTTTTCGTATTCTAATTCTAGGCGATCATACTCTGGAGGACACGCCGGATTATACACTGGAATAAAATCATTTGGCATAATCTTTTTATTGTATCTGTCAACCCACTTGTTCATATTCTCATTGGTGGCACCTTTTTTTGTAAAGAATACCGAATCGGTGTCTCCATATATAACGCCAAAGCCCGTTTTTTCTAGTTCTTCAATAGCGAAATCTAGAAGTCGTCTAGCAAAGAATGTAATAGAGTCAGCAACTTCTGGTTTATACAATCTGAAGAAGTTGAAACCAAATGCTCCATACGCTGTGTTGAGAATAACCTTTAGTGCGGTTTGATGTTTATCGTGCATTTTATATTCATCGGTATCTTCATCAAAAGTGTTTCTTAGCGTCTTGATCTTGACACGATCATCATACATTGGCTTTAGAATCTTAGGAAGCAAACCAATTTTATGTGAATGTGCATAGAACAAATATCGTTTACCAATAAGCTCATCATTGTAACCAGTATCAACAATATCTATACCTTTTTTCTGTAGAGCTTCTTTTATCTCGTCTATTGACTTGCCACGTTCTTCACATTGAGCCTGAGAGCATATAAATGTTTCAGGTGATAAATTAAATGCCATGATAGATGTTGGATACAGAGATGCATAGTCAACCACCCCCACGTCTATAAATAAACCGGGTATAGGATCGAGAACGGTTGCTCCCATATAATTCTGCTTTGAAACAGTTTTTCTAGTTGGAAACACAAATTCATTCTTACACTTTGTTAATATCAGTTTGTCAACCACTGCAGATTTATGCTGTACTTCGTCTAACGATGTAATATTAGTCAGCTGTTGGATATGACAATATAGATCGAAGATTCCAATCTTCTCATCAAGTTCTTTTAATATCTCTACATCGCGAAGACCATACTTAGTAAATCCAACAAAGTTATCTAACCAGTCTTTCCACGTTACTTCGGTCATTTTCTCAATATCTTTGTCTTTAAGAACAACTTTCGCAGCGGTTGCAAGTTTGTAATTTGGAAGATTATAACCAAGATCTTTGAATGCAACCATCATATCAATGTGATCTAGACCAACTATATAACTTCTCCATACTTCTTGGCCCTTATCATATTTTAAAACGGCGTTAACACTTCTATTGATTGGGCTCAACCTATCTTTATTAATATTCAGCATTTTACAACGATTGATCAGATACGGCACATCAAATTGAGAACTATTCCATCCTGTTATTACATCAACCGCATATTCGTTTAAGAAGTGCAAGAACGATTCTATTACGCCAATCTCATCATGACAAAAAACATACACAACACCATTTTTTTTATAAATTTGTGGATCATTAACTTCTTTTGTTGCGTCAGGATGCCACGTAAACATAACATATGATTTCAATTTTGTAGAGTAGAGTTGAATTGATGTAACAGCTGCAATTGGATTTTCTGGGCCAATGAACTCTTTTGAATCGTGGTGCGTTTCAATATCGAAGAATGCAATATGTCTATCACTAGCATCTGCCCACACGTATTGACCCTGGTTGAGATACTTGAACTCTGGAGAAACATCTAACTCATAGGTATATTTACCATAAGCTTCTTCTATCAATTTCTTCTCGTTAATCGATGTGTACTCAACCTTTACACAATCATCACCATAGAGAGACGAATATTTCATATTCTCAGGCATCGTCATTTTCTTGAATCGATGTAATTGACCTACTTGATCTGCTTTGAAATAGAAGTAATCTCTAAAGTTAGATTTCAGATGTTTTGCATTTCCATTATACACACCGAACTTATGAATTATCCAATCTCCATAGCTAAATTCAGAACAGAGTCTAGTTAGTTTCATTTACAATTCATATCCTTGTGCGCGTTGCTATAGTTAATAATCAATTGTACGAATTTTCTTTAATCCAGTAGAACCAAACCCACCCGATCCCCTAGGTGTGTTAGACAACTCTTTAACAACAAGAGGCTGCCCTGACCAACATGGAACCATAATTAGTTGTGCAATCTTTTCGCCCTTATTTATTATAACATCTTCTTGACCATTATTAAACAAATGTGTGTGAACTTCTCCACGATATCCACTATCTATTACACATCCACCAACATCTAACTTATTATTAACAGCTCTTCCAGACTTTTCTTTAATGATCATTACCCAATCTCGACTAAACGAACACGCCCATCCCAATGGAAATAAATGATCACCACCAGCCGGAATGATAGCGTCTTCTGTTGAATATACATCCATTCCAGCATCACCAGCATGGGCTCTATTTGGAATTATTGCTTCGTCTCTTAGCTTTTTGATTTGTAAAACTGAATTAGTTTTCATTTTTCCTCCACAGAAAGTTACAAATAGTGTCAATTTGCGTAGTAATATTTTTGTTTTCAGTGTTTAATTGCAACACTCTCATACCAGTATGACTTAATAGATATTCTTGGTACAATTCTGAAACCCGTACCATTTGCTCGACATCAAAAAATTCATCATCAAAATCTGTTCCATAGTCTAGTTTGTAACAATAGATGATACACGCTCCGAGACTAGAGTATTCATAATCTAATCTTGCGATTAGATCTATGTTTACTTCTCTACCTGTCGCATGCCCATACACCCACTCAGAAATAAAGTTCCTATCGAAGATGATATCATTATATAATTTTGCAAATTTCAACTCAATCACCGATGAAATCTCTACCACATTTTTAAATTGTGATGTAATGTTGTCTCTATACAGCGCGTGTTCAATTTTGTTCTTGTACACCGGAGCTCTAACAATAGGACTCAAAGCAGAGGCGATGTTAGATTTTCCTGTTCGATCTGGTCCTTCAAAAAAAATTATCATTATTTTTCTCCAATCAAATATTCAATATTGTTAATTGCAAAAAGAGCAGAATACTCAAAGGACGAGTACACGTTATTGTCGTAAAGCGTATCTAATAGTGCATCCAGTTCTGTTCCATCGCAAGTATCTAATGCGAAATTCAAAGCCGCAACCAGTGAGTCAATAGAAACACTATCTCCAAACAAATCAACTAGAAGATTTGGATGTTCTACAATTCTTGCTTGTTCAAAACAGTTCGCAACAACTGGAATATTACCTGTTGCTATTGATTCACGAAGAGCGCAACCACCATACCGTTCTACTGTGAACAGATGAACAGAAATGCTCGCCTTCATTAGTAAATTCCAATATTGTTCTCTAGTTAGAGGATTACCATTATTTTCAATAACTAAATTTGGTACATCAAACTTTTCTATGTTAACCTTTTTTGATGGATTTGTAAACGTTACTTCAAAGTCATCTCGTTGCATTTTTAAAATTTTGAGAGCATCTATGAACTCTAAGTGGTGTGTGTAGTTAATTCCAGAAAGTCGATTTAAGAATAGAATTCGTTTTTTGTTCTTATCTTTGAATTCTTGAATTTGTTTACTAGTAATGGTTGACTTCTCTAAAATTTCATGGCTAGAAAAACCAAAATCCCAAATAACAGACTTCTTGCCAATTGCATCTAAGTATTTATGATTGAACTTATGTTTTGCATTATCAAAAAATGCCGCTTTAGTTGACGGGCATGTAAACACACAGAGATCAGAACATTCATATCCGTCAAATTGTCTCCAGTCATATGAGAATTCTCTATTTACCTTTTGTTCACCGATTTCAGGACAATCCATCCAGAAGCACTGTGTGATAAGCTTTGGCATATTCTTATAGTTCATATTACCAATAAGAGTTCTAATGTTACGACTCAATTCGGGTGTACAGTTGATGATTATGTCGTACTCTGTATTTTCAAGAAGTGTTTTCCAAGCGTGCGCATTGAAGTGTTGTCTATTAATGAAAGCGCTGACTGGAAAATCAAATGGAATGAACCTTACATTATTGTGCTTCAAGATATCGTCATACGTTGTGATATCATCAAAGTCGCCTAGGCGACCAATTAATACATCAAATTTCCAATCTGATTTCTTTTTCAAAATCGTAGAAATTAAACCAACTGCCATGTTGATGTTAGAATCAGCAATCAACCACTTTGGTTCAGGTTTTTCCTTGTAGATAGATTGCTGTAATACATACAAAATTTTCACGTATCTAATACCTTTCTTATCTTTGCCATTTTTAATATATTGAAATCTACTTCTTCTGCATATGGATGAAGTCTAGAAATATACGATGGATGAAAACAGGCTGCAATATGTATTGTATCGCTTTTCTCGGATGCGGTATATCTAATAACTGAATCCGATCGTAATATTTCTGATGCTTTATTTTCGAAGAATAATGTCGCCGCTTCCTTACCAAATAAAAGTATCGCTTTAGGGCTGAATATTTTTATTTGGCTTATTAAATACGGCACGCATCTTTCTATCTCTTCGGATTTAAGAGTTGAGTTCTTTGGGCTAGAGCATTTACAAACATTTGTTATGGCTGTTTTTTCCCATACACTCTTTCCTAAATGCTTCTCAATATATTTACCAATTCGACTTTTTGGGTATCTCTGTTGATAGACATTCATAAATTCGGCTTCTAAAATGTCTGCGTAACTGTGTTCTAGACCCGGATTTCTACCAATTATTAATAGTTCTACGTTCTTTGTAAACATAATATGCGGATATGGAATTGGTGTAACTTCACGTAATCTCTGGCATTTGTCACACCCGATAATTTGTTCTTGTAGGTGTATTAAATTTTTCCTTCGTCGCACATCTTGCAAACCCATGGAATAACCTCGTCTAGTATGTCATTTAGCATTATTTTAGTTTCAAACCCAAGTAGATACTTTGCTTTCTGAACATTTGGAACTCTTTTTTGGACATCATATGCGAATGGAGCTGATGTTTCATATCTGAAAGCGATTCCTGGTTTCATCTTTTTCCAAATAGATTCAGCAAGCTCTAACACCGTTGTTGAAACCGGAGTTGAAATATTAAAGTGATCGTTTCGCGCTTTTTCGTTGAAGATACATTTATAAATGCCATCAGCCAGATCTTGACCTGCCGTATAATGACGAATTTGATTGCCGCTACCCAAAATTATTAGTGGATCTTGACCCTTATAGATTTTTTGAATGATATCAGGAACGACGTGCGAAAATGCAAGTTTGATATTTCCAGACTTTACTTCTTTATCTAGAAGCGCTCTCTTCTCACCAATACCAACACAATTAAACGGTCTGACAATTGTGTAAGGTAGACCATATTGTTCCCACGCCCCAAGACAAAAGTATTCTACTGCCAATTTCTGGAATCCATATGTAGACCTCGGGGGTGGAGAAGTTTTGATTGCTAGTTCGCGCGTTGGATATTCGTCTGTCGACTCATATACCATAGATGATGAAAGAACTATAATCTTCTTTAAACTAGTTGTGTGCTTGTGTGCCCAAATACACGCATCAAACGTCGCAGCTGTTATTCTTTCGTTTTCAGCAAGCAAATCGTATGCTAGCTCATGGAAGAATGAAATTCCACCAATCCATGCTGCACCAGCAACAACGTAGTCTATCTCATATGTTTCAAGCAAATACTTTAGCAATTCTACGTTTTTAGCATCTCCAAGAAAATGATGATACTTTTGGTGATTATCGAAGTCTTTAATTTGTGGGCCGTATTTCCAATCATTATCAACACCAAAAACATTGTGACCTTCTTTTAGAAGTTTATTCACGAGATATCCCGCAATAAAACCACGATCGCCAGTTACTAGTATGTTAGACATTCTTATTCTATCCTTTGAAAATTAATCCGCGACCAAAGATGTTCCAAAGATCTACAACAATTTTGCCACGCAAGTCTTCATCTGTTATCTCCATTAGAATGTTGTCGGTGTGTGGCATAGCAATAATCACAATGTTGCTACGCTTTATCATAACATTAGCGGGAGTTGTATTGTAATACGGATCACTAATTATAATTTCTTTTGGCATTTCTTTTTCTAAATACCGTATTAGTTTTGGCGTTAACGAATCTCTAGCATCATCTGAATTAGACTTAAATGTGTAACCATACACTCCAACAATGGTGTCCAAGGTGATACAAGTTTCATTTTTAAGTAGTTCAACAATAAATTTTGGAGTGTATTCGTTTGCTCTGTAAGCAGACATCAACAAATCTGAGCCATATGTGTTTTCGACGATCATGCCAAAATCTTTTCTGAGGCACGTTCCCGCAGCAAAACCAGGTGTCGGTAGATTTTTGTTTCTTGGATATCCATACTTGATTTGATCTAGTAGTTTATGAATATCAACTTTATGTTCTGCTGCAACATACATCATGTAATTTGCAATTGAGAAATTAATGTATCGATAAATGTTACTAAAGATCTTTCCTAGCTCCGCTTCTTCCCAAGACATAGAAACACAATGCTTAAAAATATCAAGACCACTTAAAAATTCAAATGAGTCTGCATCACCACCACATAATTGAGTTAGACTGTTCAATTCTTCTCTGGCACAACCTTCAGCCAGACGCTCTGGACACATCACCAGACGAACATCTAGTCCGGCTATATAACCATGTTTACGTAGTAGATATGACACCGCTCGGGTTGTACCGGGGGCAACAGTGCTGCGCAACATTATAGTCTTGTTATTGATATTGCCGGTGTCAATCAATTCTAAAATAACGTTAAAAACGTGGTCGAGATTTGTTTCAATGTGTTGCTCTACTGGAGTACCAACGGTGATAACATAAACATCTATGTCTTTTGGTAGTAGAGACACTCTATCAACAGCAAGGGTGGTGTTTTTTTCTGAATATTGTTTTAAAACATCATTGAAACCCGGTTCATAAAACGGCATAACGCCGTGTCGGATAGAATTCAATATATGCTGATCTTTGTCGCAAAAAATAACCTCGTGACCTTTATCAAAAATATGAAGACCAAAAGGCAAACCAACTCTTCCAGATCCAATTATTGCAAATTTCATATAACTCCTATTTAATTGTTATACAGTATTATATACCGGTTCAACCACTTCGTAAATAGAAACAACACAGTTTAGTAATAATTCTTTTCTATATGGCGATACTTTAAAATTTGAAGCGATGGAACCACATTTACATTTTATATTTTTTTGAATTAAAAAATCACCAGCTGGAATAGTATATCCAATTCCACATTCACATAGATAAATCATAACACTCCAATGCGACCTCGCTGGGCCCGGTTAATTGGAAAAAACGTTACTTTTTTAATTTCTCTTCAACATTCTTTGATCTACGAATTCTATATAAAACTCTATTGGTTACAGCGTTAGGATTTTTATCTATTGCAATCACATTAACGCTAGGATCACCACTATCTTCGTTGATATCACTAGAAACGTGAACTCCAATATGGAATCCTTCCTCCTCGTATACAACATATGATCCTTTTATGGCATCATCACCATTCTTGAATATACCTTCACGTTCAAACTTTATATTACACTCTGTGGTTCTAGGATCAGTATAATTCATTTGAACAAGTTTCTTCAATGAAGGATAGTGAGCTTTAAATGAATCTTCGTTTATTGTTTTCTTCATACTATTCTACCTCCTTATTAACTTTTTGTACAGTACCTTTAGAATATTCGTATGTGTACTTGTTATTCAACGAAGATCTAATATATTTTCTATAGCCCTTACTGATAGCAAATGGAGCAGTTCTTTTAAATATTCGGTATAACTCTATACCATTAACGCCAGGAAATATTCTTAAAAGCTGGTTCAATCTCTTGATATACCATTTAGACAAATAATTTGTATTGATGCCTTCAATATAATCATTTCCATCATCATAAAACACAAGTATAATTGGTGAACGGTCGTTTTTCCAACCACCAGTTTGGCCTATTTTCTGCTTTTTACCGTATACAAAACCAAGAAGAGTCCCAGTTTTGACTTCCGTTAGAATCTGATGATGTACTTTATGCATACCTTCTGGAATAGGTCGTCTATACCGAATCGGCTTCTTTTCTATTTTTTTGGTACGATTATCCTTTTTCTTTTTAACTGGCATTTTTGGTCCTCGAATTAAATTCTTTCATCACTTCATCAAGATACTTTGCATAAAGCTCTTTTTTAATTCGTGTTCTATTATTGGTCTTCGCGTTAATGCGTTCTTCACGAATTGTTTTTCTTTTATTCTCTAATCGCTTTCTTTTCTTTGCTTTCCTTTGAAGTAATTTCTCTACTTTTTGATTCTTTTTCTTCAATTATAACTCCTTCGTGTATACCGTGTTCAATCAAAGGAATGATATCCTCATCTTTCATACCTGATATAGCATAAATATCTATGACGACTTTTCGTCTCTCGTATACTTCAGTTTCTAGTTTAGAATCTATAACAACCTGCTCTGAACCAGCATTATCAGGTAATTTAAACATTCTAATTTGTGGATCTAACTTTTCTATGGTGAGTAGTTTTCTATTTTGAGAACCACCAAAAAATAGTTTCTTATTCTTCATCTTCATCCTCTTTCCACCAAGCATATTCTTCTGGAACATCTTGTCCAGTTTCCTCTTCGTACGCATCAAGATACATTCTTATAACGTCTTCGTGAGCTGGACCAAAATCGCAAATATTATAAAACCATTTTAAAAATTCTAGTTCATTGAATTCCATCATATCCATCCTTTATCAATCGCTTTTACAATATCTATTAAATCCTGGTCACAGGGGTGGCATTTACCACAATGCCAGTATTTATTATCTTTTTCCCACACAATAGGATAACATCTATCTTGACGGTGACGCCAACTACACCATATCCATTTTTTGACGTTCAATTTCCAACCAATATTGATTCTATAAATAACCCATTCAAATGTCATACGTTTTCCTCCACCCACTGTCTAACGTCTTCACGTATTTGAATTTTGTGTTTATTTGTTTCCCACCATTTTTTTGTGTTTGGTGTACCCTGTGCCTTTCCTGCCCCACGCCAATCGGCAAGCATTTCTTTTCGATACTTCATCGGTATATCCATAATTTTTATCCCCTCTTCATCCATGGGCAAGATCCACCATTGCCAATGATGTTTATTTCGCTTTTGATGCAATAACCAAGCAAAATCAAAAGAAACATTTCCCGTGTCATATGGTTTATAATAACCCGTAGAATCCCGACCCTTCTTTATGTCTTCATCTTTTTTCCCATAAAAGTAGTTCACGTATGGGATGAACTCGCTAGGTAAAAATTTGGAAATATCATGCACTATACCTAACCACGGTATGCCAAGTTTGTAGCACTCAACAAAAACAAACCACTTGTGTCTAATAACATAACTCGAGTATCTAAAGTATTTCATTTAAACAACTCCTCATACATCCATGCCTTTTCAGCAATCTCCTTTGCATATTCAAGTATGGACGCTCCTTCTGGAACAACCAAAATTTTACGCAACCGTACCAACACATCTTCAGCCGAAATATAATCGACTTCTACATCAGTTTCTATTAGATTTTCGTTAAAACTCACATGATCCATTTTTACACTCCTCATTAACAACCCCAGCCAATTCTTTATTTATGGCATATTTTTCTACATTTTCTTTTGTTGTTGGTATCGCCGTCAATGGTTCGTTATCTCGTGACCCAGCTCTATATATTGTAAGACCTTTTAGTCGATCTGAATAGTTTAACACCAGATCTATCAGGTCATCGTGTGTGAACTTCTCTGGTACATTTATAGTCTTACTTATCGCTTGATCTACGTGATCCTGCACGGCAGCCTGGACTGCCACGTGTTCTTCTGGCGTTACATCGTATGCGCCTACAATATGAGTCCATTCACCATCTGAAACAGCTTTAGAAAACATCTTATCTACTACGACTTCTTCAGCAAGAGTATTACCAATTCTATATTTTCGAATATACATCGGAGAAAAAATAGGCTCAATACCCGAAGATGTACCAGCGATCATACTAATCGTTCCTGTTGGGGCTATGGATAGAATAACGGCGTTCCTGATTCCGTACTTTTTAATACTCTTAAGTAATCTCGATGGTAGAGACCTAATATATCCATTGTCACAAAATTTTTCATAGTCGTATTCTGGAAATGAACCTTTATCCTTTGCTATTTCAATTGAAGCTTTGACTGCTTCATTTTTGATTGTAGCAAATAACCTCTCAATGAATTCAATACTTTCTTCAGATCCATATCTCATTCCTAATTTTATTAGTAGATGATGAAGACCCATAACTCCTAAACCAATTCTTCTGGACTGTTCTGCAACAATCTTTGTATCTGATATCGGATATGCATTCATTGTTAGAACGTTATCCATCATTCTAACCGCAATACCAATTACTTTTGCCAATAGACTCCAATCAACATCATTCTTATCTTCATTATACATCAAAGATAAATTAATTGAACCAAGATTACAGTTACCATTATTTGGAAGTAGAGCTTCGGTACACGGATTGCAACAACTATATTCTTCAAAATAATGTGTTGCAAAATTTGCTTTGATATTATCTTCAAACAAGAATCCAGGTTCTCCTGATTCAACAGCATTTTTACAAATTCGTTCCCAAAGAACCTTTGCCGAAATATCTTCTATTTGTATGATGTCAAAAATCTCAAGCCAATGTTTGCGGTGATAATTTTCCGCGGTTGATAGTGCTGCCTCTTCATTTGGTGCGACAACATATCTAATTTCTTCACTAGCCTTTTGGTCTGATCTAGTTACTTTCATTTTGTAACGATGATATTTTTGTCCTCTAAACTCAAATGTCCAAATTTCATCATTTCTAACAGCATTAAAAAAATCATTTGTATAGTTGATACTAATGTTGTGGTTATTTAGTTCTCCACGATCCAATTTAACATCCAAGAAGTCAAGCAAATCTGGATGAGATATCGATAGTGTTGCAATAAGTGCAACTCGTCGCCCTCCTCCTGATTTTACTTGTTCTCCAATAGCATCTATCTTTCTAATTTCAGAAACAACTCCAGGTGCAGCACCGGGTACACCTTGTATTGGATCGCCTTTTGGTCTAATAGAAGAATAATTAGTTCCAACACCTCCACCAAAAGTTGAAATAAGATACATATCGTGTGAGAGTTTTGCTATAGAATGGCGGTTATCTTCTACACCCTTGCAGAAGCAATTAAGTAATCCACCGATTCTCCTACCTGAGCCATAAAGAACTCTTCCTCCTGGGAAAAAATAACCATTAGAAAGTAGCCAGTTAAATCGCTTTTCCCATAGGCCCATTTCTCCGTTATTCTCTCCTTTTGACAGATGATTAGAAACCCTTTTTGATATATCGTCCCAACTCTTTTCTGTCGGTAATGCATATCTCTGTAGCATTATTTCATTTTGAAAATTAGTCATTTCAAACATATATTATTAATCCTCATCTAGTAATTTCAATATACTATCGAGATTATTAGTGTTCTTTGATTTAATCTCGAGATTGTTTAGCACGTTAGATGCTGCTTTAGACATAGCATGCTGTCTATCTTTTGCGAAATCTTCTTCATTATAACCTAATTTATCAACTGTGAAATCCATAATTGATGTATCAAATCTACCTGTGAATGCAAGTTTATCGGGGCCTAATCTACTCTTTGCAATATAATAACAAGCCATCAACATTTCAACCAGTCTGTCTGTTCTACCAATAGAGATAACTAAATCTGCAACCTGAGATTTTGCTATTGACTCTGCAATGTTCTTTAGGTGAACAATTGAGGTATCCATACCATCTCTATTTGCTTGTGATGCGGACCACAATGGCAACTCTTCATTCTTGGCCCAACCACGCAGTTCTTCAACAATAGATTCTAACTCGTGTCGGCGTTCTATGTACTTAGATGTCGGCATAACCAAATCAGCATAGTCAACAAGTATCATCGAAGGATGGATATTCTGGGCTTTCAACTGAAGTAAATGATTCTTCATCGTTGTAACACTAGCACCTTTGGTTGGGTACTCCTTGATGATAATTTCTGGTTTGTGCTCGAATTGACTCTGGATTTTTTTTATCTTAGCTGCGACTCTCTCTCGGTATAATCCTTCAGTGTCTAATAGTAATTTAGTTAGAGGAATACCCGTGATCTTAGAATCTAATCTGAGTGCACACGGAATCTCATACAATTCAAAGGTGTATATAACCGGTGTTCCACCTCTAATAAAACAGTTGTAGGCTAGATTTGCAAGCAAGAACGATTTTCCTGCACCAGTACCACCAAGAATCAAACCTAATTCTCCCGCAGATAGACCACCGGCAATACGTTCATCAATAAGATCCCAGCCAGTTGGAATTGGAATTCTCTTGGCCGCTGTTCTACTCATTACATGATCAACGAACATGTGACCGACTTCTTTTGACTCTCCAGCAGTCATTGCCTTCTGAGCAGATTTCATTATCTCGTCGTAACGTTCTTCTTTCAAAAAATCAATTGAACCAATAATATGATTTCTCCATGCTTGTTGTTTACAGAATTGAACTGTCTCGTCAATAATGAATTGCTTATCGCTCATGTCTTTGCAGCCACTAATTGCATCGACAATATCAACCATATACTCACTTTGGACGGTATCTTCTATTTTTGTTTTAAAAATCGTCTTTAGGTTGTCAAAGGTTGGTAATGAATCATATTTTTCATTCCATTGTATAACTTGCTCTGCTATCTCGGCATAATTGTCATTACTGAAAAAGTTGGGTTTTAGAATCTCTAAAACCCTAAGAGCAAATTTTGCATCAGCAATAAGATGATATAACAATTTAATTTGAAACGCTTCTCCAAATTTTTCAAAGGACGTCAAAATAACTCCTTAATTATTTAGAATGTTGCTGTAAATTGCAGAACTATCGGATTAAATTCTTCGCCGATCTTGTACTCCAAAGAAGCTGTTACATCCTTTGAAAGATCCATATACGCACCATATACCCATGCATCTGGATTGTATACAAAGTCCGTGTATCCATTCACAATATCTTCGTTGTTGGCTAGGTTATAATACCCTGCAAATAAACCAACCTTACTAAAAAATCCTGGGTTTGTTACTCCTTTTGCCCAGAAATTTCCATTATCAGGCATGTATTCACCACTAAGAGATAGATTTACTGCCAATGATTCATATCTAAATAAACCACCCGTAACAAACTCTCCATACGTGCTACGAAGCTCTTCTGAATCGTTGTAACTAATAAATAATGTTACTCCTTCGTCGAGCACAGATACTGAACCCTTAATAACATATTCGTTAATGTCATTGTTAGACCAATACATACCCTCAAGCTGAATTATATCAAATCCAGTATCAAGATGTAACCCATTCCTTATAACGTCGGCTCTTGGAGCAGTAATAAACACTGACGTCTCAGGTCTTTGTAGATGC
>Ga0180007_10000725_pt1 | contig 51511 bp, 42 predicted proteins | sample MM_PC_MetaG_FD_121122 | JGI IMG/M metagenome (GOLD analysis project Ga0180007, IMG submission 121122) | Groundwater microbial communities from the Aspo Hard Rock Laboratory (HRL) deep subsurface site, Sweden - MM_PC_MetaG | ecosystem: Environmental > Aquatic > Deep subsurface > Groundwater... | reverse complement strand
TGTTTATTGAAGCCTCCTTCTCGTGACTTTGAGCGGTCCACGAGTTTGGAGGCTTCTTCATTTTGCAGGAACCGTCAAACTTTTATTGTCCCCCGGCAAAGCCGGGGGTTTACCTAAGGGAATTACATCTTCTCGGGGGCTGTGAGACCCAGCATCAACAATCCATTCTTAAAGACTTGCTGCACAGCCACCACCAGACAGAGACGGGCTTCGGTCACTGCCAAGGGTACGTTTTCAGGATCAATAACCTTGTGTTTGTTATAATAGCTATGCAGTTCTCCTGCAAGTTCCATCAGGAAGAAGATGGCCTTGTGAGGAGCAAGCTCCAGGGCTGCTGTTTCAATGGCTGCCGGAAAGGCGGCGATACTCTTTAACAGCTGGAGCTCTTCTGCTTCCACAAGAAGAGAGAGGTCTGCCTGTTCCAGCTTTTTGGGATCAATACCCATTTCTTTTGCCCGACGAAGGATGGAACAGAGGCGGGCGTGACCATATTGGACATAGTAGACGGGGTTGTCTTTCTCTTCTTTGGTGGCAAGATCGAGGTCAAATTCAAGCTGACTGTCTGCCTTGCGCATCATAAAGTAAAAACGGGCCACATCGGCACCCACTTCATCAAGCAACTCGTCCACTGTAACGAAGGTGGCCTTTCGAGTGGACATCTTTACCAGCTTGCCGTTACGGGTCAGAGTAACAAACTGATGCAACACCACCGTCACCTTTTTGGGATCATAGCCCAAGGCCTCCACTCCAGCCAGAACGTCAGGAACCGTGGCTATATGGTCAGAACCAAAGACATCCACCAGCCAATCAAAGTTACGACGAAATTTTTCCCGGTGGTAAGCGATATCGGGGAGACGGTATGTGGGTTCCCCACTGGACTTGATAATAACCCGGTCCTGTTCCTGACCAAATTCCGTAGTCTTGAACCAGACAGCATCATCTTTTTCGTAGACCAGTCCTTTTTCTCTGAGCTCGTTGACCACCGCATCGATATGTCCGGCATCATAGAGGGTATGTTCGTTATAGTAATTATCAAAGCGAACCCCCATTCGCTCAAGCGTCCCTGAAATATCGGCAAAAATAAGCTCCACCGCCTTTTTCGTAAAAGGGGTCACATCCTCCTGCGCAACAAGTCTATCCCCTTGCTCATCAAGGAGGGCCTGGGCGATATCCCGGATGTACTCTCCCTGATACCCATCCTCCGGAAACACAAAAGGGAGCCCTTGAAGTTCGAGATAACGGGCACGGGTGGACTCTCCAAGGACACGCATCTGCCGTCCGGCATCGTTAAAATAATATTCACGGGTGACCTCATGTCCGGTAATCTCCAGGAGCCTGGCAATGGAATCACCAAGAATCGCCTGACGCCCATGACCGATACTTAAAGGCCCGGTTGGATTGGCACTGACAAATTCAACAAGAACCCTTTTCCCCTTTCCCAAGGTGGAATGGCCAAAATTATCGCCTGTCTTGCGGACAAAACCCAGGACTTCCTGCCACACCTGAGGCTTCAGAAAGATATTGACAAAGCCGGGTCCTGCCATTTCCACTTTGTCAATAAGCGTATCTTCGGCAGAGAGCAATCCCATCAGCGCCCCGGCAAGCTCCCTGGGATTTTTTTTCTCCATACCAGCCATCACCATGGCCATATTCGTAGAAAAATCTCCCTGACCTTCACGTTTGGGGACCTCTAACGTATACTTCCCGGCAGCCGCATCCGACCACTTCCCTTCACTGACCCCTTTTGCAAAACAGGTATCAACGATCTCTTTCAGACGTTCACGAATCATTATCCACTCGTTCTCTCGTTATTATTTCCAAACAGACAAAGCACCTCATAAGAGATGCTGTTCATCCATCCTGCGATCTCGTCGCCACTGATACAGTCGTTCCCCTGATGACCAAGGATTACGACCTCATCCCCGGCCTGGACCCCTTCGATGTCGGAGATATCCACTATACATAAATTCATGCAGATGCGTCCACGGATTCTTGCACGTTTTCCTCGGATAAGGACCTCTCCCCTGTTGGACAGACTGCGGGAAAGGCCATCTTCATATCCCACCGCCAGAACAGCAAGCCGTGTCTCCCGGTCGGTGGTATAGGTGTAGCCGTAACTTATTCCAGTACCGGCCGGGACTGTCTTGACCTGCAGGACCCTGGTGATAAAGGACATGGCCGGCTGCAGCTTCTCCCCCTGCTCTCTTTCTCTTCCGCCAGGGCCATCTGGATAATAACCATAAAGAGAAATCCCTGCCCGTACCATATCACAACAGGTGTGGGGAAAATAGAGTACTGCTCCAGAATTTGCAATATGCTTGACCAGGGAAAATGGTTTCCCCACCTTGGCAGCAGCTCCTTCAAAGCGACTGAACTGTTCAAAGCTGTGCTGAGACTCTGGTTCATCCGCCTTGGGAAAATGGCTGAGGATACCACCTATGACAATGCCCGGAAACTGCAGCAGGTCTGCCACAAAGGCTTCCACCTCTTCCGGAAGAATACCAAGCCGCCCCATGCCGCAGTCCACTTTCAGGTGAACAATTATCTCCTGCCCACGTTTCACGGCCTCCCTGGAAAGGGCTGCCCCACTTTGCAGATCATAAACCAGCGGCGTAATGCCATATTCGAAAAAAAGCTCAGCCTCTTCGGGCCTGAAACCAAGAAAAACAAGAATATTGCCACGGATTCCAGAGGATCGCAATCGAACTGCCTCATCGATTTCAGCAACCCCGAAGTTCTTACACCCCACAGAGGCAAACACCTGGGCTGACTCGAGCATTCCATGGCCGTAAGCATCAGCTTTGACCATGGCCAATATGCTGACTACGCTGCCGACCTTCTGTTGCAGGAGACGGTAATTATGACGTAGAGCTGCGGAGCTCACACGGATCTGATTAAAGGAAGTAACAGACATAGAAGAATAGATTATGAATTGTTGCCATCGCTCCTGCTACCTGGAAAGTGATCAGCCCCACGCTGCCAGGTCCGCCAGGCGTGCCTGCTAGAAAAAAGTAAGCCCCATCCCACAGTCACATAAAAGACACCGAGTATTTCCTTGGGCAAAGATGAATTACGCAACAGACATCCTGCTGCCATCATCAGGAAAACCAGCCCCCATGTCTTCACAGAATACACTGCCCCAAGACACTTGCCATCCTGAAATTGAACAATGCGATAGATACTTTTTTGCGCTGATTTATCAAGGATCAAAAGCGACTTTGCCGTACCCAGAATAAAGGCAGGGAGCAGAAGCCACAGGCTACCAACTGAGAAAAGCCAGACCCCGCCACGCAGCATGAGCATGATCCCGACTCCAGTCCAAAGGAAGGCAGAAACCAGTAAATGAGAGCTCCGAGAAGCTCCCGGTTTGAGTCGTAAAATATTTCCAGCTGCTGCCATATTTTTTACGAATATCTTCTCAGAAGAATTTTCTGCTTAGCCATGAACTGCAGCTAACACATTTTATTGATGCACTTGCCACAACCCTGCATCTTCTCTACCAAGATACAAATACGCAGTTGCAGCTGCCGAAATAGGTTCGGTAGCTGCAACTGCGTATTTAAAACGCGACAAGCCCATTCCTCCTGAGGAGGAATGGGCTTGCAACAAACTGAGTTCTAAAAGAATTAGACTTCAGTTACGGTGATGGCACCCTCAGGACAAACCTCAACACAGGTCTCACAACCAAGACACTCATCGGGCTCAACAACCTCGGCCTTGCCGTCTACCATCTCGTAAACCTGAGCAGGACAAGCGTTTACACATTCTTCATCACCAGCACATTTGTCTTTATCTACAATTACATCCCAAGCCATAATAATCTCCTAAAATAAATAATAATAAACGAACAAGCATAACAAGATACTTATTACAATATCCAGCAGCGTTACCGCTCTCTTGGAACTCATATTACGTGTATAGTTCCAATAATTCACCCCCTGTTTTTTGTCAAGAAAAATTCGCTCACACGGCCAGGGATCCGGAATAAAAAAAGACCCGCAATTGGAGCAGCCCCTCTTCGAGCAACTCAGGAAAAAGATTGACCACAGACACAGGTGTCTTATATTGTAACACTTCATTCACTTAAAACAATTCACTGGTTAGGGAAGAGATCAAATGGCAAAGACATCCAAAAAGAAAGAAGCAAAACAGGCCCTGGTAGCAGAAAAAAATGAACAAGCCATGGTCGCGGGTATCCTCGAAGGCAGTCCCGAAGGTATAGGCGTGGTGATTGTCAGACTGGAATGCGGTTGCCGGAAAATGGCAGCTGTTGCCAAAGACGGTGAACCAGCCTCCAAAATCATTATATATCGAGATCAGGCAGAGAGCATTTGCCCCAAGTGCAAGGAAGACAACGGCGATTTCATGCGTGTCACCGAAGCCTTTATTCACTGGGCGACCCCTGAGCCCTCCGAATCCGAGAAGGAGATAATCAGCGCCAAGGTACTCGGCACCATGCCTGCCACCAGCTAAAGGTATCCGGTCTGCCGGAATACTTCTTTATTCCGGCAGACCTCCGTCCCTGACCTCTCGACAACGAGCAAGAAACCCTTCAGCCCACTCCGGCGTCCCCAAGGCATGGACATGGGTGTAGAGCGCCAGGACATTTTTGGTGATCAAGCCATCTCTTCCGCCAATAAAACCCACTCCTCTTTTCATTTTCAAGGCAAGCTCTTCCGAAGTTCCCCGCCATTCAAGAATAGTAGAATAACGAAACTCATGCCCCCGGACCTCAACATTCAAGGGATAAAATGGATTTTTTGTATCTGCTTCAAAAATAGAATATCCATGGGCCTGAGGTTTTTTGGACATGCCGAAGCGTATGGGAAAAACTCCGGCCAGGGAATGCACCTCTCCTTCCAACTCAATGGACTCACCCAGGTATATCAGGCCACCACATTCTGCATAGATGGGCAATCCTGCAGCTACTGCTGCTTTAACTGAATCACGGAATGATTGATTAGCGGCAAGTGCTCCTGCACTGGTCTCGGGAAAGCCCCCGCCAATATACAAACCATCCAGCTCAGGAAGCACCTTTTCGTCCATGGCGTTAATGGCTACCAGCACTGCCCCTCCACGTTCAAGAGCTTCCAGATTCTCCGAGTAATAAAATTGAAAGGCCGCATCCATAAGCAGACCAATACGGAGTTTCCTGCCAAGCACCTCTGGAACAGAAGGAACCTCCGGTTGAGCAATCGGAGCCATGATCTCCTGGATTCGCTCCATATCCAGATGTTTTTCAGCAAGATCAGCCAACAACGTCATGGCCTCGTCACTGCCTTCATATTCCTGATGAGGCGTTACACCCAGATGGCGCATGGGGAAGATATCTCGTTTCATGCGTGGAACAGCCCCAAGGACAGGGACCCCGGTATAGGTTTCAACCGCCTGAGTGACAACGGACTCATGCCGTTTGGTACCAATCTGATTGAGAACAACTCCTCGAATATCGATGCGTTCATCCAGTTTCAGACAACCAAGGACCATGGCCGCAACAGTTCGTGTGGTCTTGGTGCAGTTGACCACAAGAAGCACTGGTAGCTTAAGAGTCAGGGCCAGCTCCGCTGTCGAATATCCACCCTCAGGATTCACACCGTCATACAGACCTCGGTTTCCCTCAAGAATTGACACATCCGCCCCTGCACTCTGTTCCAGAAAAGAATTCTTGATACTCTCCATACTCATCAAGTAGGGATCAAGATTATAACAGTTTTTTCCGGCAGCCAGTTTCAGCCAGCCGGCATCGATATAATCCGGTCCCTTCTTAAAGGGGACAACCACCTTTCCCTGGCGAGCCAAGGCCGCAGTCAATCCCACAGATACCACGCTCTTCCCAGATCCACCGGAAAGACCGGCAACCACAATTCCTTTTGTCATCTTTGCATGTTCTAAATAAGAGTAGTAAAATAAAGGACTAGCACAACATTCTTAATGTTCTTCCCTGCCCTGCTGCCTCCACGCCTTTTTGTAGAGATCGTTGAGACGTTTTTCCAAAATGAGCCGATACGTCTCCACCTCTTCCGACTTGATTTTGGGCGGAACCACCAGTGGCTCGCCGTAAAAAAAGTCGATACGAGAAAAGGGGTACGGCAGAACTGTCCCATCCCAGGAACCAAATCGCTTGTACCGATTGCAGGACCAAAGCATGGGAAGAACAGGCGCCTCTGCTCGGGAGGCAAGAATAATGGAGCCGGCCTGCACCACCCTGGCCGGCCCTTGAGAACCATCAGCTACAATAGCCGCATTTTTTCCCTCGCCCATATATCGAATCAGTCCCTTAATGGCCTGCACCCCTCCCTTCTTCCGTGAGCCACGCACTGTAACAAAACCCATCTTATTGGCAACCCGGCTGATATATTCTCCATCCCTGCTGGCACTGACCATTGCCACACCGGATTCTTTGCGCATAAAATAAAAAATAAAGAAGATGGTATAGTGCCAGAACGTTGCCACAGCAGGCCCCTTACTCGCATCAATCTGATCCCGGTACTCCTGGCCATGAATCCTGATGCGACAAGTGGCAAACCAGATTCGGGTCAGCCACACAAAAATAAAGGGAACAAAGTGTAGCGAAACCCTATACCAGAAACCATCTTTCATCCTATCTCTATCTCCAATTTTCGAAACACCTTTATTTTATCACGAAGTGCAGCCGCCTCTTCAAAGGCCAGTTCCCTGGCAGCTTCCTGCATCTGTTTTTCCAGTTTGCGAATCTCTGCCTCCAACTCCTTGATACTGTAATAGACAGGAAGCTCTTCTGCAGCTTCAAGCAATTCGGCCTCCATGGCATCAGCAGCCTGATACCCACTGGCCTGAAGATGCTGCTGCATGGAATCCTTTACTCTGGAACGAATTGTCTGCGGGACAATACCATGTTCTCGATTATACTCCTCCTGGATTTTCCGCCTCCTTTCCGTCTCCTCAATAGTCCGCTGCATGGAACCGGTCATTTGGTCTGCATAGAGAATCACCATGCCCCTGACGTTCCTGGCAGCCCGGCCACAGGTCTGAATCAGGGAGCGATCCGAACGCAAGAATCCCTCTTTGTCAGCATCAAGCACTGCCACCAACGACACCTCCGGAATATCCAGCCCCTCACGCAGGAGATTGATGCCGATAAGGACATTATATTCACCATTGCGCAGGTCGCGAATCAGTTCAACGCGTTCCAACGTCTTGATATCCGAGTGGAGATAACGAACCTTGACATCCAGCTTCTCATAATAGTCGGTAAGATCTTCGGCCATCCGCTTGGTCAGTGTGGTGATCAGTACCGCCTCATTCTCTTCTGTACGGAGACGGATCTCTTCCAGCAGATCATCCACCTGGTTGACGGCAGGTCGCACCTCTATCCTTGGATCAAGAAGACCGGTGGGCCGTATAATCTGATCCACAATCCTTCCTTCCGCCTGTTCAAACTCATACGCCCCGGGTGTGGCAGAGACATAAATCACCTGGTGGACTCGTTCCTGAAACTCTTCAAAGCGCAGGGGGCGATTGTCCAAAGCCGATGGCAACCGAAAACCAAAATTGACCAGGGTCTTCTTCCGCGAACGATCGCCATTGTACATACCGTTTAACTGGGGGACTCCGATATGAGATTCATCAATAAAGAGAAGATAGTCTTCGGGGAAATAGTCGAGGAGATTGGGGGGCGGTACCCCAGGATTTTTGCCGGTGAGATGCCTGGAATAATTTTCAATACCGTTGCAGTAGCCCAGTTCCTGGATCATCTCCAGATCGAACATGGTGCGCTGTTCCAGACGCTGCAATTCCACCAGCCGATTTTCTTTGTGAAAGTAATTCAATTGATCCTTCAGTTCCACCTTGATGGTCTCCACCGCCTTCTGCAAACGGTCCTTGGAGGTTACGAAGTGACTTCCGGGAAAAACCGTATACTCCTCCAACCGCTCCAAGACTTCACCACGAAGAGGATCGATAATAACAATGGAGTCAATGGTATCTCCAAAAAACTCTATGCGGATGGAGCGATCCTCCTCATGGACAGGAAAAATATCGATCACATCACCTCGAACCCGAAAGGTTCCCCGATGAAAGGAGATATCATTGCGTTCATACAGCATGTAGACCAGCCGTCTCTGTATCTCTTCGGGAGGATAGTCTTCATTACAACGAAGAAAGAGATGCATATTTTTGTACTCATCCGGCGAGCCCAGGCCATAGATACAGGAAACTGAGGCAACGATCAGGACATCCCTGCGGGTGAGCAGAGAGCGGGTGGCAGAGTGACGCATCTTGTCAATGGCATCATTTATGGCAGAGTCTTTTTCGATAAAGGTGTCGGACTGAGGAATATAGGCCTCGGGCTGGTAATAGTCGTAATAGGAAACAAAATATTCCACAGCATTCTTGGGAAACAGCTCCTTGAATTCAGAAAAAAGCTGGGCCGCGAGAATTTTATTAGGAGCTATAATCAAGGCCGGCCGCTGCACCTTTGCGATGAGCGAGGCCATGGTAAACGTCTTACCCGATCCTGTGACCCCGAGGAGAACCTGGCTGCGGGCACCCGACTCCACACCACGGGTCAGGGCAGCAATAGCATCGGGCTGGTCTCCAGAGGCATTGTAAGGTGCTATGAGTTCAAAGGCTCTGTCCATAGCCTTCCCTTACACCATTTCCCGAGATCTGGCAAACAGGACACGCTCGTAAAAAGTTAAATTCGAGGATGGCTAATAAAAAAATTTAGGTGTGGTGAGTGCAAATTCGAGAAACAAAGGGAGTTTGAAAAATAATAGTCAATAATCCCTGCCAGCTCAACACTCTTGTTCAAGAATACAATTTGATAAAAGCTCGTTTCCCAGAAAGCGTATGCCCTGATGATCTGTTTGTTAGGCAGCTCGCCGCAAGGGGCGTTTTGTGTGTGTTCTCTCCTTGTTTCTGACAATGGTGGTCAGGTAGACCACCCAACATTGCCAGGGTCGGATCTCTTCGTTACAGGTACGGGGGCAACCGAGAAAGTCGGGTTCATACATGGGACAAACACCGGATTTCAAGGTACAGATCAGTTTCGCTGCCTTGATCAGGGCTTTTTCTTCAATCGAACTATATGGTTCCATACTCTCCTTTTCTGCTATTGATTATTCTTGGAGAGAAGGATAGGCGGTAATTGTTGAGATTTGGTTAATAGATGAATACGGTTGCGTACAGATTTGTTTCGATTTCCACTTGTGGCACCGCTTTTTTCCTTGCTGCCAATATTCTCCCAATCAGACTCCGACCCGTCAGGCATTCATGCCCAGAGAAGATCCAGAAGAACGGTTTTAAGACCCACTTTCACAGTCACGGGGCCAAGGGAAGCAACCCCCTTAGACAAGAACTAGAGATCAGGAAGTGAACCTCTTATCGTAACAGTTGTTCCAGGCATTTTTCAAAATCGCGACCTTTCAGCCCTTTGAATTCAAAAAACTCCAGTCCCATGCCTTTTGGTTTACGGAATCGTTGCGTCCAGCGGACAATAGCTTTGGCCTGAATATTGACCTCTTGTTCCTTATCAAAAAACAAGAAGTCAAGGGCAACAACACTCCCTTTGGCCAGCAAATGATCAGTGGCGAGAAACATCCCACTCAAACCACAGTCTCTGGCTACACCCTGCAGATATTGCTGTGTCCCCTTGTCAACTTCCTGTTCACTGAATCTCACGAGAACTTCACTTGCAATACGCTTGAATTTTCGTTTTTCCTCAAACATTTCTTGTCTCCAGCAACAGAGCAGGTGTTTCAGTTACTCTGAAAAATCTCTCTCGTTGTGTATAATCAGCTAAAAAAACTGAAGGGATAAAAAAATGGACACGATGGTATAAGATATACGGGTGTTGCAAAAACGACCTCCTGAGCTGAACACAGCAAACGGGTAACTATTCAGCAGCACGCCCTCTTCGTCCATTGAGATCTTCTCGGATAGCACGAGATGTTTCGAAATCCTCAAAGAATGAAGATCAAGCACTGATGAACAATTACAGAGCGGTTGTTTGTCAATTATTGAGTATTACCTGAACAACTAGGCAAACGCATCGAATCCCTGTCGCTCCCATAATTACCCTTCTCTCTGGATATATTCAACAAAACTCAGCAGGAAGCACCTGTGTACACAAAGGCAATTAAGCAGGTAACGACATATTCAAATCTGTAATTCTTTGCCTTCAGAATTCAGCAAAGAAGAAGAGCTTACACCAAAAATGTCATCATCAGAATAATACAGGCAACGCGGTATTATTCAAGCCAGATACTCTCCCGGCCTGACCTCAGAGAGGAACAAAATAAAAATTAGAACGGTTTTTGAAATAGAAAAACATCCTTGTCGACCTGCAGGATTTCCGCCTGCCATTGTCGGGCCAGCCAATCCATAGTTTTTGTGGAATAGAAACAGATATGGGTGGGATCGCTTTTGTAATGCCAACGGGAAAAGGCCGCTCGATTCAAGGCCAGCTTGGTCATGATCCCCAGCCAACCACCAGGCTTCAGAATTGACCAGAGGAGGGCAAACTCTGTAGCCGGAGCCTGGAGATGTTCAACCACCTCACTGGCGGTGATAAAATCGTATTGTCTGTGAAGGGTATGTTTCTCCGGGGCATAAAAGGGGTCAAACAGAGCCACATGGTGCCCCGCTTCCTCGAACATCAGAGAGAGGGTCGGACCCGGACCGGAGCCGAAATCCAGGCCATGACTAGACGGCCTGAGACGATTGTCCAGTGGGGTAAAAAGACGACTGAGGAATTTACGATAGCCGGCATCATCCGGCGAGTTCTGGTGCTTGTCATACTCGGTTCGCTCCGCTTTTGGGGAAAGGAACTGAGAGGACGGCACATGAATAAGATGGCAGTGAGAGCACCTGTAATAATCACGATGCCGATCTCTATGAAAATGACTGCTTGCCAGAGGGGCCTCGCACAAAGGGCAGGGTAAATATCTTCTCTTCATTAACCTTATATGGCGGACCTTATGCTTACACCCGTCTCAGATGCCTTTTTTCTAAACTCTGCCCCATTACCCTCGCCCCCATTTTTCATCAAGGTCGTGACAAAAAGCTGAAACGCACTGCAGGAGGGAGGCAAAGGGACAAAATACTCACAGGTTCCCTGGTCAGGATGTCTGGAATATTTTCATCCCTCTAATGAAAGACATTCGCTGCCGGCTGGCTGCACAGGAGATGTTGAAAAGAAAGAGGGATTGAGTTGGTCTACCCCTTGGCTTTTCCATGTACCCTCTATGACGTTGACCTGCTCAAGTGACTACTCATATGTCTGATTGGGTTTCTTGTTTTTTTTCTTTTTCCCTTCTCACACAATATATTCCTTCCCCACCGAATCCCGGGTTGAAGCACAAGTTGTCAAGTTCACACTCTGCCTTACGCAAATCCCCATTTTTCCATCGATTGACCAGGTCAGGTTCTCTGATAAATGGTCGACTCATTGCAATGTAATCAGCAATTCCATCAGTTATAATTTTTTCTGCAACTTCAAAAGACCTTAAACCACCTAAAAGGATTAAAGGAATATTCATTTCTTTCTTTAACCTAAAAGCATAATCCATAAAATAAGCCTCTTTATCGACAATGCTTATCTCAGGTCGGCTTGAGGCAATTTGTCCATCCCTCAGCATGCCGCCGCTTAATTCAATTGCGTCAAATCCTGTATCAGAAAATAGTTTTGCGGTGGACAAAGAATCATCAATTGACATTCCATCTTCTATAAAGTCACCACAATTCATTTTTATTAATATTGGGTAATCTTCTCCAACAATCTTTCGAACTGACCAATATATCATGAGATGTATTCGAGTTCTGTTTTCAACTGAGCCCCCATATTCATCATGACGTTTATTAAATGTTGGCGATAAAAACTGGCTTAAGAGGCAGCCATGGGCTGAATGAATTTCAACTCCATCACACCCAGCTTCTTGCGCTCTTTTAGCTGCTTGGGAGTACGAGGCAACAATATGGTGTATATCTTTGTCTGTAATTATTTTCACATATCTTCCAGAAAAATCGTCAGAATCTGACACAGCTAAGGCAGGTCGACCTGTCAATGATTCCTCGGCAAACTGTCCTGCATGGGACAGTTGCATAACAATTTTGCTCCCATTTTCATGAACGGCCGAAGTTATCTCCTTTAATTTGGGAATAAGTTCATCCTGATAAATACCAAGTTGCCAAGGCACTCCCTGGCCTTCCAGCGCCACATATGATTGGCTGCTTATGATCAAACCTACCCCACCCTTGGCAAGCGATATCATCATTTCTACTAATTCGGGGGTGACTTCACCCTCGATGCTTGCCAATCCTTCCCAGGTTGCAGCGCGCACGAATCTATTTTTTAATAGCATTCCGTTAATTGAACTTTCTTCAAATAACTTGCTCATTGCTTCCCTCCAGATAACTTGACGGCCAGAGGTGCCAAAAAATTTCAGCGTCCACGGCTACAGAATATCATACCACATTATTGTCTTAAAAAGTGAAAAAGATCGTCATTCAGGCCAGATCTGCGCAACTCGGATCAACCGGTTTTATGATGTGGCAAAATGCAGGAGAACAAAGGGCGGTAGTATCTCTGGAGCCTTCCCAAGAGGGGGATAAGGCCCGAGTCCTTCAGGACCGGGTTTGTGTACCTTATCCTCCTGTTGTTTCTTATTGTACAGATAGCAAATACCACTTCCTTTCTCTACACCACAGACGTTTTCCCTTCAAGAAAATCATATCTCTCTTCAGACAGTTCATTGACTCTCTCACCCTATAAACCCTGACAGTAAGTTATCCTTCCGAAAAATGGAAATTCAAAAAAATATTTTGCTATTTCCGCTCCACTCGACATAGAATGTTATCAGAACATATTCGCCACTGAGACGTGATAGGCAACTCATAGTCATCTCCTGACAATTGTATTAAAATTCAGACAAGGAGTAAACGATGAAAAGAAGAGAGATCATCTGCCTGCTGGCAATGGGATTATTTTCATATACTTCTTCAGCCCATGCAGAAGAGCCATCTGTGGCAAGAGGCAAGCAACTCTTTTACGACTCAGGCCTGGGGACCTCAAAAAACTCCACGAACTGCGGCTCCTGTCACCCGAACGGTGAGGGCATGGAAAAAGCTGGTACCAAGTCCGGACTTGCAGAGATGATCAATAGATGCATCAAAGGCCCACTGCAGGGAGAGCCTTTGAGTGAAGAATCAGTGACTATGGAATCACTTATTGCATACATTAAATCCTTAGAGAAAAAATGATGCCTATGAAATCCTACTGACCCATCCCTGTTGCAAAGAAGATGCGTCAAGACGCAGGAAAATATGTAGTTACAGTCTTCTTGACTTCCTGCAACCACTCCTTTCTTTGTTTCTCAGAACTGACAACAACGATAGTGAACATTTTTCGATGGAAATTAGTTACTCCACAGAGCTCAAAAATACATCTTTTCCAAATGCTTTCAAGGGGGTCGCCAAATACATTTTTTTCTCTTTGAGTTTCTGTGTTTGATGTATTGAAAACAATAGCTGCCTTAGCCTTCAACAAACCATGGGGTACCCCTTCTCCTTTATCGTTCTCAAGAAATTCATATGCAACTCCTGGGCGGATAATTCTATCTATCCACCCTTTTAAAATTGCCGGGGGCTGGCCCCACCAATTGGGATGAACAATAACAATCCCATCTGTTGCAGCTAGTTCTTTACAATGTTGGGCAATGTCAGCTGGTAAGGACGCATCCTTAGGAATTTCTGCAGTGAGCAATAATGGATCAAATTTTTCTTGGTATAAGTCATGATAACAGACCGTATGCCCATTCTGTTTCAAGACGGCAAGAACTGTTGCTGCTATCGCATGGTTAAAACTCTTTGGGTCGGGGTTAGCCAGTATTATTGATATCTTCATGTTGACACTCTTACACTCTTTTCAGTCAGCACCTTCATTTCACCGCAATAGTTAGCGTGTGGCAGAAAAAATCTTGAATATTAAACTGAACCTGAAGAATCAGCTGCCTCCTCGCCAAATTCTCCACCAGCCAATTTCAACCGATCTGAATGGCTTTAGGGAAAACAGCATCTGTGCTACAGACGCCCCCATCCGTGACAGCCAAGGCATTTCCTCCAAATCCTGCCCCCAACAACCGCTTGAGAAGCCAGAAAAAATCAGGACCGGGAAAAAACGAAAGCTTTTAGGTATTCCAGTTGTATTAGTAGTAAAGGAGATGCACAGAGCAATCTATTGGAACGAGGAACAGGTTAGCCTCGCGAAACTCGGAGACATACCAGAAAAGAGGTTCCCAACCACTCTTCTGGAGATAATATTCGTTGACCTTGACCTGGCCAAGGGTCTATGACCTCAGCTTCTTTCACATGACCATTGCCCCAATTGTCTTTATCATATTTCATTGAAGTTAACACCATGGTGTGCCCCATGTTCCCGATAATCAAAGGCATATTTTGAGATAAATCCTGTGAGGCGGTAATAAGGTTAGTGGAATATGATTCACCGGATACAGAAAACTTTGCCTGACTGGAATCACTCCAATTCCGATTTAATTGGGTAAGGATATGACGTGGTTGGCCTGGAAATCTTTCAATATTACCGAAGGCTTGTTGCACTATTGCTTCTTGAGAGATATAAAAGTCATTATACTTAAAAACCATCTCTATACAGGCCGCCCAGCACCATTGGCACATATGCTGACCACCAGAGGCAACAGAAGTTACAGCCGCAATCCTCGAATCGATACCAGCCTCGCACTGTTGTACACCTTGAGCATTAAAGGGGCTGCAATTTAACAATGCATGAGCACTACTACTCAACCCAAGGATACTCAAACCAACTGTACTCGATGTTATTTTTAAGAAATTACGCCTGTCCATTTTATTCTACTCCTCATCGTTTGCAATTCGCCTTGTTTTGCCTGGTATTCATTTTTTCCATAGTTGCAAAATAACTCCGCAACAAGTGTACCAGTCACAAAACAATCAAAAACCGATTCAGACCGTAAGCCATTACAGAACTTACCTTGCAACACCCTCTAATCACTTCATAAGCCACGCACAGGAGTTATTTCCCCCTGCCAGGAAAAGTTTCTAGACTGTATAATCCTGCCCACAGATCAATTCTATCTAACAAAGACACCATCTGAAACCATACACTGGAATCTTCTTCAACAGAAACAACAAGCAGATACGACAAAAAATCATCACCTCTCTCAGATCTAAGCTGCATTGAGAGGAAACAAAAAATGCAAATAATTATATACAAGTAAACAACAAACAAAACAATTATTGTCTGCATTGGGATAGCAAATTTTCTTGACGAGGACCTGGTAAGAGTTGCCTTCGCTGTCTCTCCCACCTCTTCACCATATTTTTTCCATTATTACAGCATATTGATGATATTCTCATCCTCTTGCATCTTCTATCGAGCCATGGTGAGAAACCTGCTTCCAACGGCCATCAAAGTACCAATGAAAACGATTCCATTCGTTGCAGAGGGGAGGGATCCAGCCATATGCTTGCGGGAATGTCACCTGTTGAACGGTTCAATACAGGAGCCCTTCCCCCCAACGCTGGCAAGGAATTTGACAAATCCATCTTTTTTATCATTTGATTTATTTACGAAAAGACCACCTGAACATGAGACTATTCAGATGAGGCGATATAGACCAGTCCGCAATCTTTACATTTTCCATATCGTTCCCCTATTACAGAGGCATTGAGCCCTCCACAGGAGCATTTCCATAGTCCCGGTTTAGATTCACTGTCTGCCCACAGACTGCCGCTACACATGATATTCCATTCACAGTAGGCATCCCAGTCAATAGTCGGCTTCTCTTTGGCCTGCTTAACAATATCATTAAATACCATAAGGAATTACCCAGAGGACTTTCCCCTTACGGGGAAGAGGCCCAGAATAGAGGACGATAACAAATAAACCACCCTCACTTCTACCGAAAAAAAGTTTCAGATGTACCATAAGATCACCATCAGCAGAACCCAATGACTCATTACAGATATCTGCTTAATTCAATCAATTTACATTAAACCATACAATTGTTCATTAGTATATAACTCATTAACTCTATCTTTCCATTTTTTGTCCATAATATGCTACTATATGTTATGTTTTCTCTAAGGTGACGATATAGTATTCCAGCATTTCATCGCTATTCATTCTCAATGACTCACTGAAAAACTCCTTAACCACCGCACTTTCTTGTAGACTAATCAAAGACACTTCGAATTGTTAAAAAGAATTATTTTCGGTAAGTCGAACGAACATGGCACTATGTTAATAAATATTCCTGGCTCTTATGACGTCCGGTAACTGAATAGTTTGCTTGAATGACGAACCTGTTTTTCCACTGTGTAGTTCTCTCTTGGAACGAATTTTTCTATTCCCTCCGACTCAAGCAATCAATTTAAAAAAGTAAACTGCCTGATTCCACAAGGACCCCAAAGGTTGAAACCAGGCAGACCATCAGGACGGGGGGTATACTGATCAAGATCTGCGTCCCCTGTTACCAGAAGGTTTTCCGTGGAAAATATTTTAACGCAGAGATATTTTTCAGCTTCTATTGTTGACAATTTCCCTCCTCTTATGGCCACACATTTTTTTTACTTATGCTATGAGTAGATATCTGCTAAGCAGATAACAAGAGGTGCGATTTGGTGAGTTCATAATTCAATCTGTATGTCTTCGAAGTTCTCTCCAATCTCCCCCTCTAATAGTAGCAGGACTAAAGCTGAAAACAGGTAACTCAAGTCTTTCAACAAGGAACAACTATGTCAGTAAAAATAACCACTCTGATTGAAAACAGTCCTGGGGAGCATCATGCACTAAAAGCAGAGCATGGACTTTCATTTTTTATTGAAAAGGATGGTCACAAATTCTTATTCGATACCGGACAATCAGGAGCAATTATAGAAAATGCTGCCCAACTCAGAGTCGATATAACATCCCTGGATTATGTTGTATTGAGTCACGGTCACTATGATCATTCCGGCGGCCTGCAGTCTCTACTGACGATCACAACAGAATTCAAACTGATCCTGGGCCAGGACTTTTTTGATAAGAAATATAGCTGCAAAAAGAATTCCTCTGAGTATATCGGAAATAATTTTGATGAACAGTTCCTGACTGACCAGCAGATATCATACCAATTTGTGCAAAAGAATCTCACAACACTCCTCCCAGATGTATACATCATAACCTGTTTTCCGCGAATTCATGAAGATGAAGTCATTAATCCACGTTTCAAGATTTTGAAAAATGGATCATTCCAGGCGGATCCATTTAATGATGAGATTTCACTGGTCATCGATACCAGTGAAGGGCTGGTTGTCTTGCTTGGATGTTCACACCCTGGCATGAAAAATATGCTTGATTTCACCACTAAGCTGATCAAACGGCCAATATATGCCGTATTAGGTGGTATCCATCTCGTTGAAGCCACCGAAAAGAGTTTCGAGAGTTCCATGAACTATATCCAGAAAACAAATTTGAAGCTGCTCGGGGTTTCCCATTGTACCGGGAAGGTGGCCATGGATCAGTTAGCTGCCTCAGATAGACGTTATTTTCATAATCATACCGGGAGTTCATTATTTATAGCTTAGGAATCTGTTCACAGGGTCATGCATCATACGGCGAAAAGGTCTGGGATGGGACATGACACATCTAACTTGCAACTGACTATAAGAATGCAGTAGCAATATTTCAAGCAGGATTACAGGCTGTCGCTCCCGGCCCGATACTCAAAATTTTTTGCAGACTCACCGAGAACATATTTACAGTTGACGGCTAGAGCTATGACCTTAATTATTTTGAAAAGATTTTTGTTCTCGGTGCCGGCAAAGCCGGAGCCTCGATGACCAAGGCCATTGAAGAAATGTTAGGAGAACGAGTCACAGAGGGCATTATCACTTTCACATACGGTCACCTGGAAACATAACAAAAAATAAGCATTCAGGAAGCAGGACATCCGATTGCCGATAAAAATGGTTTTGAAAATGCACACGCTATACATGCACTTTCGACTTCTGCTGATGAAAAGCCCCTGGTTATCTGTCTCCTCTCTGGAGGCGGATCGGCCCTGCTCCCCTCACCAGTCGATGAAGTTCCCCACGAAGACAAGCAGGAAACAACCAGGCTCATGATGGCCTGTGGAGCTCTTATCCATGAGATCAATGCCATTAGAAAACATCTTTCTGCTATCAAAGGAGGGGGCTGGCGCGAGCTGCCTATCCGACCACTCTGCTCCCCCTTATACTGTCCGATGTTGTTGGCGATGATCTTGATAGCATCGCATCCGGTCCCTCTATTCCTGATTCAAGGACCTTCAACGATTGTAAAAGGCTATTTACAAAATATGCACTTGAAGATAAAATTCCGGCAAGCGTTCTTAACCATATCAAGAAAGGTGTTGCTGGTGGTTTCCCTGGACCCCCAAAGACCGGTCAGGATTTATTTCGGATCCGGGGAACAGGGAAAGAGGGACGAAATCAGGAAGTTGTGTTAGCTGCTGCTCTTAAAATATCAGGCATGAAAAATGTAGTGGTGTTCAGTGCAGGAACCGATGGTTCAGATAGCCCCACCGATGCTGCAGGAGCAATGGCTGGTGAGACAACGTTAGCGCGAGCCCAGGCAGCTGGCCTTGACTCGCAAAAATATCTTGATAACAACGATTCATATCTTTTTTTTAGAAGTTGGGTGATCTCTACAAAACCGGACCAACCGATACCAATGTGATGGAATCACGGATTATTCTCGTCGAATAATACCCCCTGGCCATCCCATCTTCTGTACCTCTCGCTTCAAACGGTCTCTGAATATATGGCTCTGCTCCGGAAATCCTGGCGAACTGATTGACAGAGGTACTTTCCTGGTCCTGAAAAAGCCCACTGGCCTCAATTCTCAACCCAGATATCTTTGTCCGTTGAGGCTATAAAATATCACCCCCTGATAACTCTCCACCATAATAGGGTACCAGACAATGATAAAAACAAAAATCGTCGCAACATTAGGGCCTGCCAGCAGCAGTGTAGAACAGATTCATGATTTGATTCTCGCCGGAGTGAATGTTTTTCGTATCAATCTCTCCCACGGAGATCATCAATCCCAGGCTACTCTGATCTCTGCAATCAAAGAGGCCCGAATACGAGCCGCCAGTGAGACTGCCATTCTTCTTGATACTCGTGGACCTGAGATCCGGACTATTGGGGTCGGCAATGAATCCATTGACCTTCAACAAGGCCAGAAATTCTTTTTGACAACAGAAGCAGTCCCCCCAACTCCTGAGAGGGTTGGGGTGAATTATAAGGGTATAACAGATGATCTCAAGATAGGTGACACGATCCTCCTCGATGACGGTAATCTCACCCTCCGTGTTTTGAATGTTGCCGCTGAAATAGAGACAGAGGTCATAGTTGGAGGACGTCTCGGTGCACATAAACGGGTCAGTCTGCCTGGCGTCAAGGTCAATTTACCACCATTGATTGATAAGGATATTGACGACATCTGTTTCGGCAGCGAAATGGAGGTTGATTTTATTGCAGTATCCTTCGTTCGCAAGGCAGAAGATGTCCTGGCAGTCCGCCGTGTTGTTGAAAAATCAGGTGGTCGACAGAAGATCATTTCCAAGATTGAAAATCAGGAGGCTATTGACAACCTGGAGGAAATCCTTGATCTTTCAGACGGTCTGATGGTGGCCAGAGGAGATCTGGGAGTAGAGCTGCCACCGGAGAGCGTACCGCTTTATCAGAAAAAAATTATTCAGATGGCCAATCGCCAAGGAAAAATTGTCATCACTGCGACGCAGATGTTAGAGTCAATGATAACCAATTCCAGGCCCACCAGGGCTGAGGCCAGTGATGTGACCAATGCTATTTTTGACGGCACAGATGCGGTTATGCTGTCTGGTGAAACTGCTGTGGGACATTACCCGCTGGAGGCAGTTCGTTTTCTGGTAAAAAGTGCTGCAATTTCTGAAACAGCCTTGCCGTACGAAAAACTGCTCAGCAACGGGGCTCTCTATTCCACTCAGACCGTTTCCAACGCCATCTGTTATGCCTCCTGTGCCATTGCCAATGACCTCAAAGCGCAGGCTATCCTTACCGCAACCCAGACCGGCCATACTGCCCGCCTTGTGGCACGACATCGTCCCAGGCCCCCTATCATTGGTATGAGTCCAGATGCAGCAACCAGGCGGCAGATGCAATTGATCTGGGGCGTAATACCCCTCAAAGTTCATGATACAGATTCAATTAACGAAATTTTTGATCATGGCATCCAATGCGCTATGGATCGCGATCTTTTGCAACATGGTGATCTCATCGTCATCACTGCCGGAATTCCATACAAAATAGCTGGGTCAACAAACATGCTAAAAATTCATGATGTTGGAGGAGTCAATCTCCATGGCCAAGGGATAGGCAAAAAAACTGTTACAGCCAGGGTTACGGTAATTAACGAACCTGAGGATCTGGATACCTTCACAGCCGGTAACATTATGGTGATCTATGATACGAATAATTCCATGCTCGACTCTATGGACAAGGCAGCTGGAATTATTACTGAACAACATGGGCTCACCTCTCATGCTGCCATTGTTGGTCGGGAAAAAAACATCCCAGTGATCACTGGAGCCAAAAATGCCGGTCAGAAATTAAAAAATGGCCAAATGATCACCATGAACTGTCAACATGGTCAGATTTATCTGGCCAAATGAAATCGAAGTCAGATTGGAAAGGGCATGGAAAACAAATCGTTCCTGAAGAATTCAGCTGGTGCGCTTGAAGCGCACCAGCTGATAGGAGTATTCATTGGCATACTGTAAGCCGACATGTTTCGCTGGCTGAAAAACAGCAACAAAAGTGACTTTCGCTTATCAGTTTCCTGAAGATACTAGGCATATTGGTGCCCTGTTCCACTACAATGGGTAACAATCCTATCTCTCCCGCTCCTTTTCAGCCAGTTCCTGCCAAATTTCCCTTTTCCTTGCATATGGCCATGATTCGCTCTCCCGCAGGTAACCCCTCGGTTTCTTTTTTCTCTGTTGGGAATACAAACCTCACCTGAGCTCTGAAACAAAACCTGGCTCTCCCCCTCTCTTGCCATGTCGACACGCCTCTTCCTTAACAGAATCTCGTTCTCTTGCTTCACCTGATAAACAGACACCCGAGCAAAAATATCCAACAAGGATAATGGGACCAATGGACAACCTCCACTACGACAACCATGCCCTGTTTAGCATCCTGATAAGACCTGAATGAGATGATTACACAGGTGAAGTTAACAATTCCAGTCACTCATCTCCATGTTCTCAGCCTCTCTATCGGATACCCCGACATGGACTCTCCAGTTAATACTTATTATCAGAATGACGGAGAAAGAGAATATTTTTATATCTATCTCGAATGAATAAATAAATAGTACCAGAAAAACATTTTTTCTCCCGCTCCAAGATACCACATGGCGGTACTTGATAGCCAGCTCGCCTAACACATTATAGGTTCTTTTGGTTTTTTCTTTTCACTTATCTCCTTCAATCCCCCCCCCTGGACTTAAAATTCCGATAATATTCAGTTCCTGGTTAACATCCCAGTTTTATGTAAAATTTTATTGGCATTCAACGTTTCACTAATGCTATACTAATAGTCAGGGAGAACTCACGCACAGCGAGACAAAATCTAATAATTTTTATCACCTGTGAAGATCAGCCGCTATCAGAACTTACTGCGACACCGAAGGAGTTCACCCTCCAATACAGCAACTTTCTGGTACCATATGCTTCAGCGCCCACCTATGATGAACATGTTCCCAAAACGCAACAAGGTCTCGTGGAAAATGCTTTCTACTCATCACCTGACTCTGGCTGCGACTAGCTCTTTTCACTTGAGTAATAACAGTATGTTTCCCCACTTATCCTCGGAATTCTCAACCCGGTCTGGTCCTCCACCGGTAATACTAACTACATGCAATGGTCGACAACCGTTACGACTGAAAACTGACCGAAGCCATAAGACAACGCCACCCTTGAGAACACTTGTCCCCATACAGTCATCCCCCACAAGTAGCCCTCCTGGACCCATGGAGAAGAGTAGCCAAAGAACATCGTAAAAATAGAAGGTGATGTAAAATGAAAAAACTGTTCATGCTTATCATAGGTTTTTTGATGTTATCGATGGCCGGTGTTGTCCATGCCAGCGACGAAAAACCATGGAAGATAGGCATCTTGATGTGGCATGAGACCGATCATGACGAAGCGGCCCTGAGGGGTTTCAAGGCTGGAATAGAATTGAGCGGCATCCCACATACCTTTGATCTCCAACGGGCCTACAGTAATGAGGAAAAAGCCAAGGCATTTATTCGCACCTGGAATAATGAAAAGATCGATTTGATCTGTACCATAGGTACCAAAGCCACCCTTTGGGCATTGGAGAAAGCAACAGACATCCCCATTGTCTTTACTTCAGTTACCGACCCGGTCACTTCAGGGATAGCCAATAGCTGGGAAAGCCAGGGGCGAAATGTCACTGGAAGCAGCAATTGGATTGACGGGAAACACAAGTTAAAGATTTTCAAAGAAGGCATTCCTCACCTGAAGACACTTGGCGTTATTTATAACCCAAAAAATCCTGTTCCGGTTGTAGAGGTCGAATACGCCAGAAAACAGGCCCAGGAGTTAGGAATCACACTTAAGGAAGCAACCATTGAAAATGTCGATCAAATCGAAAATGCGATTTCGAAGTTGATCAGTCAAGGCATTGACGCCTTATGGGTGCCAATAGAAGTACTGGTTTACCACAACATGGAACGCGTGGGCAGGATAACCCAGGCTGCCAAATTACCCGTAGTCTCCAGCAGTCTGGAAGGAATTGAAGTACTTGCCCAGGGAGAATCTGTAGGCATGATTTCTGTTACGGTCGACTATGAAGCATTGGGCAGACTCTGTGTTCCTGCGGTCATTGAGATATTAACCACCGGCAAAGATCCCAAAGACATTCCCATTACCACCTTGGAGCATCAACGCATCATAATTAATGCCAATGCGGCAGATGCCATCGGATACCAAATACCGCCAACATTTTTAGCTAAGGCCAGCCAGGTCATACGCGGTTTTTCAGGGCAAAAAATAATTGTGGGTGGCACAGGAGATAGTCAGCACCTGCTTTCGGAGATAGCCAAGGCCCTGGAAGAGAGGCTTGGAGGCGGTGAAATCGAGGTTCCTGAGAGCATTGGCTCAGGCGGTGGTATACGAGCAGTTGCTGCCGGCAAAATCGACCTGGCAAGAGTTGCCCGTCCACTCAAAGAAAATGAAACAAAACTGGGGCTGACCTACAAATGCTTTGCCAAATCTCCAGTTGTCTTCGTAATCCATCCCAGTGTGACCGGTATTGAAGACCTGAAGAGTGAAGACATAATCGGCATCTACTCCGGCAAGATCAATGTCTGGGGACAGCTTGGCGGTCAAGACCAAAAGATATATGCCATAACCAGAGAAGTGGGGGATTCCTGCAGGATAGTCCTTAATAAACGCATCCCAGGTTTCAAGGATATCACCGAGCCAACAGCGAAGGTGATCTACAACACTCCAGAGGCCGTTGCGACCTTAATAAGACATAAGAAAACCATCGGCTTTCTCCCTATGCCAATGACCATTGGCAAGGATTTGAAAATACTGACAGTAGATGGTGTTTATCCCTCAGCCGAAAATATAAGGAGTGGCCGCTACAAACTGGTGGTTCCCTTTGGCATAGTCTACAAGGGAGAACTTAAAGGACTGGCGCAAAGGTTTGTCAATTTTCTCTCGAGTACAGAAGGAAAGAGGCTTATTGCTGAGTACGGTGCAGTCCCCGAGTAACTGATCGAGAAAAAAACTATTTAGAAATTTGTTTCGGAGAAATTGACTTGTTCAAATCAATCAACACAAAGATCCTGACCTCGCAAATTGGACTCGTTCTTCTTCTTTCTATTGCCTTGGGATGTTCCACTTACTTCTTGATGATCAAATCTCTTACCAGGTGTCAGGAAAGGAATCTTACGTTTATTACTAAATATTACGTTGAACACCTGATCTCCCACATAAATGACAAGAAAAATCAATTCAAGAAAATTGCCATGGGCGAGGCGATTCTCGCCTACTCTTTGGAATATGAAGAACCCGCACTCCTGCAGTATTTTGACAGCGTCATGGCAGATTTTCCGGTGCTTTCATATATTAACGAAGATGGATTTGAAGAGGTAACACTGGTTAAGAGTGAAAGGTTAGAGGCGTTTCCTGACATAAGCAAAACCATACTCTTTGAAGAGGCAACATGGCAACCGAACAAGGTCTTCAGCATGTTTTCTATTCCAGAGACTGGTGCCGTTTCAGCATGTGCAGCATGTATGCAATTTGCGTTCTGTCGTAAGAGTTACTTTGGTGAATTCGAAGGAATTATCGCAGGGAAAATTCCAATCCCTGATTTGATAAGAGAAATAGGAGAATTCAAATTCGACAAAACAGGTTTTCTCATGATCATAGATGACCAGGGAAATGTACTGTCCCATATCGAGAAAAAGAATATTCTCAAAAAGGTGGTTGTCGAGGGAACCCATTCAGAAGAGATACTGGCACAAATCACAGCAATGCAATCCGGCTTTGGCCGTGCCACTATTATGGATATTGATGGCTATGTTGCATTTACACCGATTGAGGGAGCGAATTGGGCGATGATAGCGACCTTGCCCTACGAAGAATTTATGAGCGCCCCAACCACCTTTAAAAATACAGTGTTGGCAGTCTCATCGATCGTCTTATTTATGGGCATACTGATCTCGTTAGTAACAGCGAAGGGAATAACCAAACCGGTTCGCCGCCTGGTAATCGCATCTGGCCGCTTAGCCAAGGGCGATTTGTCACAACGAGTAACCCTTGGCCTCAAAGATGAGATAGGAGAGCTGGGCCACGCCTTCAACAAGATGGCTGCGGACCTCCAAGAAACAATGACCTCCCGTGACAAAGAGATCACCGAACGCAAGGAAGTGGAGCAAGCGCTGATTAAAAGTGAAAAAAGTTACCGCACCCTTTTTGAAGATTCCAGAGATGCCATTTACATGACTGCCAGAGAAAGCGGTTTTACTGATGTCAACCAGGCCGCCCTTAACCTCTTTGGCTATAGCAGAGAAGAAATGATTGGTCTGGACCCGCAAAAAATTTACCTGTCAGTTGCCGACAGGAAGCAATTTCAGGAACAGGTAGAGCAAAATGGATCTGTCGGTGACTATGCCATAAGATTCTGTAAAAAGAACGGAGCAGTGATGGATTGCCTGCTCACCGCCAGTGTCCGGCGTGGTGACGATGGAAGTATTCTCGGATACCAAGGCATCATCCGTAATGTGACCGAACGCAAGCGTCTCGAAGCGCAACTCCAACAAGCGCAGAAAATGGAGGCCGTCGGCACTCTGGCCGGTGGCATTGCCCACGACTTTAACAATCTCCTCACCGGTATCCAGGGAAATGTCTCTTTAATGCTCATGAATAAGGAGTCCACAGCCGGATATTGTGAGCGTTTAGACACGATTGAAAAACAAATCCGCAAGGGTGCCAGACTCACCGCACATCTCCTCGGATATGCCAGGAAAGGCAAATACGAGATCAAGCCAGTTGACCTGAACAAACTGGTAAAAGAGACTGCTGAGACCTTTGGCAGGACCAGAAAAGAAATTACCATTATCCAAGAGCTTACCGAGGACGTGCCTACCATAGAAGCAGATCCCGGGCAGATAGAGCAGGTGCTCTTAAATCTGTTTGTCAATGCCGCAGATGCCATGCCTGGCGGTGGGAACCTGACCATCAAGACCAAAAATGTTACCGACAGGGACATGATGGAAAAGGCGTATAATGTAAAGACCGGGAACTATGTGCAACTGACTATAGCGGATACAGGCATAGGTATGGACCAAAAGACTATGACCCGCATTTTTGATCCATTTTTCACCACCAAGGTAAAGGGCCGTGGCACCGGTCTGGGACTGGCTTCTGTTTACGGGATCATAAAGAGTCATGGCGCCTATATAGATGTTGAATCCAAGGAGGGTCAGGGAACCACCTTCAATATTTACCTGTCCACATCTGACAAAAAGATCCAGCCAGTTGTGAAAAAAAGTGTCCAGATCATCAAAGGAAGCGAGACTGTCCTTCTGGTAGAAGATGAAAAAGTTGTCCTGGACGTCGGCCGGGAATTGTTGAAGTTCATGGGCTATCGGGTACTGACGGCCAAGGATGGTAAAGAGGCTCTTACGGTTTACCTGAAGAATCCAGGTCAGATAGACATAATAATTTTAGATATGATTATGCCCACTATGGGTGGCGGTGAAACCTATGACCAGCTAAAGAAAATTAATCCAGATGTTAAAGTGCTGCTCGCAAGTGGCTACAGCATAGATGGAGAAGCTGCCGAAATCCTGGCACGAGGCTGTAATGGTTTTATTCAAAAGCCTTTTAACGTAGAAGATCTGTCTCTTAACTTAAGAACAATTCTGGGATAAGCAGTGGAATTTCCAAAACACCACTGTTGAGGTAAGAAAATCTAAGCGATGAGGAAAATTGGCTGTTCAGCAACTCGTTTGCCGACTCCCGCAGTCATATGAGAATCAATTCTGTATGGTGACATCGACACCAGGAGTCTGTCCTGGAAGATGTTCTATCCATCTCAATCCCCGCTATTTTCAAATTCTGGATAATGTTTTTTCACACATTCCGGGCAGACACTATGACTGAAGTCAGCCTCCGAACGTTCTTTTATATACTCTTCAATCTGGTTCCAGCCCCCCTGGTCATCGCGAATTTTCTTACAGAATGAACAGATAGGCAATATACCTTTTAATACTTTCACTTCCTCCAATGCCTTGTTGAGTTTCTCTGTCCGTTCTTCAACCAACTCCTCCAGACTATTTTGATACGATTCTAATTCCTTCTCAATCCTTTTCCGGCTTGAAATATCACGAAGTATTGCCCCAACATATTTTTTTTCACTGAAATCGACAACAAACCCTCTCACCTCAACATCAAGATATGAGCCATCTTTTTTAAGAAGGCGAATATCTCTTGCTGGTAATTGATTCTCAGCGGAAACTGACAACATGTCGTTTTTTATCCTCTCACAATCATCAGGATGAATGATTCCAGTGGCTTGGGTATTTATTAACTCACTGAGTGAATAGCCAAGAATTTTCTCGGTGGCTTTATTGGCATATATGATTCGACCTGCAGGGTCATTGAGATGAATCATGTCATTCGTTGTATTGGCGATGGCAAGAAAATATTGCTCAGCCTTGAGTACATCTGGAGTTGTCATAGTTTTATGCAGCCGTTTTATGCAGCCTGGTTTCAATCGTTATCATGGGATTTCATACAATCCCATTCTCTCTCTCCCGGACTTTGAAAACCAATGGACAACAATGAATAAGCAGACTCAGGGATCTGATAATTGCATTTTTCACACTGAAGGTATCGTTGTCCAGATCTCATATCCATTGAATGGAAGGTATCTGTAATTTCGTATTTTTCAAATAATTGGCAATATACTCACTCTTTTCCTCTTAAAGTAAACGGATATCAGCCGGTAGACGACTAGCAATCATGGATTAAAAAAGCAAGAATTCTTTTACTTCTCACGTGCTTCTTTTGTAATCATATCCTCTTATTCGATGACAGAAATAAACGGCCACTTTTCTATTAATTCCCTAGAGAGTCTGATTTTAAAAGAAACTCCCTTTCATTTACCCCTTGACTTCACTCAGCGTTTCAACGAAAGTTAGTTATAACATATCTTAATTATACAAAGCCAAACCTGCCGTGAGGCTGGGACGGAAAGCCACGGGTTTCACCTTGAAAAAGCCGGGTTACTCTAACATTAAAGCCAAATTGCCTGAGATCAGGTGATTTGGCTTTTTTTTGTATACCAAGCAGGTAGCCGTTAGGAATAGCCATTTTATCCAACGCAGAGGCATTCCTGAAAAAATGCGCGCCATCTCCATACTATTGTAAGAATTATTCCCCTGAAATACGGAAGGGTCTGGGAAGAGAGTATTCTCGGGCAGGCTCCTGGCCTTCTCAAGCCACGTTAGCGAGAAGGCGGCGCTGGCAGATGCAGGCAAAATCTACTCGCTACAGGGATAGCGAGCTCTTCAGAAACCACAGTCCACAAGGCGGGAAGTATGAACTCTGTAAACAAAATTATCTTGTTATTCTTATTCCTCTCTGGCATGTGCACTCAGGCCTTTGCCTTTACCATCAGCGGTACAGTTTATGGGAATAGTTCACCACTCTCCAATGTCTCAATCGATTTGTTCGATGCGGCAGGCGGTGCCCCACTTGACACGACCACGTCTGACGGCAACGGTTTCTATACCTTCACCGAGGTTATCGAGGGGACATATGATCTGTTTGTAACTCCATATATTGACAGCGGCTTTGCCAATTCACCTGTTGAAGGAATTGTAGTCAGCGGTGCTGATGTCACCCAAAATATTGTCCTGGTATCCGGCTCAGTCACCTTAAGCGGGGTTGTCTATGCTCAGGACGGATCAACACCGGCCAGCAACATCTACCTTCAGATAAAAACCCAATCAACCTCCACTTATGTTGCTGGTCCCATAACGGAGGCCGACGGCTCCTATACGGTTTCATTGACTCCAGGCACCTATAAAGTCTATGCCCAATCATCTGCTCAGCCCTCCAGTGTCCCTACCCCGCAAACCTTCTATATGGCGCCCTTCCTTGATAATCTTGTTGTTGCGGCAGACACGGTACTGGATCTGACACTCCCCATGGCGACCATCAGCGGTCTTACCGTCAATAGCGCTGGTGATCCGGTCCCTGACGTGGAGATCAAAATGAATTATTTTGATCCCGCTAACGGCTATACAACAATCAACAATATCATCTCGGACTCAATCACCGGAGAGTATTCTTTCACCGTGATGGCCGGGCCGGGAACCCTCTCCATCATCGCTCCTGAAGGCAGCGGCTATGCCTCGGAGGTCATCAGTGACTTCGAGATGAATAGTGATATGAGCCATAATTTTGTGTTAAAGGCCCCGCTCATTTTTAGTGGAACTGTCTCTATCCAGGATGGGATAACGCCGGCCAGCAATGTTGCGCTTCGCATAAATGAACAGACAAGCGGCGATCTTGTGGCTGAACGGACTACAGATGCTTCTGGAAAGTATTCGGCATCACTGGCTCCGGGAACCTATGAAATCTGGGTAAGCGGACAGCATTCCAGTCTCCTCCCCCAATATTTCACCATGATGCCATATATCGAGGATCTTGTGCTTACGACAGATACGGTACGGAACATAACGCTGCCCCTGGCAACTGTGAGTGGTTTTACCGTTAACAGTACTGGTAACCCGGTCGGCAATGTAACGATCAAAATGGATTATACTTTCCAGATCGACGGCAACTATAACGCCGTAAAAAATACTGTTGTCTCAGACCCGATCAGCGGGGCCTATTCTTTCATCGTCAGAACGGGGCCCGGAGCCATCGCCCTTCTTCCACCGGATGGCAGCGGATATGCTGCAGAGGTCCTCAATGACTTTCAGATGAATGGCGACATGAGCCATAATTTTGTCTTACAGACCCCGGTCACTGTCAGCGGCACTGTCTACGCCCAGGACGGGACTACGCCGGCCGGCAATATCCGGGTTCGAATAAGTGATCAGGCAAGCAATACTCTTTTGGCTCAACCGACAACAGATAGCGCTGGCTATTATTCCGCACCATTGGCTCCGGGCACCTTTAGAATTGATATTGTAGACACTGAACTGATCCCTACCATCCCCACCCCCCAGGATTTCTCTCTATGGCCCCTGATCACTGATTTTATTGTTACCACAGACACCGTCCGGGACATAACCCTCCCCTTTGCCACGGTCAGTGGTTTTACCACTGACCGCAATGGCGTCCCGGTCGGCAATGTCGGAATCAACATGAATTATATCCTTTTTGGCGGCGGCACCTATAACACGGTAAAAAACAATGTCGTCTCACACCCGACCACCGGGGCCTATTCGTATACGGTGACCGCTGGCACTGGATCGATCGTTATTGTGCCGCCCCTTGGCAGCGGCTTTGCCGAGAATGCCGTCAATAATATGGCCATGTCAGCGGACATGCTGATGAATGTCATTCTCACCTTTATCGACGACCAAGATCCGGTAATCCTTTCCGGCCCCACTGTCACTGATATTTCAGATTCATCCGCAACGGTGGAGTGGCAGACAAATGAACTGGCCTCCGGCACCCTCTATTACGGCCTGGACAGCGCACCCACTTCTGGCCTTACAGAAACGAGTCAGGTGACAGTCCATTCCCAGACGCTGACAGGACTGAATGCGGATACTCTCTATTATGTAAAGGTTTCCGCAACCGATCTTTCTGCCAATGGCCCGGTGGAAAGTGGGGTGATCTCCTTTCGCACCACAACAACCCCTGACATTACCGCCCCGGTCATCATCTCCGGACCTATCGTAACAGCCATCTCTCACAACAGCGCTGTGATCGAATGGAGCACCAACGAACCATCCACCGGCGCCGTGACCTCCGGCACCTCTGTTTCTCTCGGCCAATCAGAGAGTGACGGTCTCCTCTCCACCTTTCACCAGGTTACTCTCAGTGGTTTGAACGCCGAGACCATCTATTATTTCAGAGTTGAGGCAACCGATGCCAGTGGCAACGGTCCCACCCTCAGTGACCTGATGGAATTCAACACCGTGACTGCTCCCGATACCGCCCCTCCTCTTCTTGTTGAAGGACCGATGGCTATCGATATAACAGGTAGCGGCGCAACCATCATCTGGACCACCGATGAGCCAGCCACCAGCGGGGTATCCTATAATGACGGAACTGTTTACGGAGTCTTTTCTGACAACGCCCTGGTGACAGAGCACAGTGTTCATCTTGAAAATCTCTCTCCAGCAACACTGTATAACTTCACGATCTCTTGCAGGGATGGCTTGAATAACGGGCCAACCCTAAGTACTGAAAAGCAATTCACCACACTTGCCACAGCAGATACGCATCCTCCGGTTATTATCGAGTATCCGGTCAAGCACGTCAATCATCAGCAGGCCATCATTGCCTGGCGTACCGACGAGTCGGCTTCCAGTGTCATTGAATATGGCCTGGATCCCACTCAGTTGACTGCAATAGAGAGCCATGTTGCCTTGACCCGCCCCCATAATATGACCCTCACAGGTCTTGCCTCAGGCACCACCCATTATTTCCGAATTCTTTCCACAGATGCTGTCGGCAACACCAGTACCAGCCGAGTCTGGAGTTTTACCACTGATCCTGCTCCCAATAGCAAAAAACCGGTGGTGACCAGGACACCGCAGGCGGTTTACAGTGGAGATGATACCCTGACGATACTCTGGGAGACAGACGAGCCAACCGACACGATTCTTGAGTACACCCCAGCAGGACAGGCCCCGATACGGAGGTCGAAAGAGACCAAAGAGAACAAACACCAGATAACCCTGAAGGGACTGACTCCCGGCACTGCTTATGATATTGCCGTTGCGGCAACGGATGTAGACGGGAATACAACACTGGCCAACCTGAGCGACTCCCGGATACGCCTCGCCTTTATCGGCGATGCCGGTCTTTTCATCCCTCAGACCACAGCAAATACTCTGGTTGATCCAGATATCACGGCCCCGCTTATCACAGTTGATCCGACAATCATCGGCAGCTCAAATACCAGTGCCACCATTCAATGGACAACAGATGAATTTTCAGACTCCCTGGTTCGTTATGGTCTGACCAGCGAGGCCTTAACTCTGCAGGCGGGAAATATTATCGATGCGGATCAGCACACCGTCGTCTTAACCAATCTCAGTGCCAACACTCCCTACTATTACACAGTTGAATCAACGGATCCAAGCGGTAACGGTCCAACGGTGAGCAACGTCTTCAGTTTCACTACTCTGGCTGCCGCGGACAACACAGCTCCCACCTTCACTATCGCCCCTGGACCCTACAGCACATCGCAAACACAGGCAGTCATGGAGTGGGAAACCAATGAAGCGGCTTCCACAGTACTCCATTATGGGCTCAGCAGCGGCAATCTCAATCAATCTTCTTCTCTGAGCGAATTAGCCCTGGAGCACAGGCTCACCCTGACTAACTTACTTCCGGGGACAATCTATTACTTTTCTGCCGAGGCAACTGACAGTTCGGGGAATACGGCCAATAGTGTTGAGGACCAGTTCACAACCGTAGGCACCGGTACTCCAGGGACCGACAGTGATCATGATGGAATTGACGATAACTGGGAGATCAGTTATTTCGGTAACCTAAGCACCGCTCACGCCACCTCTGATTTTGACCGGGACATGTATACCGATAAACAGGAGTACCTGAATCAAATGGCAGGAGAAAGAGATGCAGATGCATATCCCTTTAATCCTCTGGAGGCAAATGCCCCCCATGGCCCAGGATATAAGCAAAGGAGCAATATCTTAAACATGATAGTCCCGGTTCTTATTCACCGATACGGAACTAATTGAGAGAAAGGTGTTTTTCTGGTCGAGAGATCAGTCTCCGCCAGGTGCAAACCGCAAAAATCACTGTCCACCGCGCACTAAGCGCACCAGGTTGCTGCCGGTGCGATTTCCGCCGGAGGTAGAAACACCATTATAGAAGAAGACAATCCTCACGCTGTCCGGGTAGTCAACAGAGGGAGACCCAGACCAGACAACCGAAGATGGAGTATTGGGAAATCGGTTCAGGTTAATGCTCGGGTCATAACATTTCTCTTCCACAAGGGATACCAGTTCCTTGATATTGGGGAGACGCCAGTCTTGATGACCGGCAAAGCCTCCTCCCCCATTGACCAGACCCGCCTGTTGCAAGGCAGTCTGCCAGGTAAAGGAGCCTGCATCACCACTGTCACAGATATCGCCGCTCACCCCTTCCAAACATTTTTTCCACATCAGGCCAGTGGCACTATCGGTGATGGTACCATCGCCATTATCCGTCAATTGACTATCCTGGGTTGAGGCGGACATATTGGCGTTGCAGGTCTGAGCCTGGGCGGTATGCAAGGTGGCAAGACAACAGATACAGAAAATCAGGGAGCAAAAGAAGCGCATAATGAAACTCCGATGTGAGATAAGGGAAGGATGATTAAGGATTCAAGGCAACGACGACGCAGGCCCCCTTTCAAGTATCGCTGTTGGCGGACGACAACTTTTGTGACAAAATCCCGAAGAACAACGGCTGATTGCCCACAGGGGTGAGCGACCGGACTTGCGGATACGGCCGCCCCGCCCTGCCGCGGTATAGACTGTCCTCTTGCCGTAACCTTGTCAAAAACGGCCCTATACTGCATTCTAATCTCCGTGTAAGCAAACCGGCGCCGAAAGAAAAATTACTGCTGGCTCCGGCAACCTTCAACATTCACACGACGCCGGAGGGGAATAAAGCGATTATTCCGCAATTGCAATAAACAGGACAACCAAGGGAACCAGGTAACTACCCAGTGGGCAAGCCGATAATGACAGGCATGCCTGAAATGGCTCCAATAACTTGCCAGCACACTGTACAGATGTCCCCTCGGTTCCAAAAGCAAAATCAGCACCCAGCCATACCGCTCATTTTCTTTTATCCACTGTGTATCAAAGCAGATCAATTTTTCCATCACATTCCCTATCCCACGCTACTGGACAGTCATCAGTCATCAGTCATCAGTCATCAACAGACTCCAAATTCAGGTTGGACGGTTCGTCGAGTCACTGCCCGCCGCGCACTAACCGCATCTGGATGCTGCCGTCGCGCAACTCTTTACCTGAATAGCCATTGTAGAACCAGACAATCCACGCGCCCTCCGGGTCGCCAGCATAAGGAACCCCAGACCAGACAAGCGAATAAGGGGTAATATTAGGGAAATATGCTGTATCAATGGTCGGATTCAGGCGATCAAAGGAAACAATAGCCAGCAATTCCTTACGGGTGGGCATGCGCCAGTCGGACGCACCGCACCAGCCGGCAGCATTGACCCTGGCCGTGTATGCCTGGGTGTTGCAAGAAGTGGACGGTTGATCAACGACATAGCCCTCACAGGTATTCCCTTGATCAGGATAACCGACCGCCCCGCCGTTGGTTGCGGGATCGCTATTATACCAGGAATAAGTGTCATTCTGGTCATGGAGGCCACCGTCAGTGGTCTTCACCTCCCAGATAAGACCGCTGACATTATTCTGGACACAGGCCCAAGGAGTGTCGACGTAAGCAGCAGCCTGATTGGCAAGCGGATTGCCGCTGGCATCTAATTTCGTAAAACTGAAACCGGCATGACCGTCAGAATCATCATTTGAGACCACGTCACGGCCATGAGAGCAATCCTGGGCGCCAATCTCCTCTCCGCTGCAATCAATAGTATTGCCAGAGGGATAACTGCCGCCCCAGGTAATACCTGTATCGTTGAGGGTCGAAGTGAAGGTACCGGTGACAGTCGTAAAGGCCACGTCCTGCAAGGCATCCTGCACCTTACCGGCTGTGCTTTTGGCAACAAAGTAGAGTTTGTAAGCAGTAAAAGGACTCAGCTCTGTGAGCGTTGCACTCCCTGCCACATTGGCGCTCATGGGAAAAGAAGGCCCAGCCAGCACCTCCGCCACAACAGGTTCGGCCTCTGTGGCCGTACGTATCAGATAGTAACCGGTTCCATCTTTATTTAATCGTCGCCGACAAAATCGCTGTCGTGCCCGTAATAGCAAAAACATTCGGTCCGGCCATGGTCTTTGGAGCAATAAATAAAAGATGATAGACCCCAGAAAACGATTCATCCCCCGCCTCAGCCGCACCGCAGAACATGACGGAAAACAGCATAACCAGCATTATTGTCGTATTTTTTGTTTGCCTCACAGACGCCTCCAGTTACAAAAAGGAATAGGGCCATTCACACTAAACAGTATTCATCATACTGATATATTGGCATAAAGATACAAAACAATACGTGATCGCTTTGCCGGGCAAATGGCCAAGAGAGAGAAACATCCTCACAGGACACCATCTGCCACTTCAAAATGGGCAAAAAACGGTCTCTACCTCCGAATGACGCCGGTGAAGCTAACGACACCGCCGCCTCCGACGCATGCGGCGGCGAGTATCCTGGCCGCCAACAATCCAGAAAATGAATATACATTGCAGGTTATTAAATGGCAAGTGACACCAAGCATTGTCCAGGAAATTCAGGATTCAACTCCCTTGTCAAGTATCCCGTTTCCTCTTCGCGGCTGAATTCACTCCCACAGACTCATGCTTGCTTGAAATATCCGGCAACATGAAAAAAAACTGAGCACGCCATCGTCTCACGCGTCTTGATGCTCCCGCATCTACCTATGAAACAGGGTCCGGGTAAGTAAAGGTTGGAAAACGGGGTAATAGAGGAAAGAAACGGCTTGAACTGAGCTTGAATTGGCCAGGTTAAAAAGAGTGCCAGCCCAGGTAACGATGCAGCGGGACATATTATTTATGTCCTATGGATGAAAACAGCCTCGACATATTTCGCCAAGGAGTCGTTATAGAATGCCATAATCGAGGAAGTTCGGCTCCACTATACAGGCAGAGCCCTTTGCATCAGATGGAATTGTCAGAAAACGGTTTTTACAGCTGGCATTCTCGACCACCATCGCCTCGACAGAAAGATGATCCTCAGTTAAAGGCCGTCATCAAGGCTGCCCAGAAAAAAACCCGAGAGGCATGCGAATCCGAACGTCTGCAACAAGAAATAACCTCCAGGAAATCAGAAACGAAGGGAGTACCTTTGAGGCCGAGAAAGGTACTCCCTGAATGCGCGATGCCCATACTTTCTCACCTCCCTGGCTCAGGGGCAGGCAGCATGTTAGTGTTGGCAGTCCCTGGTAAACAATGGCCAACCACTATTCACTCAATCACAATGAAGGTTTGACGTTCTGGTTCATTCGGAAGAGATTATTAGGGTCGTACTTATTCTTAACCTCCACCAGACGCTCCCAAACCTCCTTGGTGTAGGCTTCCTTTACGCGATCCTCACCCTCATCACTGAGGAAGTTTACATAAACGCCCTGGGCAAAAGACTCGGTTGATTGGTGGAAAGCCCGGGCCCAAGCAAGACATCTCTCATCGTCCGAGGATTCCTGCCATCGGGTGTGGATATTCAGGACGAAGGGCGTTCCACGGTGCGAAAAGGCTGTCTCATTCGTCGGTACGCGACTCGGAACGCCTTCCATGTGAGGAATGAAGACTTCACACTCATCGGTGGGCATCTTTCCCGCGAAGTCAATGATCTTGTCAATACAGTCATCGGGAAACGCCCTCAGGTGATGCGACTTCCAGTAATTACGAGCACCGTGTTTATTGAGAGCATCGAAACCTGATTGCCAGCCCAGCCACGGATTCATACCGATTGCCTCACCATGCGACTCTGTTATCTCGCGGAGTGGCTTAATGAGCTCTTCGCCCTTAGCCGGATCACCAAGCCACACAAACGGTACCGCCACCACCATTTTTCCGTGGACATCGCTGGCCAGGAAAGGGAGCGGCGGAGCGTGACGCACGACCATCCACACCGTCATCTCATCGGGCAGGGTGCGCACGTACTCTCGATGAAACTGAATATACTCCTTGGCGTCCTCAAACTTCTTGACGATCAGACCCGAGTAGACCTCAGTACCGATCTCGGCCCCCTGAAAGACAAAAGAGGTCACAATACCAAAATTGCCTCCACCGCCGCGGATAGCCCAGAAGAGATCCGAATTTTCCTCTGCACTGGCTGTGACCAATGTACCATTTGCGGTGACGACTTCAGCCGAGAGTAAATTGTCGATTGAGAGACCATGGCTGCGGCTGATCCAGCCAAAGCCTCCCCCCAAAGTCAACCCACCGATGCCGGTGTGTGAGACTATCCCCCCTGAGACAGCCAAACCGTAAAGCTGACTCTCTGAGTCCACATCACTTAACAGGGCACCACCATCCACTCGCACTCTCTTGTTGCCCCTGTCCACGTTGACTCGACGCATGAGGGAGAGGTCGATCATGATTCCATCGTCGCAGACCGCATTGCCGGCTGAATTATGCCCACCACCCTTCACCGACATAACCAGGTCTTGGTCGCGGCCAAAATCTACAGCCCTTATTACGTCACTCGTGCCGACACAGCGAGCGATGATCGCTGGTCTGCGGTCGAACATGCCGTTCCATATTTTTCGGGCGCCGTCATAACCATTATCTGTAGGGAGAAGTATTTCTCCCCGAAATTGCTCTCTGAACTTTTCAACTGTTGCTGCTTGGACTATTGTCATAATTACGCCTCCTGGAATCTTTATTGGATTATTTTCCCGCAGCTTACTGCGGAGGTGTCCTTCACCAGTCAGTCCATAACAATACAATAGGGGACATCTATGAGAAGTAAAGACAAGAACATTCGGGGCACTTATGGGTCAGGCTATTTTCACCTCTCTCAAAATCATGGTCTCTTTGCTGATCGGACGAACATTCGGACTGCCACCTTGAGAAAAAATGGTGTGCAAGAGTGGCTGAGAGAGAGAGAAGGAGGCGTTGTTTGTCCAGAAACTTGTCCAAGAATAGGCATTTTGGCCAAAACCGAGGCATTCCTGAGGAATAAGCGCAGCCATCTGATTGATATTACGAGCATTATTTTTTGAAACAACGAAGAGGTTGGAAAAAAGGGCCTCCTCGGACAGGCTCCTAAGTGAGACGAGTTCCCCGAGGGCGTTCATCCTTGGCAACCTGTCTGAGAAACAGCCAGGCCAGCGGTGGCAACAACAGCGCAAAGGCATAGCAAAGGAGGAGAAAGGTCTGCTGCACCCCGACCCTATCGGCGAGCAGACCGACCAGTGGGCCAGTGCAGACAAAGCTGAGGCGAAAGACGAGGGACTGGAGGGAGAGGATTCCGGCCCGATTGGCCGACGGGATCTCCTGTTGGGCATGGTTAAGCAGCATCGGACCACGCAGACCGCGCATACAGGTCAGCAGGTAATAGAAAAGAAAGCCCCAGAGCCCGCCAACCATTCCAAGGCCCAGATAGCCTGCAACGACCAGCAAAATGAAGAGCACCACCATGCGCCGGTCGCCAAGTTTGAGATGGCTGCGGTAGCTGGCCAGGGCAAAGAGGGCAACGCTCAGATTGGCAAGGGCCCAGATCGGCCCAAACCAAGCCAGCGGAACAGCGCCATCCTGCATGTAAGGCTGAATCAGCCAGACCGGATAAAAGGAGGCCATCCCCAAAACCAGATTCAAGAAGATGGTGGAGCGCAGGCGCCTGTTTTCCAAGAGGGCATAGCGGGTCGACTGCCAGGCCTCGGCAAAATGACTGGTCGGCGATTTCATTTTTCGCGGTGGCTCAACCAGGGTTCGGGTCAGCAACAGGGCCAGCACCCAGACGAGCACCTGAATCAGAAAAGGAAGCAACGGAGCGGCTGCGTAGAGCAGACCGGCAAAGATCGCGCCGCAGGCCTCGCCACTCTGACCGCAACCGTGCATTCGCCCTTCGTGACGGGCGTAGTGCTGTTCTTTCCCCTCGGCTTTGAGACTTTCATAAAGCAGGGCACTGTCCGAGCCACTGATAAAGGAAAAGGAAATCCCGAGGATGATCTCGGCAACCAGGACCTGGGTGAAGGAATCGGCGAAGGAATAGCACCCCCAGCCGACAATCCCCAGCAGGGAAGCAAAATTGAGGGCGGCACGGTAACCGATCCGGTCACTCAGGTAGCCGGACGGATACTCCATAATCGCCATGGCCACGGAATAGATCCCCTGCAGGAGCAGGATCTGGGTCAGGCTCAAGCCGATCTCATCCTTCCAGAAGAGAGTAATGATTGCCATCGGAAACAGGCTCATCTTCAGGAAGGAAAAGAGGTAGAGTTTATTGATGTTGGAATGAAAACTGGTCATGATCTGGAAAATCGCCGCCTGCAGGTCAACATCAATTCTTGCGAAAGGTGGCCTAAAGGGTATCGCACTGATCCCTATTCAAAAAAAATCTCTGGATCACATCAGTATGCAAGGGAAAACCCAGCTCAATCGGCTCTTCAATCAACACCACCTCCTGGGTTTCAGCTGATGAGAACGGCTGTAACAGCTCTACAGGCTGTGGCGTTGTCAAGCCAAAAACCACCAGGGTGTCATCCAGGCCATCCAGCACATCATAGAGACTGATCTGCTCTGCAGCGATACGAATTCCGGTCTCTTCTTCCAATTCTCGGCTCGCCCCTTGACGCCAGCTTTCCCCAAAATCCAGGTAGCCACCAGGCAGGGTCAAGGTGCCTTTCTGCGGTTCTATATTCCTGCGGATGGCGACCAGGCCATTGCCCATTGGCAACAGGACAACCACCACCGGCAGCGGGTTCAAATAACTGATATTCCGGCATACCTGACAGTGTCTCGGCCAGGATTGGGTTGCAGAAAATTTGCCTCCGCAAAATGAACAGTGGGAATGAATTTCAGGCATTACAATCCTTTTCATCTGAATATAATTCCAGCAACGGAAAGTATTTTACAGCAAAGGGGAGCAGACGCGATTGATTTTCTGCCCCTTGCTGCATTCGCCCTGTTGAGACCAACGCTTTGCAGAAATAACCACATGATATACCTTACCTTTCAACATCAACCACTTGGACCTGAAGCCTTTTGTGATAGAAGTTCTGACCGTAGAGGACACTCACCGGATTATGGCCAGTGACCCGGTCCTTGACAACCAAGGTTGTGACCGGCGCTTCCGAGTATTTGCTGAACAACATGTCATGTCCAACGCAGAGGCCAACGATAACATTCATATCGGTTTGGGCCAGGTTCAGGAGTTTGGCTTGGGCCACCGGATTGCAGGCCGGTTCAAAGGTGTCCGGCCGGACCTTGTTGGATTCTTCCAAGCCCAGTTCCAGCTTGTCGATACTGCCGGCTTTACAGCAGACACTGACCGGGGTAAAGCCCTGCGCTGTGAGGATTTTTGCCAGCCTGTTGCTCTCATCAAGGAGACCGATGCAGGTCGCAATTCCTATTTTTTTATAGTCCATGAGTTTAGCAAAAGCGATGGTGTCCTCAACCCTGTTCCAACATGCATTCACCGCCTCGCTTCCCGGAACCGGCTGATAACAGAGACCTTCCACCTTGGCCGCCACCTTGGCTATTTTGGCATCTTCGCTGTCGCCTTTGTACAGTTCAAAACATTCCTCAATCACTTCCAGATGCTCCTGTGAAGGACAATTCCCTGGTTTGGGAGGTATGCTTTCAGGATCATTGCTCCAGCAATTCGTGGCCCCGCTCTTCTGCCAGATATTGCTGCACTGGCTGCAGGAAAAATTTGTTTTTTTCATCGCTTGAGTTACCCGCTGTCTTCCTCACAAAAGAAGAACAGCTTAGTGTGTTAATCTACCATCTCAGGGTTCCATGACCTTGTCCGGTTCACATTTCCCCGAAGCTGTTTGTCTTCAAATCTTCCTCTTCCGTGACAAGTCTGTGGCTCCCCTGCTCTTCCTGAATTCAGGCCATTGGCTGCCAAGAAAAGACATACTCTTCCCTCTGACAGCTGCCCCCCATCATTTTTTGCAACGAAACCACTCAAGAATCTACTTAAAAAAAGAGGAGCCAATTGCATCACCTAATTTTTGCAGCTCAGCTACCTTTTCAGGGTCGTTTGCAAAATCAAATTCCCCCACGCTCTCTGGAGTTGCCTCCTTTCCATAGATCCTTTTCAAGTCAGACACCTGACATTGGCCATCCTCACCGCAACGCAGACAGGGGACATTACCAAGTAGAGATACGCCACCAGAAAATTTCATTCCTTCGTCCAGCATATACTGTTTAATGGCAGCTATGCCGATTTCAGCGGCAGGCGGCATCTGCTCCTGCCCGGAGGGAATGACACTGGTGACAATGGCGCCACCAGGTTTTCCGGCCATCAGCTTATTACGATGACGCAATGGATAAAGTCGTTCGATATAGGCCTTGGTACGACTGTCAAGAGAGGAGTAAGGAGTAAAACCGGCTATGATCAGGGCATCAGCCTTGAAGGTCTTTTCAGCCAACATGACCCCATCATCTTTTTTGATACACTTATTGGTCTTGATGCATCCCAGGCAGGCATCGCACGACCCGAAATTATAATCACTTAATTTTATAAATTCACTTTTCATACAGGTGGCCTCAAGGACAATTTTCAAGGCACGATCTGTATTACTGTTTTGTACAGGTGAACCGGATACACCGAGTACTTTCATTCTCTTCTCCATTCATAATTTTGACAATTTCATAAGAACTAAATCAAGGCGTCAGACTCGATCAATTTCCTGCCGCCTAAAAAATGTTTTGGCAGTCATATTCCAACTCTTTCGAATAGCTACACTTCAGCAAATCCACAGAGAGAACAGGCAACAGGCGCTCCGTCTCCTACGATTTTATGCGGCAGCTTCAATCTCTCTGTAACGGAAGCAATCTGTTGTATGGTCATTTACCATGCCGACTGCCTGCATAAATGCATAGCAAATTGTTGGACCGACGAAGTTGAATCCACGCCGTTTCAGATCTTTGCTCATAGCATCGGATTGTTCTGTATGTGAAGGCAGCTCCGCCATGGACTTCCAGGCATTCTGCAGGGGAGTACCATCAACATAGCGCCAGAGAAAAGAATCCAGAGTCCCGAACTCCTCCTCTATGGCCAGAACTCCCTGGGCATTCCTGATAACCGACTCTATCTTGAGACGATTACGTACAATCCCTGGATCTGCAAGGAGACGTCTGATATCTGGTTGTGAATAGCTGGCAATCTTTGTGTAGTCAAAGTCATGGAACGCCTTTCGGTAGCCCTGGCGTTTTTTTAGAATTGTCAACCAGCTCAGGCCAGCCTGGGCCCCCTCCAGCGTCAGCATTTCAAAGAGGAATCGATCATCATGAACAGGAACACCCCATTCATCATCGTGGTATGCCAGGTAAAGTGGGTCATTCCCGCACCACTCACATCTCTTTTTCATCTTTTTATCCTTGCCATCAAGGGAAGCCTGATGGTTTTCCGGAGCTATTCCTCTTGCCTCTCAAGTATCATTGCCTACCGACGGTTGCGATTCGAGCCCTGACCGGTATATTGGCTGAATGAAGTCCAGGGGATTGTCCGTGTAAATCGAATTTGAGGTTGACGTTCGGCCTGAAAATGAGGCAATGGGTCGATCCGCCGAAGTGGAACATTCCCAGTTGCTCGCCCTTGTTCACATGCTGTCCCTCATAAACCGTTATCTCGTTGGTTGACACCTCTGCCATGCCGACAAACAGCACCGCCATCAAACCGATATCCGGATTGTCGGCCTCGATGAAGACCAATGCCCTGGACGCCACCTGCGTAATATAGCCTTGAGAATTATTGGGGCCCGCCGGGTCAAAACCTTCAGCCAGGGCTTCCGCATAATAAGAGCCGTCAATCAGTCGGGTCTTTACAATTCGTCCACTGACAGGACTGTGCCAGCGATGATAACTTAACGCGCTCAAAAAAGCCTGATAAATGGTGCCACCGGCAAACTGTGGGCCAAGGGGGTCCATCGCCATCATATGCTGTAACGAATAAGGCTGTGCTTTGATCCAGAACGAGTCAGCAAGCTTGACATCTTTTGCTATCCTGTACGGAGCAGATTCACAGGCGTTGGCGATAACCGCATCATCGTCAGGACTCGCCACTGGCCGCCTCCCCTCCCGAAACGTTCTGGTGAAAAAGTTATCCCACGAAGAAAAGCCATAATAGGGTAAATCGGGATCACATCTAAAATCCTCCACCAAGTGAGGCATCGCCGCTTTCGCGTCCCGCCCTAACCACCCTTTCTCGGGATCATCAGTTAACACATAGCGGGAATCTGCGGAACCCAAGTACTGGGCCCAGTGATTCAATATTTTCTTAACCTGCCGGTTCACCTTTTCATTTAAGAAAACAGAGGTTCCGGCAGGGGTCCCCATGGGCCAGTTAATAATGGCATTGATGGGAAAACCAACCAGACCTGTTTTATTGAACTCAGGTGCGGTGATCAAGATATGGTTCAGCACCCGAAGCATCTGGCGATAGTTTTTTATCTGGGGCTTCCCGGTAGGATCCTTGCTGAAAGCGTTATCAGCCGGTACTTGAGCAAACATCTGACTGAATAACATGTATAGTTGCGGATCTTCTTCTATTATTTCTTTTAATTCTGCAACAACAGGCAACAACGGTTCTTGGCCGGATGCTGTTGCCTCGGTCAGCTTTGCCATCCATTGATCCAGAAACAACTGATCCGACTCCAGCCATTGTCCTACGCCATAAGGCGCAGGGGTTGCATGTAATTCCGCTGCTGGCAGGTCTCCGGAGAAAAGAGAGAAAAGAGAGAAAAAAGCCAAGGTCAACAGGGTAAAAATAACGAAGGGTTTCTTACTCATAGCGTTCATTCTCCCAAAGACTCCACTTCAGTAATGGGTACCTTGAAAAATTAGATTTTTTGTTCAAGATCGAGCAGCAGACGAAAAAACAAGCGCAGCATCTCGTTGAGATGCGCATTGTTTTTTTTGACTGTGACGAAGAGCTGGGGCAAAAAAGCAATTTTTCGAGGTGGCCTAAGATAGTTCCATTCTTTTTTCTTCAGTATGAGCCCGGACATCCTGACCCACCGATCTGCCTCAGCTCAACCTGCCAGAAAATCTTTAGCAGTCTGGTTGGATAGTCTATTTGTTTTTAGCAACTACCCAGACGGCATGAACAATCCCGGGCAGATAGCCAAACAGGGTTAAGATAATGTTAATCCAGAAATGTTTGCCGATGCCTACCTGGAGGAATACTCCCACAGGTGGCAGTATAACGGCACATATAATTTTGATGAGTTCCATAAACTCCTTCCTTCATTTTTTGTTTTTGCTGTCGAACTTCCTCTTAGGGAAGGCGATTGGATGCAAGCCCCTTAAAGGCCGATGCAACATTGTCAGCCCCCTTGCACCTGAACATGCTTCGCCGCCAATCTCTCTTCCCCTGACAACCTGTGCAGCTTGCCTCTACTCCTGCGAACTTGCTTCAGACTTCTTCGTTCTGGATGATAACAAATCAGAATTGGCCTGACCTTCCTGCGTGTTACCAATAAAATTCCAGTGCCAGGCCTCCCACGGCATATGCATCAGGTTGGACTGGCAATAGGTTTCTTCGAAACCGAAGTATCCTCCGTTTTTCTGCAGCCAGGTATAAGCATTCGTATCGGAAAAACTCCAGTTACTCGGGAAAAAGTCAACAGCGGTACCAAGCATATGCTGTGAGTAGCCAGGTGGGGCAACATAACGAATGATATCATCAAAGGTCCGGCCTTCGGCAAGCATCCGCTTGAAAATGCGCTTCTGGTACCTTACGCTCCGGTAGACCGATTCAACCTTAAGAAAGATCCCGTCCTTTTCCGCGGCCTGGAGAAGAGCCACCACGGGCTGATATGCTGCGGCCAAGATGTAGATTTTGCTCTTCTTGTGCGTATAATCAGTGGGAATACGACGAAAATCAGAGTAATCAAGCTCCGGTGGGGCAAACCTGTTCCCCGTCCATGGTGGAGGAATGATATATGTTTCGCCGTTGACCGTTACCGTTTCCTCCAATTCAGCTCCCTGCGGTGTCTCAACAGACTGAATCAGCGGCGATGATTTGGCTGGATGAGAACTGCAGGCCGGCTGTGAGGCGCAGACCATTACCAGCATGATCAGAAAAAAAATTGTGTAACAGCGACTATGGCGAACTGTGGTATTCATAAACTTATCGTACTTATTCAGGTAATATTCAGTAATTGGCAAACAACCACTCTCTAACTGTTGAGCAGTGCGTTATCTTCGTTCATTGAGGACTTCGAAGCATGGTCGTCCTATTCGAGAAGACCTCAATGGACGAAGTTGAAATCCTGCTGAACAGCTACACACCATCAAGGATAATAATTAGTCTTAACAAAACATACAGGGAGCGGCAACCACTTTTGCGGAGCCTTTTTTCCAGCACCTGGAAGAGTTGTTCTCTAGCGGATTGTGCTGCGGAGATGAAGAGCTGCTGCTCTTGTACTCGTCCCTCTTGTAGCGGTAAATACGTCAGAAATTCAATAAAATCCTCTAAACATCATTATGTCTTTGACTGGCCGATTGAAAAAACAAGAACAGCAAGGATAGCCAGAACAATTGCAATTTTGTGATAATTATTTACAGGTTCCTTCAACCACCAAATCCCGACAAAGATTGTCGTAGTAATGATCGATATCACAGCATAAAGAACATACTGTGAAACGCCATACCTTGAATATAAAAGATTAAAGCCAAGATAGGTCAAAAAAAGCCCGCCCCCACTCAGTAAAATAGCTCTCCAATTCCCCTTGACTGTATTTCCTACATCAAATGCACCCAGCAACGGGGCAAAAAAAAGGGTGATGAGAATGGCAATGAGTGCAGAGAGGCTAACAAACACTAATCCATTCTCCACATCAGCAGACTTTTTTTGTCCAAGTGCGAACATTGCGTTGCCAATAGCAGCAATTGTCGCAAAAACGATTGGGAGTATGATCTTCATGTTCTCTCATTGGCCATGCCTAAAAACATTTTGTCACTTGCCTCTCTCCTGAATACAACGCGGTTATTGAAAAATCAAGGAGTCAGGCTCGATCAATTTTCTGCCGTTCATGAAAAACTTTTACCTTCTTCCCGTTCCCCCTGGGGTTTGGCCGGGAATAGGCATTTCTTCTCAACTCGATAAATTCAAAAAAAATTGACACTACCATCTGTCTGATATTGCGAGAATTATTTTTTTGAATTCCGAAGAGTTGGGGAGAAAGGGCATTCGTTGGCCACTGTTCTGGTTTCATCCAGCATACCAAGCGGCATCTCGGCCTGAGACAGGGCACTCTATAAGAAGCGCCAAGCTGCGCTTGGCGCACTAACACCTTGATAAACTGCCCGAAGTAGTGATGCCGTACAGCATTACAGACCTTGCCCACGAGGCAACGGCCTGTCGATCGGCAAACTGGGCCTCTTGAGGTCTGCTGAATTAATTAATTAGAGATATGTTTCTTTTGTTTTCAGCAAAATAGAACAACATTGCCACCAAGCAACCAACAAGATGAATTGGTTGCTTGGAAACAAGTGATTGATTGTCCGGGGATGTCTCATTGTTCCCGGCAATCTGGGATGATGCTTAATAGTTTTGAAAAAATGCAAACATGGCAGCCAGCAGCAGGATAAGAATGCCGGTTGTCAGAGCCAGTATTTTCGCAAGAAAAAGACGCATAACCTATCCCCTCTGCTGTTGATCAGGCAAGATTAAAAATTTCAGAATGTATTTGGTGAAGCGGCACCCCTTGTCTTCTCAGTGCCTTTTCAACCATGGCTGTCATTACAACCGGCCCGCAGAGATAGTATTCATGCTGATTCATAGCAACCGGCAGATGGCGAGCAAGCAGTTCATCGGTGATAAAGCCGCTCTCTCCCTGCCAGTTATCAGGCGGAGTATCAAGAACATACACGACACGGAGATGAAGATGCTCTTTAAGCTTTTCTAACTCTTCCTGGAAAGTAAGGCCCTCCCAGGTTTTGTAGGCGTAAATCAAAAGTAATGAGCGGCTATCGCCACGGTCTGCAAGGGTGCGCAGCATACCCATAATGGGGGCTATTCCAATGCCGCCGGCGATAAAAACGTAGTCGGAGGAGGGATGGCGGTCCATGCTGAAAGCGCCGTAAGGCCCGTCAAGATACGCGGTTTGTCCGGGGAAAACGTCCTTGATTCTCCTCGTGAAGTCGCCCAGTTCCTTGATGGTGAACTGAATCTCCTGTGGCTGCATGGCACTTGAAGAAATGGAAAATGGATGCTCTTTGAGAGCAAAGGGCGAGTTTCTGAGAGTCAGCCAGGCAAACTGTCCCGGCATAAAAGTAAAACCACTGTGCCCTTGCGGCCGCAAAACCAGAGTCCAGGCATCCCCCCTTTCTTTTACCACCTGTTCCACCCGGTAGGGATGCCTGAGCAATACCAGGGGTTTTATCAAACGCACATACAGCAAAAGTATAAGGCAGCAAGCCGAAATGGCCGCCCAGAGTATCCGCTTCCAGGGCGATGAAACATAATTACCGACCCCTTCAATGTGAACAATGGCCAACCCCAGCGCCGTTATGGCGAAAAGTGTATGCCATATTCTCCAGGCATCATAATGAATTTTCAATTGCTGGCGCCAGAGCGAGGTGACCATAAGAATGGTCAATGTTATAAGAGAGATAACTCCTGCCAGCATATGCCAGGAAATGACTGAAATTCTCAGGTCTTCAAGAAAGACTGGCTCAAGAAAGAGCAGTATGGCTGGATGGACTATGATAAAGATAAACGCCACAAGAGCAATCCAGCGGTGAAAATAATATATCAGATCAATGCCGAACGGTGCAGCGGCATGCCGAAAACGGGCAGTAAGAACAAACATGGCACCCATCATCGACGTGCCGGCAAAACCCAAGGCAATGGAAAAATCCCACCAGAAACCGCTGCCCGAGAGCCCAGGGGCCAATAGCAAAACAAACAGTGGTGTCAGAACCAGACAAAGATAAATGCCAACCCAAAAAAAACCTCTTTGCACATAATTCATATTACCTACCCCGTTGCAGCCTTTTGTCCGGAACCGGATGGCTGAAGTTCGTTGATAATCAGACAAGTAAGAGTTTAAAAATCTTCTATTTTTTTGATCCTATTGTGTTTAGATGGCTGAATTCGTACCAGGTATATTGAGGCCGAACGAAGAGCGTTTTATCATTCGTCCCACCCTAAAAATACTTCGACTAGCAGTGCTAGCCCTTTGGGAAGTTGGCAATATTAGGTTGAATGGACCTGGCCAGCCAATCGATGCATTTTCCAATGTGACGCATGTTAGCCAGGCCTTCATTATCTTCCATCACCTCTCCTTTATTCAGGCCATAGCCCATATTCCAATAGGTTGAGCCTGGAAGGATCATCCTTGACATCTGGAACATATGATTAATGGTATCATACACATGGGTGGCTCCGCCCCTTCTAACGGCTACTACTGCTACCCCTATTTTCCCAGAAAAAGCGTGATCGTTAGCATAAGCGACATAACCTGCCCTTTCAATCAATGCCTTTAAATCTGCTGAGACAGCTGCAAAATAGGTTGGGGAACCCAGAATCATCGCATCAGCCGTGAGCATTTTTGCAAATATGTCGTTAAATTTATCCTTTTTTACTGCACATTCATTGTCTTTATTTTCAAAGCATTGCTCACAGGCAATACAACCACGAATTGCTGTACCTCCAACTTTTACAAGATCTGTTTCCCAGCCTGCATCATTGAGCTCACTGAGCACCTCTTTGAGGAGTAATTCGGTATTTCCGCCTTTGCGTGGACTTCCGTTTATGGCTACTGCGTACATAGTGTCCTCCTTGGTTTTACTTTTTAAAAAGCCAACGGCTGATCGTGGAGGCGCACTCTCCAGCCCTGCCTCACCAGCCACATGTTGACACTACTTCCCAAATTATCCGTCAAACAGGATACCCGTCGAAATTCGCATAGCAGCAAGTCGCAAAACTCAGCGTAGTGGTTTATTAATTGGAACTGCTGGTTGCAAACGAAATATCAACATGAAAAATAGAGAGTTCAACCACTTTTTCTGTGTAGTACCTTAGCAATTCTTTGCGTGTTTTTTGAGAAGAATTTCGTGAAGGTACTTTCACCCCTTGGGGCTACTGTACTGAGTACCGGTTTACCGTCCATCACCAGTGTTAGCTGTTTACCTTGAAAGGAGCGCTGTAATTCGAAATAAGATTATCGCAAAAGAGATTCGGCAAGATCTGAACCAAGTTTTGTGGCTTTATTCAAAATCTCGTTATTCTCTTTTATTTTCGCTCTGTCAAAGATGCCGGGAACTGCCAATTCTCCTATGATATCATACCCCAGCGCTTGGAGAGGGAGACGCATAGCATCAAGCGTAAAACCCATATCTTCTTTATTTTCTTGCTCATAAATTGTACCTAACACGGCCTTGCGATTTTGGCCTGCCAAACGGCTTGACCATCCTCTTGGACGATTGTTATCAAAGTTATAAAAACAGTATAGACGGTCGATAAAGGCTTTCATCCATGCCGTAACATTATAGTTGTGAGTAGGCGATACGAGAACCAAACCCTGAGATTCAAGTATGCCTGGATAAATTAATGACATCCCGTCTTTCAATCCGGTACAAATCTTATCCTTTCGACACCTCTCGCACCCTATACAGCCTTGATATTGAAAATCTCTCAGTTGTAGACCATCAGCAGTGGTTTTGTTTTCGACTACACCTTTGAGTATATGCTTTAAAAGTATGTCAGAATTCCCACCTTTTCTGGGACTCGCTCCAAAACCAATTACATTTGATTTTGGAGGTTCATTGTTGATAGCTTTTTGAATCAGATCATTAAAAAAGTTCATGCGTAAGTCTTCCGTATGTTATTAGTTGAGCCGCTAAACTAAGAGCGTTTTATCAATCGTCCCGCCGTGAAAATACTTCGGCCACCAGTATGAAATTGAAGAAAGCCCTTCACGGTACTTTTCATGCGATTAGTAAAAAACATTTTTCACACTATCTCGCTGAGTTTTGTTACCGTTTTAACCGACGGTATGACCTAAGCCAGATGATATCACGCCTCTGTTATGTCGCGTTACAAAGGCCACCTATGTCGCAGCAACGCTTGAGAGTGGCTGAGTTTCATACGTAATCAGAATTTTTTTTGTAGTTCTAACTGCTTCATCACCAGCGGCCCAAGCTTCCCGCGTTAGCGCCACTGCTCTTCTTGCCGTCTGGTGAATGCGCTTGTTCGTTGGTTTTCCTTTGTTTTTAATAAAAAAAGGGGATAGTGACTCCTACCCCCTTTTTCATGTACTCACCATATGCTCTTACTCTTCTGCTTAAACATCTGGCGTTATAGTTAATATTTCAGACGCAGCATTATATTTTGTTAAAAATTTCCCAATGGTAGTAAACGTTGATGTTACTGGGGAACCTGGATGGTCTGATGTTGTAACATCTGCAGCGAACATGGAACCAAGAAGGAGCTTAACAGGGTTTACATTTACAGACTGAGGTTCAAAATATGCCTTTTCATTCGCCTTGATAACTTTCAAATCTTTAGTTTCATAGATTGCCGCTGTTATAACGTCCAGAGTGTGTTCTGTACAATTTTGGAAATCCAACGTGAATGGGTTGGCTATCACCGAATAACGTGGATTGTGCAGTTCTTTGTATGTCGGAGATGAAAGAACCTCCATCAACCTTTTTTGCAACTCGGGAGAAGGAATAATGATACCAGCTTCCAACACCTCAACTCCAGCGAAAAAGTCTACCGGAAAATCTTGTACCAGATCACTAACATTGGGTTCGCCTGCCCTCTGGTACAAATTATATATTGCATACCCGGGTATTTTCCTACCATCTACGGTTGTAATTTGAGAATAAACAGCGATAGCAGTGTGGGTAAAACTTATTCCCTCTGGTAATTCATCCCTCGGTCTGCCGACTCGGGCAATGACTACGACCCTGGCACCCTTTTGAGCTAAAGTTTTTTCAACCTTTTTGGAAAACTTTATGATCTCTTCAGGCTTGAAATGAATTTCGCCACCAGCCTGACTACTCCCTGCCAGAGCGGAATTCTCAGGCAATGAAAGCAGAAGAACAGATAATAAAAGTAGTGTGACCTTTAAGTATTTCATATTTTCTCCTAACTATATTTCCTGTTAAGGCTTTTTCGGGGCTAACGCCTCGTTTGGTGGAGGACCTGCGACAACTGATTCATCAGTCATCTCAAGAGGGGTTCCGATAGGAGCTGTTGCAGCCTCCATCAAATCTTTGGCTATTTCTGTACTGACAGCCCCAGCAGAACCACTTACAGCTAAAGGAACAGCAGAGGCTGCAGATGTGACTTGACCTGAGGCAACAACACCATGAGCAGCACTCGCACTTGCATGAGATCCTGCTTTGCTTGCGTCCTCAACAGCTTGTCCGCTATGGGTGTCAGCAGCTAACACACCGAGGTTTGATGCAAATACTAATGCACATGCACATGCCAACATTGTTAGTCTTTTCATAATGATCTCCCTTTGAATTGGTATGATTTGTTTACTGTATTTTTCTGTTATTATCTTATTTCCAAAAATTTTGGAAGGATACCCAGCGAGAAACTGTACTGGATTTATATTTTCCCGCACCGAACGAGGCTGGAGAAAAAGTCCTTTTCCTTGATTTTATGGTTTGTAACTGTCTGATCTTGCGTTGTGAAGAATCCCCAAAATATGCGAAAGCAGGGTTTTTCTTCAGGCTCAACGTTTGCTGTACCCTGCCAGCCCCGTGATAGCTTGAGATTGCCCAAGCCTCTGCTAGTGTCTCGTCAACATTCAAGTGTCGGATAAAGGCGCAGTAATTTTATCCGAGCACTGTCAGTAGTAAAATGCCAATTCACCTTGGCGTTTTTGTTGTTTCTATATTCTTGCCATGCACTG
>Ga0180007_10000724_pt1 | contig 51512 bp, 50 predicted proteins | sample MM_PC_MetaG_FD_121122 | JGI IMG/M metagenome (GOLD analysis project Ga0180007, IMG submission 121122) | Groundwater microbial communities from the Aspo Hard Rock Laboratory (HRL) deep subsurface site, Sweden - MM_PC_MetaG | ecosystem: Environmental > Aquatic > Deep subsurface > Groundwater... | reverse complement strand
GAAAAAGGGGAGGGGTTTGAATGGGAGATTGAAAATAGAAATCTGTTATTACTTAAACGGGTAATACAAAAAGAAAAAAGAAAATTAAAAAAGTGTAAAAATTAACTGGTCGCAGCACTAGTACAAGGTTATAACGAAGAACTATTCAGAGCGGCGTCAAAAACAGAAAAACGGCAGGATGCCGAATTTTTTCTGTTTTTGCCGAGTGCAGCCGACGCCAGGATGGCAAAGGCCAACGTCCGCCTGAATAGTTTTCGTTATAATCCTTGTACGATGCCTCATAGAAAAACAAACCCCGCCTGAATTACCGGTGGCGAAATCCCTTCCACGGTGCCTGTAGAGAAAGACCACTTGTAAACACCGCCTGAATTACCGGTGGCAAAACCCTTTCAGGAAGACTTAGGAAAATTCTTATACACTCCGAGAGGAAAAGTCTGAGTGACTTTTTCGAGAATAAATGTATTTGCCTGAGCCGGAGACATCTTCCAGTTCGTATTGCAGTTGGATAAAATTTCTATAAACGCATACCCTCCCCCGTTGTGCTGCATGGAGATTGCGGAGCGGATATATTTTTTTGCCTCACGGATATGTTTATTATCCGCGACCGTAGTGCGGACAGATAACGACACCCCTTCGATACAAGCCATTAACTCTGCCATTTTCAGAGGGTATCCATCCTGCGATGGCGCCCGGCCATTGACACAGGTAGTGGTTTTTTGCCCAATCATTGTGGTTGGCGCAAGCTGCCCGCCGGTCATGCCGTAGTTATTGTTATTAACAAAAATTACCGTTATATTTTCTGCTCTGTTTGCCGCATGAATGGTTTCAGCCATTCCGATAGATGCTAGATCACCGTCGCCCTGATAGCAGATAATGGTTTTATCCGGATGCACCCGCCGGATACCGCTAGCCACAGCGGGCGCCCTGCCATGCGCTGCCTCACATACATCAAAGTTCCAGTAATCATAGGCCTGCACTGCGCATCCGACAGGGGCGACGGCAATGGTTTTTTCACGGATACCAAGTTCGTCGATAACTTCGCATAAAATCCGGTGAATTGTTCCGTGTCCGCAGCCGGGGCAATAATGAAACAAAGCTGGTTTCATGCTTTGAGGCATTGCAAATCGACCTGTTCCGGAATTTTTCGTTTCAGAATTTTTCATCTCAGGATTTTTCAAATCTGTTTTTTTCGATACAAGATTTTTCATGGCATCTATCCGCGAAGTGATTCGTATAATTTTACCGCATTACGGTAAATTTGTTCTTCATCAGGAATGATGCCGCCCGGAGAACCATGAAAATGAACCGGGATACGGTGCTGCAGCGAAAGGCGGACATCTTCGATAAATTGTCCGGCACTCATTTCAATTACATACACGCATTTTGTATACTGTCCGTTCAGCATGGCAAAAACATCTTCCGGAAACGGGAATAGCGTCAGCGGCCTGATCAATCCGGCCTGCATACCGAACGAACGCATTTGATCAACTACACTCCGCGCGATGCGGGCGCTGAAACCATACGCGGCAAAAACAAGTTTGGCATCTTCAGTTAAATACGTCTCGCAGGCTTGTTCATTTTTTTTAATTTCGGCATATTTATTCTGAAGTGCAATGTTATTTTTTTCAACGCCGGTTTCATCAAGCCACAGAGAATTAATACAATTTGCTTTGCGGTTAACCGCCCCGGTCAGCGCCCAGTTTTTTTTGTATTCCGGGGGAATGTAATCAATCCGATCTTCGATTGTCTCCATCATAAGGCCTACCGCGCCGTCAGCAAGGATAAGAGCGGGAATACGGTACTTCTGGGCGAGATCAAAACCTTTTATCGCGAAGTCCATCATTTCCTGAGGAGACTCGGGAGCCAGTACAATAACGCGGTAATCGCCGTGACCTCCGCCTTTAACCGCCTGAAAGTAATCTGCCTGAGACGGCGCGATATTTCCTAAACCGGGCCCGCCGCGCTGGATATTGGCGATGAGGCACGGCAGATGACAGGCCGCGAGAAAGCTCATACCTTCCTGCATAAGACTGTATCCCGGCGATGAGGTGGTTGTCATTGCAAGTCCTCCGGCAGCTGCAGCGCCTAACACCATATTAATTGCGGCTACCTCACTTTCGGCCTGAATAAATCCGCCGCCCGCTTTAGGTATGCGCCATGACATATATTCAGGTATTTCGTTCTGCGGAGTAATGGGATATCCGAAATAAAATCTGCAGCCCGCCCGGATCGCGCCTTCCGCGAGCGCGATATTTCCTTTATAGAGCTTTTTTTTTGCCATGTGCGGTGTTATTTCCGGGACCAGCGGTAATGCATAGCGCGACATCAGGGCATGCGGTGTAGCAGTTGCCGCAGCCGGTGCATTCAATTTGTGCATTGACTGATGCATAACGATGGCCTCCTTTATTAGTTTTATCGCCTATGGATAGAATTTTTCCGGGACATACAGGCACACATAACGCGCAGCCCTTACAGCGATTAATGTCTATTGTGACAAGGAAATTACAGCCTGGTTTCTTTACGGTCATCTTTTTAAACAATCATGTTTTCTAACGGTCATTTATTCCATATGCAGTAACTGTTAATCAGCGTTTTAATCTGTTATTAATAATTATTATTATGTCATATTTGAAGAAATCTGTCAAAAAGGTTTTCAAAGCCCTGGTGAATAAAAATCTTATATTATATAATTTACCACTAGGAGTAAGGAATGCAGCATGAACTAAAAAAATTAAAAAAACCGCTTGCTAAGCGCGGACCTGTCGTCACCATAATAATGGATGGTGCAGGAAAAGGAAGGCAGAATGAATCAAATGCCTGGTATCTTGCCAATACACCCGTACTTGATTCACTGCAAAAAAATCATTTATATACTGAATTATTCGCGCACGGAACGTATGTCGGTCTTCCCGACGATACCGATATGGGAAATTCCGAAGTCGGACATAACGCAATTGGCGCCGGAAAGGTGTATCCTCAGGGCGCAAAACTCGTCAACCTCAGCATCACCAGCGGAGGTATGTTCAAAGGCAAAATCTGGAATGAACTGAACACTAATGTGCTTAATAACAATTCCTGTCTGCATTTTATCGGCCTGCTCTCTGACGGCAATGTACATTCTCACATCAATCACCTCAAGGAAATGATCCGTGAATCTAACAAACTCGGTGTAAAAAACATCGCAATACACGCGCTTCTCGACGGGCGCGATGTCGGCGAAACATCTGCTCCCGTATACATTAACGACACTGAATCATTTCTTGCGCAATTTAACTCAAACCTTTGCAATTACCGTATTGCCTCAGTCGGCGGGCGAATGACCGTAACCATGGACAGGTACATGGCTGATTGGAAAATGGTCGAGAGAGGATGGGCGCTGCACGTTGAAGGAAAAGGCAGACAATTCAAATCTGCAATTGAGGGGTACGAAACTATCCGGCAGGAAACAAGCAAAACTGATCAGTTTTTTGAACCATATGTTATTGCCTCAAACGGAAAACCCCTCGGGCGTATGCAGGATGGCGATTCCGTAATATTTTTCAATTTCCGGGGTGACCGGAGTATTGAAATATCACGCGCGTTTGACGAACCAAAGCTCAATACAATATCACGTGAATATATACCTAAGGTGATGTATGCGGGAATGATGGAATACGACGGCGACCTTCACATTCCGCGCCGGTATCTGGTCAATCCTCCTGCGATAACCAATACAATGGGTGAATATCTTGCAAAAAACGATATCTGCCAATTCGCACTTTCTGAGACACAAAAATTCGGTCACGTTACCTACTTTTGGAACGGAAACCGCAGCGGAAAATTCAGCGAAGAAAAAGAAAAATATATTGAAATTCCGAGCGACAATATTCCTTTTGAACAGCGTCCATGGATGCAATGTGCCCTGATTACAGATACATGTATTGATTTACTTAAAAGCGGAAAATATCAATTCGGAAGAATTAATTTCCCAAACGGAGATATGGTCGGTCATAGCGGGGTAATGAACGCTGCGCGCATCGCAATGGAAAGCGTTGATATCTGCATCGGCAGACTTATCACCGCAGTAAAAAAGATAAACGGTATCGCGGTCATTACTGCTGACCACGGCAACTGCGATGAAATGTATGAATGGGATAAAAAAAATAACTGTATTCAAACAGATAAAAAGACGGGACTGCCCGTTGTTAAAACCTCACATACATTAAATAAAGTGCCGTTCATCATATATGATCCTTCTTTCAAAGGTGAATACGGTTTATCCGGAGTGCATGACGGTGGACTGAGCAACATCGCTGCTACTGTATTAAATCTGCTTGGGTATGAGGCGCCTGAGGACTATGATAAAAGCCTTATCACATTTAAGGAGTAACAACATGAATAATAACAGAAAATTTAACTTTGCCGCCGGACCGTCTGTCCTGCCCGAACCTGTGCTTACAAAAGTGCAAAATGAAATGCTCAATTATCAGGGCATAGGTTCTTCCATTATCGAAGCGTCACACCGGTCAAAAGCGTTTATGAAAATTATCGAAGACGCAGGAAAAAAAATGAGAAATCTGCTCGGGCTTTCCAATGATTATGAAGTCCTCTTTCTTCACGGAGGAGCGTCCGCGGCGTTCTATCAAATTCCGATGAATCTGCTCAATCCCGGTGACGCTATCGATCTGATCGATACAGGAATGTGGACGAAAAAAGCGATCAAGGAAGCAAAATTCTTCGGCAAAGTCAATATAGCCGCAAGTTCTTCGGACAAGAACTACTGCTATATTCCAAAAGATGCTGAATTAAAATTTACCAAAGGTGTAAAATACCGATATCTGTGCTCAAACAATACGATTTTCGGCACACAATGGAAAAAATTTCCGCAAAGTCCCGATGCGCCGCTTATCGGAGATTTTTCTTCCGACATTCTCTCCAGAAAAACAGATATGTCTTCTTTCAGCATGATTTTTGCGGGCGCCCAAAAAAACCTCGGGCCTTCCGGTGTTGCGGTTATTGTAATAAAAAAAGAGCTTTTATCTTTATGCCGGACGGATATTCCTTCCATGTGTTCATATAAAATACACGCCGAAAACGGCAGTATGTATAATACCCCATGTACTTTCGGTATTTACGTTATAAATTATGTGCTCGATTGGATAACCGATGAAGGCGGAATAGAAGCTATTGACAAAAGAAACACAATTAAAGCGAAAATGCTCTACGATACGCTTGACTCGCATTCCATGTACCAGCCGACTGCAGATACATGCGACCGCTCTTCAATGAACGTAACCTTCACTCTTCCATCAGAAGAAACTACCTCAGAGTTTCTGAAGAAAGCGGAAGAAAAAGGATTTATTAATTTAAAAGGCCACCGGTCTGTCGGCGGTATCCGCGCATCAATTTATAACGCCTTTCCGGTCGAAGGGATTGAAAAATTCTGTAAATTTCTGAAAGAATTCGCAGAATCCAGATAACCGGGCGTTAAGCCGGCTCAAAACTATCTTTGCCCACACCGCATTCGGGGCAGATCCAGTCATCCGGCAGTGATTCAAATGCGGTACCCGCGCTGATGCCGTTATCAGGATCTCCGGCTTCCGGATCGTAAATATAATCGCATACGGTGCATCTGTATTTTTTCATTTTTTTTCCTTTATTATTTAGTAAAATTTATTGGTGTCTTTGAGGCAAAAAGAGATAATAAACCTGTTCAGTCACAATGTCTGAATAATATCTACCAGCTTTACAATGTGCGTGCGCTCTTCATCGATGACGCGACTGATGATATGCTGATTATCGGCTCTTACGAAATTTTTTATCTCATTGTAATACGCGATAGAATCGTACTCTTTTGCCACAGCGTATTCGAGGACGGATACTGAAATACGGAGCCGATCTTCCGGGATTTCAGCGGCCGATGTTTTGAATACCAGATTTTCTGTATAGGAATTGAAAAAATTCATATACGCGCCTGCTTCTTCCTCAATTACAGAAAGCGGGCTAATGTCGCTGAAGAAAGTACGGAACGTTTCCATATGCTTTTTTTCTTCGTCTGCGAGTTCAAGCAGAATTTTATTTATATTGCTGTCAGCAGTTTTTGCTGCCCACGCTCTGTAGAACTTTTCACCGTTTTCTTCCATTGCGCAGGCTATCCGCTCAATGTCTTTTGCATGCAGCACAGTCATTTTATAAATTACTGAATAAAATGCCTCATCAGCCTTTCCACAGGCCGTGCTTGTTGCAGAATGCTCTCAGTTCAAAAGGACCTGAACCGCTTACCTCAAACTCCGCTTCTGCCTTTGCATCGCCTTCTTTAAAGTCGTGGCGCAGCACTTTTTGTCCGTCACACACTTCAACACAAAGAATATAATGGTCGGGATCCATGGGATGCGCAGCTGAACCAACTTTGACGGATAGTTTTGTCCCATTTAATGTACCGACCGGTATGTGTTTTTCTTTTGCGGCATCTACCGTATTTTCAACCAGCTCTTTCATGGGATCATTGCAGCACACAAGCGTGCCGGTTCCGTTCCACAGCGATTCTACCACGTTATGGCAATGCGTACAAAAATAAATTTTCTTTTTCTTAGTCATAGTAACTCCTTAATTCATACATGCTTAATATAATATAAAGTCAGCTTTTTGTCAAATCTAAGTTGTGCTTTTTCTGCACGGGCGAATGCACACTTTTTGATTTATCAAAAATGTGAGCGTTCGAACCACTAAAAATTTTCATGTCTGAGGAAGACGCAAACGGTTTCAGGAGGCATGTCTCGTTTTTGAGCGATTCCGTCCAGCCGTTTGCAAAGGTGCCCGAAGGCGGCTGCACGTAAATTGCTGGACGGCTCAAGCGAAAAAAAAGAGACATACCTCCTGAAACCATTTGCGTTTGCTCTGCTTTATCTGCATACCCAACGGAGATCATCCGGCTCTCTGAATCCTTTACTGGCTAAAAATTGACTGATTGTTCTTTGCGCGCCGCGGGCTGAAACCGCGCATACCACAAAGTGCTTCAGGGGATCAAGTATCTGCGGAGGAGAAACCAAAATATTGTCAAAAGACATGCCGGTTTTTTTTTTGTTTTCCGTTACGATATCTGTAAAGAAAAAATTATTCATCTTGCACTTTTGAAAAAATATTTTTGCTTTTTTCCCTGCGCCCCAGAGTACTGCTTTCCGAGAACCAATTTCCTTCCGTACTATCGAATGAATATATTTTGCCTTAATGTCAAAAAAGTTCTGATCACGGTAATGAGTATCCATCCGGCTTGCCCTGAGGGGATGATCACGCCACCATACGACGGGTGCATCATGTGAATGAATACTAAACCCGCCTGCTAACAGCTTTAACGTCAGATTATAATCTTCGGGGTATACCCGTGCATCAAACCCGCCTTGTGAAAGCAGCTCTTCACGCCGCATCATCCACCCCGGAGAGGGAATAACATTTTCTACAAGACATTGGGAAAAAAATAATCTTTTTTGTACACATTCATTAAGCCACTTCGCATACCGTAGAAAACCTGCACCCACACCATTGTTTTCAAATACTATTTTCCCATTACGCAACTTCTGAGAACTGAAATACTGCACGGTTCCGGTTACCACAGAATGTTTTTCTGTCCTGCTGAGCAGTTCAGCCATACAGCAAAGCCGATTGACCGGCATTACATCATCAGCGTCCATACGCGTGATAAACTTTCCGCGCGCAGCCATCAATGCAGTGTTGAGCGCATGGATAACCCCTCTGTGTTCAGTATGCAGCACCTTTACTGAGGGGAATTTAGCGCAATACTCATCCAGAACGGCTCCGGAATCATCCGTCGAACCATCGTTAACTGCAATACATTCCCAGGAAACCCCGCATTGCGATATTATTGAGTTCAGACATTCTCTGACCCAGAATCCGGCGTTATAGACCGGAAGAATTACCGATACAAGAGGAACCGTACTGCTGCTCCGTCTAAAGAGGGTACTGCTTTTATTTTTTGCATATGACAAAGAATCCGTACGGCAGTGATTTGCGGTATTTTTTCCGTGAGAGAAAATCTATTCCCGAATCGATAATTTTCAATACGGAAAATACCGGAAAAAAGACAAGCCCCAGCCTGCCGATACACATCCAGTTGAACAATTCACAGAGTTGAAAAAAAAGCCCTCCGTCATGGAAGATACTCACATGAACAAAACCTGCGTCATGAAAAATACGCAGGAGCGCAGAATCTGTATACCGGAAATAATCATCCGGCGAACCATGAATTTTTACTCCAAACGGGATATAAAAATATGCATTGCCGCTTTTGGAAAGAATCCGGAAGATTTCGCGGGTAAAAAAGCCGTATGCAAACACATGTTCGAGAACATTAAAGCAGAGAATTGTATCGGCACTGCCGTCAGCGAAAGGAAGCGTTTTCTCAAAATTAATCAGACTGTCCGGTTCATTGGCAGGGTTGCCGTCGCAACGGATGTATGTAAATGGACGCGCAGTATTTCTTGCTTCAGATAAAATGATTTTTTCTAAATTTTTTTTAAGAATAGAATTGTACCGTGGTGTTTTCCCGCTCCCGAGATCCATTGTATTGCCTTTTGCGCTGACAAAATATCTGATGCAGCTGTTCATATATGCCCGGCTGACCGCATTCCCTTTACATGCCTCGTATACGGTGGATAAAAAAAACAATATCTGAGCGCAGGGGGGTTGCTTCGCATGCTGAACCGCTGCGAAGCAGTTTTTTTTAAAACAATCAGTTGATTCCTGCGGATTTTGCATTTTATCTATTATGTCTATGAATAGTCTGTCAATGATTTTACTGCATGCAGTACTTCTTCAGGTGTGATGTAATTCATACAGCCTTTCCTGCAGCGCGGTTTGTAGCACCGTGTACAGTGTATGGTGTCTCTCAGTATCCGTGACGTCCCTCCGAATGGGCCTACTTTTTCCTCGTGTGTCGGTCCAAAAAGCGCAACGACCGGCGTATTAAGTGCCGCAGCGAGATGTACCGGGAATCCGTCAGAAGATATCAGCACATTAGATTTTGAGAGCAGAAGAGCGAAAGAATTAATACTGATTAATCCCGCGAGGTTTACCGTCCTTTCCGGATGGAGTGCGGTAACGGTTTCAATATCTTTATTTTTATCCGCTGCTCCGGTAAAAAGTATCAAAAAATTTTCCGGAAAAAGAGACAATAGACGGGTGTAATTATGCAGTCCCCAATCTTTTGATTGCCATCGGGTAAAGGGACTGATAACCACTATGAATTGAAAGTTACCGGGATTAATGCTGCTTCCTGCGTTCCGGAGTATTTCAGATATGCCGCTCCCGCCGGCATCCGGTTCAAACGAAAAACAGGGTTTAGAATCACCGCAGCTAATTCCAGAAAGACCGATTACACGTTTTATTTCATCAACGGCGTGAATGGCCTCACTTTTATATCCTTTTACTCCCGGCCACCTGCCTTTCACAAATTTTTTTTTTGCCCTTGCGGTGTAGAGAAAAAAAACTGTACGGATTAATCCCTGCAAATCAAACGCGAGATCATACTCCCGCATACGTATCTGCCGGACAAGAACCGCTATTTTTTTTAAACATCGAAACGGAGAAAACGGCAGTAATCCCGCCAAGCCGTTAAGGTCATATTCAATGATTTCATTAATTTCTCTGTTATTAACAATAAGCGGGAGAGTTGATTTATCGGCCATAAAAGTAATATGCGCATCGGGAAACTTTGTCCGTATGGGCTTGAGTGCTGCCGTTGCATGAAGCACATCTCCAAGTGAGGTCTGTTTGATTATGAGAATATTCATAACTATGTCGCTGGTTATTCCGGTGCTGTTTGGCAGCTTATTCCTTGTTACCCGGCTGACCGGGTTTTCCGTGAATTAAATGATTCTATTTTTTTACCGATTGTCCGGCACGCTTCTGCCGCAACATCATCCGGACTCTGGGATGCGTTAATTACTGCAATATCCCGGTTATCTTTTTTTTTCAGAAAGTCTATACTTTTAAGGTATGCGATTCTTGTTTTACTGAGGAACTCATAACTTTCAAGCGCTTCAATTTGTCGTCCGCTTGATTTTATCCTTCCCACCGCTGTTTCCGCATCAAGATCAAAGAAAAGAGTGAGATCGGGAATCAGGCAGCCATCCACTGCAGAATACGAATGCTGCGAATAAATTTCGTCCAATGAAAACCCCATTACATGCTGATATGCGTAAGTGGATAAATCATAACGGGAACAGAGTACCGCGATGCGATGCGATTTACATTGCCTGATGAATGCACTATGCTGTCTGCGATCTTCAACATACAGACGAAGTGCATCCTCCTGATGGTTCAACAAAGTCAAGCCGCTGAGCATTGCAGCAAGATGTATTCCCGCACTACTCGACATCGTAGGTTCACGTGTTCTAAGCACATTCTGATATTTGGAAATAAACATCGGATTCTGACTGTTATGCTTTTGCTCAAGATAAAACATCCGGAAGCATTGGTCGAGTACGGTGTCTTTGCCTGATCCATCAAGCCCTTCCAGTACAATAAATAATCCAACGGGGGCGGGGGCGGCGGACATAACCTGCTTTATAATGGCGCGGGGTTCTGATAAATAAGGGTTTTATTACAGATGTTGCTTATACCGGTTCAACACGGTTATTTTGAATATGCAAAATGAACCTTTTTTTTAAGCATCTCAAGAAGCTGTTTTTGCTCTGTGTTTGAAAGATTTAGCACTTCTTCAAATGCTTTGTTTACCTTGTCGTTGAAAACTCTTTCTTTGCTTGCCAGCTCCATTACACTGAGCACAGCCATAAAGCTTTTCTGCAGGTCTTTTTTTTCCATATCGGAGAGCATTGTAACTTTCTCATAGGCTTCAACGACTTCGTTTGCGGTTAACATTTCATTTCGCGCGAGCTCACTGAGGTTTTCGTGCGCGGAAATTATAGTATCGCGCTCTATAAGCTCGCGCCGCGTGAGTTCTGAAGCTGCTTCCTGTGCGTTGATAATGCTTTTGTCGGTAATTTGTTCTTTTCTGCCCATTTCAGAAATGTTTTCATACATTTGTACGGTAGATTCTAATTCGGCAATTTTGTTTAAAGCGCTTTTAAGTTCTTTTTTAAGTTCTTTCTCGGTTTTCGATTTTACCATTTTACCTCCACCATGGCTACTGTTACATCACGCAAAGTTTCCGCAAGCCCTGTTAATTATATACTGAAATTATAATATATTCATTAATCGCGCGCAAATTCAACTTTTACACGTTTCTTGACATTTTTTCCACTATCCTTTATAATTCAACGGACTAATTCATGACTTTAGGAGGAAATATGAATAGACTATATACCAGAATATGTATCGTAACAGTATGCATTATCGGCCTCACGCTTTCCGCGCGGCCTTTAAGCGAGATTAAAAAATCCGGCGAACTGAAAGCCGCAATGCGCGTACGCGAAGGCGTACTTGACAAATCGCTCACCAGCGGTTTCCATTACGACATTATCAATGCGTTCTGCCAGGCGCAGGGTGTGAAATTAAAAATCGTCGTAAAAGAAAACCTTTCCGATTATTTTTCCGGAAAAATTTTCAATGAATGTGACGTCGTGGTAGACAATATCACCGTACTGCCTGACCGCCAGAAACATATGGAATTTGTCGAAATCATTCCAATAAAACAAATCCTCGTCACAAAACAGGATCACGCGCCTATTGCGTCAATGGCTGCAATTACAAAAGACACTATCGTTGTAGCAAAAGACAGCTCCTATTACGAAAACATTAAAATCAAAGAGAAAGAAGCAGCCGCTATTTTCAAATACCACTTCTCCTCTTCAACAGCGACACAAATCGATGATCTGCTGGCCGGGAAAGGCACGGTTACCATCCTCGATGCAAATCTTGCCGCTCAAAAGCTTACCGATGCAAAACTTATGCTGCACAGAGCCATCAGCGGAAAACAATCCATCGCCTGGGGGCATTCGGCAAAAGATAAAGATTTGGGAAAAGCCCTGCTCGAGTACATTCAGAAAATTAAAACCGACGGTACTCTTGGCAAAATCTGGGATAAACATATCGAAGGTATTGATTTCCAAAGTTATCTTAAAATTGCTCAGTAGGAGCATATCTTCCGTCCGGCGTGCGCGGTATCCAGACTCACCGGACTTATTTTTCAATCAAACCTTTTAAAATACCGGCGTAGTGATACACACAATGCCGGTTTTTTTAATTTCCCGCGCACAGGCAGATATCACTTTATTCCTCCCATGAACAGTTTTTCAGCAATCAGATACATACAATGAGCAAGTTATCCACAATGGAGACTCTTATCTTCCTGAAGAAGGTTCCACTCTTCAGCAACTTCGGACTTGAAGATTTACTCGCACTGAAGGAAATTTGCGAAGAAAAAGAATACCCGGCCGGACACGATATCATTAAAGAAGGACAATTCGGCAGCGAAGCCTATATCATCGTTGATGGATATGTAGATATTGTTAAAAATACAGGAAAAGGTGAATTAGTTGTGGCAAGCATGGAAAAGACCGCCTTTTTTGGTGAAATGGCAATTATTGAAAATGAACCGCGATCAGCTTCAGTCCGGACAAAAACAGCATGCACCGTATTAACAATAAAAGGAGAAGTTTTCCGCGATATGATAAAAACGAATGCGCAGTTATCCTTTGAAATTGTGCAGACGTTTTCCCGGCGCATACGCGCTTTAATGAAAAAATAAATATACAAAATGCTTAATGTAAATAAAGGTGAAGGCGTTCCTTCTCTTTTACTTTTCCTCGTGTTCTTCATGAGTTCTTTCGGCGGTTGTCTGGGGCTTAATGCCTGTGAATCCATATTTATTTCCGCTTACGGCATCAGTCAGGTGCCTTTCGCTTTTCTGCTGAGCTCAGTCAGCACAATTATTTTTACAATAATTTCAAATTCTCTGCAATCCGCAATGCCGCTGAAAAAATTTCTCCGGATTGGTTTCGGATCTATGATTATTATTCTATTCGCCTGTCTTTCTGCAGTCCGCGGAATTAAAAGTACTTTACCGACAGGAATGCTTTTTATTATGACCTATACTTTTTTCTTTCTGCAGAAAAATTTACTGACTATTCTCACTCAGGCGGTATTTGACTCCCGGCAGTTTAAACGTCTTTTCCCGGTTATTTCCGCGGGCACCGTTCTCGGCATCTCAGTCGGAGGATTTACCACCGGAATTATTGCGCAGCAAATAGGAGGCACGATAATGCTCCCGGCTGTATGGAGCATCTCACTTGCGCTGAGCCTTGTATTCATTCAGATAATTCAGGCAAAATATTCACAGCCGGTTTCACAGGAATCTGAAAAAAGCCCTGAACCGAAAATGAATTTCATCAGCAGTATGGCAGGTAATTTCAACGGACTGAAACGCTCGCGGCTTCTTTTTCTGCTTGCGGTGTTTGCACTGTTTTCAAGTTTCATGATAATACATTTTGACTACCTCTATATGAATGCGGTGAAAACCCTGTCCATGCGTACACCGTATAATCAGGATCCTTCCTATGTAGCCAAAACGTTCGGCGTCATCCGCGGGTATTCAACAATGATATCTTTCATTCTGCAGTTCTTTTTTACCGCAAGTATTATCCGGTTTCTCGGACTTACCAATGTACTGCTTTTTTATCCCGCCGTTTTTTTCGCTTCTTTTCTGCTGGTTTTTTTCAGATACACGAAAATTCATACTTTTGCAGGAAGATTCGGATATTATATTACCAAAGAGGCGCTGCATTTCCCGTCTTTTCAGCCGCTTTTTAATGCACTCAGCGAAAAGCTGCAGACGGGCGCACTCCCTTTTATCAGTACGGTTATCGGTTCCCTTGGAAATATTTTTGCAGGACTGTTTCTGATTTTTATTGTAAAAGCCGGGCTTATATCTCCACGGCTTTCTGCCGGAATCAGCGCTGGGTTCGGTTTACTGCTGATTATTACCGCGCTCGTAATACGTAAAGCCTATGTACAGGAACTTCTCGCCAACCTCAAAGAGAAATCCCCCAAACAGCTTGATAAATTTGAAGCACTTCAGCAGCTAGGAAAATCCGGCGCTAATGATTATATGATAAATCTGCTGCGCGGAGACGATGAAGAAATGCTTGTCTTTGCCCTTGAATCTTTAAAGGAACTCCGCACACCCGCTGCTGATGCCGCGGTACTCGGCCTTTTTGACCGGATTACCGATGCGGCGGTAATCCGCGGAACACTTCACTACTTCGGTACTTCCTACGACGAAGCACTCATTAATAAACTGAAAATTCTCAAATTAGAAAAAGCCGATCTTGATCTTAAAAAAACAATAATTATCTACCTGAAAAACATTTTGAGCACCTCCGCTGAAGATAAAAAAGCACTCATTCGGGAAGTGCTCAGAAATTTTAAAAATGATACGGACCCGATTATTCAATTTTATACGGCTTGTTTATTACTCAGCCACACCACAGGCACAGACCGTCAAAGTGAAATCAATTCAATAAATTCGATTCTCGGCGCTGCCGATTCGTCTGCAGGAATAACTTTGCTCCGCATCGCTGCAGGCACTGACGATAATGAGCTGCACGGAATAATCATTTCATATATTAAACAATATATTGCATCTCCTCTTGATCAAAAATCATTGCGGAGTTATCTGGAAATACTCGCCTCAATCAATAACCAGGAATCTGCAGAAGTTGTTTTACAGCAAATCGTTATTGCCGCAAATGATAACACGATGCGCGGACTGCTTTCATCTGTTATCCCCGGCGAATCAGCAAAAAGATATAACAGTTTAATGCTGGAAAAACTCCGGTCTCAAATCACAGACTCTTCTGAAAAATACCGGATATTATCCGCAGCTGCGGATCTTCGTGAAAAAACCGTAGAGTTACAGCATGAAATAATCAAATCCCTTCCTCCTCTTGATTCACTGCCGTATACCCGTTTCGCGCTTGCCCGGCTTATTCCTGAATTTTCCATGGAAAGTAATGAAATACTCGATGCACAGCTTGATGAACTGGCAGATGCAGAACTGAACCGCGCAATTGATGATATTTTAACCGCTGAAAACTTTAAAAAATCCGACCGCCTTTTTATGAACATTTTCACTGACGAGATGAATAAACAGGTTAAAGAAAGAATAACATGCGTATTAAATATTTTTCTTTTCCGCTACCGGTCCAAATCAATTCACATTGCAATACAGGGCCTGCAAAGCGCGGATAAACAGACAAGACTCTCCGCCTATGAAACAATTGAAAGCATCGTGCCGAGGAAAACTTCTGAATTGCTTTTTTTAATTCTCGGCGGAGAATACGAAAAAATAATTCAGAAACATAAAGATACGGAAAAAATTACCGATGAACATGTGGTTATGAAACTATTATCAAAAGATTCCATGTGGCATATCTGCCTGGGCCTTTATTTCAGCAAAAAGCTTAAGATACGGGAAGTCCTGGATTATATTACACAAATGAAGTTGAAACATAATCTTGCAGAAGCATTACGAATCGAATATCTTCACACTTTCGGCTTGTCAGATCCGGCAGCTGTTTAATTAAAATCTTATTTGGCATTTACCGGCTGTTCTGTCCGGCCGGCGACGTACCTGCGCAGCGAAAACCGACATATTTTGAAAAACTGTCCGGATAATCATGGTCGCGGTAGGTAAGGCGGGACTTAAAGTATTCATAACCAACCGCACCGCCTCTTAATATTCTCGTTCGTCCGGAGACAGGACCTTGCGGATTGTCGTAGTTAATATTATTTTGTTTGTAATATTCGCGGCTGTAATAATCCAGACACCATTCCCATACGTTTCCGCATACATGATATAGCCCAAACGGACTCATACCTTCCGGGAAACTGTCAACTCTGACTGTTTTTTTATTACTCTCGCCGATTGGTGCCTTAAAAAGAATTTCCACATCGAAAGTATAGTTTCTGTATTCAAAGCCCTTTGCGGCGAGCTCCCACTCCGCTTCAGTTGGAAGAGAAAGCCCCCTCCACTGCGCGTACGCACGCGCATTGTGATATGATACATAGACAACGGGATACATTTCTCTTCCCTTGACCGGGTAGTATTCTATATCATTATAAAGTATTCCGCACGTTTTCGAATCGGCCATTTCTTTCCGGTAGTGTGCGGAATCCTTTTGACAGTTTAAAAACAGACAATAACCGGCAACAGTAACTTCATGAATATCGATCATATACGGATCAAGTCTGACCTTATGCATTGGTTCTTCATCCTTTGTGCCGATTTCCTTATCAGGTTTACCCATTAAAAATTCTCCTCCGGGAATATGCGCCATAGGAGGATCGGTAATGGCAAAAGTATAATATTCACTGAAAACCGAAGGGATGTCAGGATTAAGCGGTTTAATCCGCACACAGTAGTAATTTTCGCTAACAAGAAAGTCAACAGCGGTATAAGATGTTTCTTTGGTTTCAGTCTGAAACAGAATTTCGGTGAAAGCTTTAGTTTTACTTATTTGCAGCAGATAGCTTTTTGCATACGGCACCTCGGACCATTTGAGAATAACTCCGGGTCTGGTAAATGCCCGGCCGGAAAATGCACCTGCGGCTACCGGCCGTTTCATAGTAACTTTTGTATCTGAAAAAACTTGGGATTCCACCCGGTTGCTGCTCATTAGGCGTATTCCTGTTCTGTAATTTCCTGGTTTTGTAAATTCAATATTAGTTCTCAAGCCGGCCTGTCCATTGGAAAACGAGAGTTCTGCAGCTTTTAAATAACCACCCGTACCCTCCGCATCAATCTCAAGAGCAAGTGCGGAACTATCACCATCAGCTGATATATCGATCTGCATATCTACAATGTAACTGTCGGGTATTTGTTCAACACGGAGATTCATATTGTAAGATGCTTTTGGCGGAGGTGATGTATCGCGGACATTTTTCCGGCATGACGAGAGTGCCACTGACAAAACAATGATTAAAAAAGTTTTAATAATAGTAAAGCGATATAATTTCATTCAACTCAATATTACCATGCAACTGTATTGAAATCGACATGGTAAACAGGCTTATGATTATTGCCCGATACCCTGGCATATCTCTCTAAGTAAAAAAAATAAGCGGGATTTACGGAGACAAATTCAGGATAAGCGCGGTTTCAGGGCAATTATCATGCCTGCTGCATTTTGAACAGTCATTCCATACTTTTTCCGGAAGTAAGGCTCTGTCAATAGCAGAAAATCCAAGTTTTAAAAAAAAACCCGGCGACATGGTAAGGGTAAATAATCTTGATATTGATTTTTTTCGCGCCATTTCAATAATGGATTTGACCAGAAGTATGCCGTATCCTTTTTTCTGAAAGTCTTTTTTTACCGCAAGAGAACGCACTTCTCCGAGACGAGGCGAGTATATATATAACGAACAGCATCCTATAACTTCACTCCCTGAGCAGATAACCTTAAATGTGGTAATGTTTTTACGAATTTCTTCAGGGCTGCGCGTAAGCAGAAGGGACTTCTCCGAATAACTGCGGATTATTGCGGATATTTCTTCTGCCTGACGCTCTTCCGCACAAACCGTCTGCATTGAATCGATTGCGTTATTCACGGGCGCCGAGACGTGACTTGACACTGACTATTTCTGTAACCCTCACTCCGAAATTTTCATCAATCACCACAACTTCACCGCGCGCGATCGGTTTTCCATTAACAAGCAAGTCTACCGGTTCGCCGGCGAGTTTATCAAGTTCGATAATAGAACCTTCACCGAGTGATAACACTTCCTGAACAGTTTTTGATGAACGGCCCAGTTCCACCGTTACTTCCATCGGAACGTCAAGCAGCAGGTTGATATTCCCGGTAATTTCCGGGTCGGCAGTCTGTGTTAACTGGGAAAATTCAGCGTTTTGAATATTCATTCCGGGTGAAGCTGCGTCGCCGCCAAGAAGGCTGTCCATATTCAAATCGTCCTGGAGGCTGCCGCCTCGTTTCGGGCCGCCTGATACAGTCATTGCTTTTACCAGCGGAACAGGAAATAAGGCAATCAGAGGAGAATTCACTGTATCACCGATTTTCAATGCACTTTTTACGGTATAATATTTACCGTCCGGAATTGTTAATCCATCCGGAGCGGTACCAGTGGATAACTTCAACCCGCTGTTATTTATCTGAACATTGAATTCAGAAGCAGCTTTGCTGTCAGAGCTGCCTATCATCTGATTAAATGCCTCCTGGACTGTCGAAAGCGCCATTTCATCAAGCGCAGTTACCTCACTTCCGGACATCATTCCCGCTATGGCGGTTCCCGCTTCAGACGACATAAGATAAAAAACATTTGCGCTTGCCGGAGCTGAGTAACCTGCTTTTACGATTAAAGTCTCTCCGGCAAAACCGCTTACCGCATCTGAAAGCGGAAGTAATTCGCCTGATTCAACTGTGATTACTGCTTCCTGGGATGTAAGAGTACTCAGACTTCCGGACTGGGCTTTCGCCGCAGATTTGCTTATTTTTGAAATTTTATCGAGCTCATTCTGACTGAGGCTCTGGTCTGTTTCCGGGGATGATCCTGCATCTCCTCCAAGCCCGCCCAAACCGCTGTCGGCATTATCTGCGCCGGAAAGCAACGCATCAATTTCGTCTTGTGATAAACTTGCATCAGCCATCTTCGGAATCCTCACTGTTTATAGATTTGTCGTCATCCAATATTACTTTTGTAATCTGGCAGGAAATTTTATTTCCTGATAACCCCGGCCGGCAGTAATATTTTTTCCTGCCGCCAATACGGACGGTCAGATCGTCATTTACATGTGTATTAAGTTGTACTACATCTCCGGATTTCAGGTTGATTATTTCTTTGACTGTCAAGCTCAGTCCGCCCAGTAGCGTCTCAAGCGCAAGAGGTACATCATAAATCTGTTCTTTAATGAGTTCGGCATTTTCAGTATTATCGCCTTTGCGTATTGATGAATACCAGTATTGTGCGGATAGTTTAGAAATAACCGATTCAATCGTTATATAGGGTATGCAGAAATTAGTCATTCCCTCAACTTCGCCGATTCTTGTTTCAAGAGTAATTAATACCACCATGTCGTTCGGAGGCACAATCTGCGCGAATTGAATGTTTGTTTCAATCTGACCAAGCTTGGGGCGCAAGTCTACTACATTGCTCCATGCTTCGCGGAGGTTTCCGAGAATGCGTATTACGATGCCTTCGATAACGGATTGTTCAATATCAGTAAGTTCGCGGTTTTCTTTTAATGATTCACCCGCGCCCCCGAATAACCGGTCAATTATCGCAAATGTAATAGTCGGATCCAGTTCCATAATTGCGGAACCTTTGAGTGGATCCATATTGATTACCGCAAGCGTTGAAGGATTGGGAATACTGCGGGAAAATTCTTCATAGGTAAGCTGATCTACCGAAGCAACATGCACATTTACAAAACTGCGCAGCTGCGCGGAAAGCGCAGTAGTAGTGAGCCGGGCGTATGTTTCGTGCATCATTTGTATAGTACGTATCTGGTCTTTGGAGAATTTATCCGGCCTTTTGAAGTCATACATTTTTACCGAAGGAGCTTTTTTATACCCTCCTCCGGTAGTATCAGCAGCCGGAAGACCGAAATCTGCGCCGCCGGAAACAGATTTATCGTCTCCCCCGCCTCCGCCGATATCTTCCATTTCGACTGCTGAGAGAAGATTGTCTATTTCATTTTGTGATAATACTTCATTCATTTTCTAATATACTATTGTCATTATTTGATTATTATTTGATTCATATTTTTCTAACAGGCCATTCATATGCGCACATTTTAATGCACGGTAAATTCCTTTAAATAAATTGCAATGATCCCCGCGCGATTGACTATTGTCTGAACCCTGGTGAGTAATTCTTCTTCGAGACGATCTTGTTTTTTTATGGTATTTATTTCCATAAATTTCTTACCGCCGATTATTTTCCGGAATTCTGCATGAATTTGCGTTTTTCGTTTTGAAAGTTCTTCCAGTATGAACTGATCCAGTGGTTCGTATGATACCACAATCTGACATTTAACCAAATGCTGTGAATCTTCATCCGAAGTATTGATGATCATTTCATCCATTGTCCAGTCAGCTCCGGCACTTTTCGATACAAAGACATCACCGGTCACCGGATCTGTTTTTTGGATATCCTGCTGCGCGCTTCCCGTTCCTTTTTCTCCGCCGCCGCCGCCCGTGCAGAGTGCAACTACAAAAGCGATTATCGCCACAAGAAGATACTGCAGCGACATTTTTAGAATTTTTACTGCGCCGGGACCGAGTTTAAATCCGCCGCCTTTTTTCTTTTCTGCAGCCCCTTCACCCGCGCCTTCTTCACCTGCTGCCGCTTCATCCGGCGCCGCTTCTTCTTCTACTGGTTCGTCTGCCATATCTTACTCCCTGATTATTTTATCTGCACATTACACTACAGCCCTTCTCTGAGAAGGATTAAATCAACTCTCCTGTTGTATTTTCTTCCTTCGGGTGTGTCATTGCTTTCAATCGGCCGTGTGGAACCGTACCCTGAAATGGAGATTTTGCTTTCATCGAAATAGGATAATGACGGAACTTTTCTGAGTGCATTAAGTACTGACCATGCTCTGTTCATAGATAAATCCCAATTATCTTTAAATTCCGACCCTGAATAATCCTGGTTGTCGCTGTGACCCTCGATCCGCATTTTTCCGGAAAAATCCGGCGAGTCGAGCAGCAGCCGCACATTTTCAAGTATGTCCATTATATCATTCACCCGCACTTCTGCTTCGTTTGGTTCAAAAAGCATGTCGGTAAGGAGGGAAATCACAATGCCTCTTTCATCTTCCATAACACGCACTTTTTTATTTATTGATTCGGGTTTAAAAAGAGACTGCGCTCTTTCAAGCGCCTGAGAAAGGGATTTTCCTCTTTGCATTGAGGGGAGCGCTTCGATATTCTGCCCCATATTTTCAAAATCACCGGGAGATAAACTCTGTCCGCCTTTCATCAGACCGAGCTTACCATCAAATGCCGAAAGAATAATCATTGTTTTTACGATTTTTGTTTCCCCGGTAGACATAAGCATTACGAAAAAAACGAGCAGTAAAGTAGTCATATCAGAAAAAGTAACCATCCATTTCGGAACTTCCTGAACACAATCCGGACAAGATTTTTTAGCCATTATTCATTCTCTCTCTTATTATCGGATATCTTATTCACCAATTTGTTCAGTGATTTTTGCCCTGACATCGGGAGCAAAATAAGAAGTTAGTTTTTGCTGTAATATACGCGGATTATCACCGGCCTGAATAGAGAGTGTTCCTTCGATCACGATTTCCTTCATACTTATTTCCGCCTGATTAATCTTGTCAAGCTTATTTGCAACTGGAATAAAAACACCATTTGCGAGTACCGCACCATATAGAGTAGTTAATAGCGCAGCGGCCATACCGCGTCCAATCGCACTTGGGTCGCCGCCGAGAGATTTCATCATCACAATAAGTCCGATGAGTGTACCGATCATTCCGAATGCGGGACACAGAGAAGCAAAATCATCCAAAACCTTTTTATATACGTTATGACGCTTGTCAAGCGCTTCGAGTTCTGCATTCATAATATTTTTTACAAGTTCGGGTTCTGTACCGTCAACTACTAACTGTACGCCACCTTTCATAAATTTATCCGTCACTTCTTCCAGATCATCTTCAAGCGCCAAAAGTCCCTCCCGCCGCGCTTTTTCAGAAAAACTCAGAAGTGTGAGAATCGTCTGTGCGGGATCGCCGGAAATACCCCTGATAGCAACTTTAAACAGAACAATAACTTTTTTCGTAGCCGCAAGGGGATGCGAGGTCATTGTGGCAAAAAAAGATCCCCCGATTGTAATGATCACCGAAGGTATATCCAGATAAGAAACAGGATCTCCCCCGCCGGTAATAATACCAAAGACCACCATAAGCATGGCCCCAGCGAGCCCGACAACTGTTGCTAAATCCATAGTTTATACTCCTCCCCCGCGAAGATATTCAGCCTTATTTTCAAGATTCATAATTGTCCGCCAAAACCCGAGTATTTTATCAAGTACTTCGTTGATTGTATCCTTAACAAGTATTTTTTTACCGCCATTTAACGTTATTACTACATCGGGCATTGATTGAATTTGCTCAATCAGCCACGGATTAAGAAAAAAATCAGTATTATCGGCCTTTTTCAGTGAAATCATGTTTTTATATATAAATTTTTTCTGTATCCGCACTGTCAGTATCGGAATAATTCAAAAATTTTCAAATCAATTTTTATATTAAGCAATCAAGACCGATTTAAGTCGGTAATACCACGCTTTCTTATGCCAAACCGGAATGGGAGACCTCCTGCGGAGGCGTAGAGGCGAGAAGGCGAGAAGGGGAGAAGGGGAGATTTGCGCCTCAGCGCCTCCGCGGGAGGTTTTGTTCCCGTGAGACGCTGACAGAGAAAACATCCCTCTTGCCTGCGAAGCAAAAAAAAGGCAATTATCACAAAAACCGTATCTATTTGCACTGCTTATGTGACCGCATGCAGGCAAAGTACATCTCCTTTACCTGATAATTTTAATAAATAATTAAAAAAGGTTTGCAGAGGTGCACGCGGGGCGGGAAACCCGCCGTACGTGTAAAGCCGTTGAATACGAAAACCATTTTCTGTAACAGCCCGTGATATAGTAGATACACCGGGCAGCCAGCGGTGTGAGGAAAGAGTACACCTCCAGGAAACGAGGTTTTTCTGAGGAAAATATCCCTCAACATTTGGGCAAATAATTATGAGCGATCCTCCCGGTTTAAGCCATTTTTTTGCTTTATTCAGCATTATAAGGGGATTTTCGAGATGTTCGAATACATGATTTGAATAAATAAAGTCAAGAGACCTTTCGGCAATGTCTGCATCTTCAATTTTTTTGTTTTGAATCAGACGGAAGTTATTTTGCTCAGGGAAACTTTTTTTCAGACGGGTTACCGCTTTTTCGGCTTCGCTTGGTATAGGTTCAATTCCGTGGTATGTTCCTTTGCCTCTGCGGGAAAGTTCTTCGATAAGGTATCCGCTGCCGCAGCCTATTTCAAGGAAGTCAGATGAAGGAGCAAGAATTTGGTACAGCAGTTTAAGTTCCGACAGGTTCTTTAATGCGAGCCCGGCATTTGCCGTATCATTCATTACAGCGATCATAGGCGTATTGACAAGAACAGTTTCTTCAGTATTGAATGGAAGCTGTGCAGTCATGAATAAAGGCCGTGTTTTGTAGATATCGTGCATGTGTATTCCTTAGTACGGAGGTTATCCGCGGTATTACTTCCGAATGCGGATAGTGAAGCGTTATTATTCATCGGAATACAGAGGTAATTCGATTGTGACCGATGGATTAATGATTAAAAGCCCCCCCCCGGAGAAAATTATATCATGCCGAACAGCAGTTTTTATCTCTTATGAATTCCCACTAATTTTTGAATAGGCTTTGAAATTGGCTTAAAAGTCCGTTAATTGAGGTAGACGTTTACTGATCAGTGACTTAAGAGCGGTTCAATTTTGTAGTACTTTTGTTGAACAGCAAGTACAAGGATTATAACGAAAACTTTTCAGAGCGGCGTCAAAAACAGAAAAACGGCAGGATGCCGAATTTTTTCTGTTTTTGTCGAGTGCAGCCGGCGCCGGGATGGCAGAGGCAAACGTCCGCCTGAATAGTTTTCGTTATAATCCTTGTACGATGCCTCGTAGAAAGAAATAAACCTCCGCGCTCTACTACCGTCAGCAAACCCCTTCCACGGTGCCTATAGAGAAAACTTTTCACCACTTCACCCTGCAGAACTGCATTGCCTGAAATACATGTTCCTCGCGCAGAGAAAAACCATCGAATAACGAAAGAATGATGGCAGTACGCATGATTTTCTTAATTCGTCTGAGCGAAACATAACCGGCTTTGTATGCATCTTTGAGTATGGTTTGAATATTGTTTTTTGTCTCGGTAATTTCTGTGATATGTTCATCGCTGAGGCAACATGGATTATCACGTACGTACTGAAGCGGTCCGTTTATTTCCTGCCGCAGTGATGCAGTCGATTTTACCGATGTTTTAAAAATTTTATTTGGATTTGGGCGGTTGATATAGATAATGAGATCAATCCGATCGAGCAGCGGCGCGGAAAATTTTGTGTAAAAGCGGTTTCTGACAATTTCGGAACAGGTACATGACTTCTGATCATCGCCGTAGTATCCGCATGGACAGGGATTTGAAGCTGCCGCGAGCATAAAGTCGCACGGATATGTGTGAAAATAATTAAGTCTGCGCAAGGAGAGAGTTTTTTCTTCAAGCGGAATGCGCAGTTCCTGCAGGTATGTTCGCGGAAATTCGGATAGTTCATCCATAAACAAAATACCTTTATGGGCAAGCGATATTTCACCTGGCTGCGCATACATTCCACCTCCGAAAAAAGCCGCCCGTGTAATAGAGCTGTGAATTTCACGAAATGGAGCATTTTTGATTACCCGGTTTTTTAATAAACCTGCAGCGGAGTGGATCATGGTTACATCTGCTGCATCTGAAGCGGAGAGTTCCGGCAGGAGTCCGGGTATGCGTTTTATTAGCATAGTTTTTCCGCAGCCCGGAGGGCCAATGAGCAGGAAATTCATTTTACCGACAATCGCCGTTTGAATGGCTTTTATTGCGTTGTCGTTTCCATACACCTGACTGTAATCAAGCGGTGAATGCGAAGGAAAATCTGAAGATTCACTTTCAGGTGATGTTTTATTTATTTTATCCGGGAGTCCGCGTCCGGAAATTACTGATACCGCATCGGCAAGAGTGCTCACCGGATATTGTGTGAGGCCTGAGAAAAAACTAAGTTCTGCTGAATTTTCATAAGGAAACAGTATTGAGGGTATACGATTTTCTGAACAGAGTTTACCCGCGCTGAAAATGCCTGATACGGGATTTATCTGCGCGTTAAGTGTGAGTTCGCCGGCGATGAGCAGGAGCGAGGGATCCACAGCGGCTTTGACCTGACCCGAGGCAATGAGAAGCCCCAATGCAGCGGGAAGATCGAACAGCGAACCTTTCTTTTTTAGTTCGGCGGGAGCAAGATTGACGGTAATATTCCCGCTTGGTACCGTAAAACCGTTTGCGCGGAGGGACTGAAAGATGCGCTCTTTTGACTCGCGGATGGAAGTGTCGGGTAAGCCTATAATTTCAAATTTTGGTAAACCGGGAGTAACCGAAACTTCGACGGTAACTTTTACTGCAGTAAGACCGTGAAGGGTGTATGAATAGAGTATGCTGTACATAATTTAAGTGTTTCCTTTTTCTAATAGATTTCTCTAATAGACTTCATTAATATATACTGATAAATGCAATAAAACCGGAAAAATTTTTAATGGTAAGAGTAAAAACCGGATGATTTATCCTGGTCTCCTATCAGAATAAAATATATTTTTTTCTTGACATTTCCGCTTTTTTCGATTATAATTACAACGTAACCAATCTGGAGCATAGTGGCATAGTCCAAGTATTTATGGAAATTCGTATTATTAAGGATAATGAAATTCCCGCATATACACAAATCAGTACGCACATACATACCCTTGCGCAGGAAGGCCGCCTTAAACCGGGAACTAAACTTCCGTCTGAAAGGGAGCTTGCATGCACACTTTCTCTCTCACGGGGAACTGTAAAAAAGGCATACGAAACCCTTTCGGAAATGGGGGTAATCCAAATCAGCAAAAAAAAAAGGCGCGTTCATTGCAAAGTCTGCTAAAGCAAATCCCGACACTGTTATTAAAGAAAACCGGAAAGCAAAAGCAGAATTTCTGATACAAAAATTAATTTCAGAACTCCGCGCGCTTTATTTTACTGATCATGAAATACTAAATCATATTGCCGTTCATACCAGCGTGTTGTCTCATGAAACTACTGCCTGTACCATTGCGCTTATCGATTGTAATCCGGAAGCTTTACAACAATTTAAAAAACAACTCTGCAGTATACCGTCTTCAGTAATTGTCGAAATTCCCATTAAAACACTTGACAAGGCCGGAGTGAAAGAAAAAATTCTTTCTTCCTACGATCTGATACTTACCACATCAACCCATTATCCCGCCCTCCTTGAAAACTACCCTGCGCTTTCCGGAAAACTTATTCCTTTCGCCACTGCTCTTTCCACTGCTGCAATAATGAAAATTGCAAGACTTTCTCTCACCGCACAAATCGGCGTAATCTGCAATAGCCGGCGTTTTTTTTCAATTGTCCTCAGCCAAATACAGCCGGCACATATCCCTCAAAAAAATGTCCATTCTTTTTTTATCAATTCTGAACAGACCTTTTCTGAAAATACTTTTTCAGAAAACAGCCTGCCGTTTCCTGAACTGTGCACGAAATGCGATGTACTCATTACCGCACCGGGCATCACATGTATGGATGATCCGTTTTTTTTACCCCATGTCATGCAATTTACCGGCAGAGGAGGTGTAATTATTCCGTTTGAATACCGCATCGAAAAAGGCTCTCTTATACATATAGAAGAACGCGTACGTCAATTCTTCGAAAACACCGGCCACCAGCAAATTTACTATTCCGGTTAAAGGAAATCCATAATGAAGAACACTCCGCAAAAAAAATCTGCTGAAACAGAAAATAATACAATAGTGCTTGGGGTTATCGGGATGGATTGTCACGCGGTCGGCAATAAAGTGCTCAACGCTTTTTTTACGGAAAAAAACTTTAGAGTTATTAATCTCGGTGTAATGGTTTCTCAGGATGAATTTATCGATGCAGCTATTGAAACAGGCGCGGCGGCTATTCTTGTATCATCGCTTTACGGACATGGAGAAATTGACTGCGAGGGTCTGCGCGGCAAATGCATTGAACGGGGCATCAGTGATATTATTCTTTATGCCGGCGGAAATCTGGTTGTAGGTAAAAATGACCTTAAAGAAGTAGAAAAAAAATTTATTTTAATGGGGTTTAACCGTGTTTTTTCCGCTGATGCAGATCTTGAAAATGCCGCATCTTTACTCTTCGACGATATAAAAAAAAACCATGGATGAAAATTTTATTTTCTGCGCGGACGTCGGTTCAACATGGACCAAGAGCTGTCTTTTCCGACGTGAACTCAAAAAAATATCACTTGAGTACAGGACAGATGCACCGACCACTCGCAGTGATCTTTACCGAGGTTTTTCCGCATGCCTTGACTCTGTGCTCACGCATACCGGAGTAAAAATAAAACCAATGCTTCTTGCAAGCTCATCTGCAAAAGGCGGCCTGAGCATTGCCGCATCCGGGCTCGTGCCTGAGCTCACCATGAAAGCCGCCCGTGAAGCTGCATGTACAGCAGGCGGAAAAGTAGTCCGATCCTTTCACGGTGTGTTCGGTTCGTATGACATTGAAGAAATAAATACACTTGCTCCGGATATTTTTCTTTTTACCGGAGGTACTGACGGCGGCAATCGCACCATGGTTCTGGAAAATGCGGAAAAACTAAAAAAATTAAAAAAAAATATTGTAATTATTTATGCCGGCAATAACACCTGCGCCGGCGAAGTGCACGCTATCCTGAAAAAACATACCTGCATCACTGTTAAAAATGTATTCCCTGAGCTCAACAGGCTGGATGTCTCCGGCGCATCTGCGGCAATACAGGAAATATTTATCAGTAAAATCGCGCTTGGCAAAGGTCTCGGAAAAATCATTAAAAAACTAAACGCCGATTTACTTCCTACCCCGCTGTCAATATTTAATTTTGCTGCACATATTTCCCGGCATATGCGGGCATTGGCTCCTTTTATGATAATTGACCCGGGCGGCGCAACCACCGATGTGTACTCCGCTTCTCCTGCAGCAGCCGGTAATGAAAATATCGTCTTCAGAGGATTGCCGGAACCGTTTATTAAGAGAACAGTTGAGGGCGGTGCGGGGCTTCATGCAAACGCGGAAAACGCGCTTCTTTCCGCGCAAATTAAAAATGAAATATGTCTTGATTACGCCCGCCGGTTAAAGAATACTTCAGTCATAAATACCACAGCAATCAATACCGCAGGTAATAGGCATGAAGAGAACATGCTGAGAATAATTGCTACGGCATGTGTTTCCGAAGCAGTCCGCCGTCATACAGGAAAAATGCACTCATATAATTCTGTCAATGGCCAGGTCCGTGTACAATCAGGAAAGGATTTACGATTAATTTCCACGGTTATTTTATCAGGCGGATTCCTCTCACGGATTAAAGATCAGGAAATTTTTATTGAAGCGCTCCGGAACGCACGCGCACATCCGGAAAATGACCCGGGCTGTGAACTTTTACTTCCCGAAGCACCCCGTGTGTATACCGATACGGAATACCTTCTTCCGCTGTGCGCTCTTGTATCACAAAAATATCCCGCTGACGCGGTTCAGTATTTTTCTGATCATCTCACTGATTCTGAAATTAACGAAATAAAAAATACAGATAACAACTATATTTCAGGAGCATGCCAAAATGAGTATCAATCCGCTGCCGTATGATAATTTTATAGAAGAACAGTCCGATGTACTTTCTTCATGGCCGACAGGAAAAGACGTCTCCTTTAAGGAAGGCGTCCATGGCCAGGCCGCTATTCCTGAAACAAAACGTTTTTCAATTGCGATGGAAAACGCAAAAAAAAAGAAAAAAACCCTCATCCAGCCGCGTGCCGGAGTGGCCTTGGTGGATGATCACATTATGCTTCTTAATTACCTTGAAAAAGAAGGAGAAGCGGATCTTTTACCTACAACAATCGACGCGTACACACGGCAGAACCGTTACGCTGAAGCGCAGAACGGAATTGCGCGTTCACAAAGCGCGGGAACCTCGCTGCTTAACGGATTTCCCGCAGTTAATCACGGAGTTGCAGAATGCAGGCGGGTTACCGAATCAGTTACAAAACCGGTACAGGTACGTCACGGCACACCCGATGCCCGCCTTCTTGCGGAAATAACCCTTGCCGCAGGATTTACTTCTTTTGAAGGAGGCGGCATTTCCTACAATATTCCATACACAAAAAAAGTACCGCTTGAGAAATCTATCCGGGACTGGCAATATGTAGACAGACTCTGCGGGTTATACGAAAACGAAGGAATCAGTATTAACCGTGAACCGTTCGGACCGCTCACCGGAACCATAGTACCGCCGTGCCTTTCTCACGCAGTTGCCATTATTGAGGGAATTCTTGCACTTGAGCAGGGAGTAAAATCAATCACACTGGGATATGGTCAGGGAGGCTGTATCGCGCAGGATACTGCGGCGCTGCGATCGCTTCGCACCATAGCTGAAAAATGGTTTACTCAGGAGGGTTTTTCAGATTTTTCGCTCACCATAGTCTTTCACCAGTGGATGGGAGGTTTTCCGCCTGATGAAGCGCGCGCGTTTTCAGTAATAAGCCTCGGCAGCATTGTTGCCGCAATGAGCGGCGCAGAAAAAGTTATAGTGAAGACCCCGCATGAAGCAATGGGCATCCCCACCCGTGAAGCAAATGCACAGGGACTGAGGAACACACGGCAGATCCTTAAAATAATGGAAGACCAGCCCATTAATTTTCAGAATGAAGCAAGTATAAAAGAAGAGCAGATCATCACCGAAGAAGTTAATCAGCTTCTTCACGCAGTCCGTTCTGTTCATGAAAAAGAAAAAAAAAACTGGGCAACCGCGGCGGCAAAAGCCTTTTCTTCCGGTATCATCGACATACCCTTCGCGCCTTCCGTATACAATAACGGGAAATGCATGCCTATGCGCGACAACAACGGCTTTATCAGGATATTTCAACCCGGCGCGGTCGCTCTTTCAGAAAATATATTGTCATATCACCGTGAAAAACTGGAAGAAAGAGCGCGTGCTGAAGGCAGATCCGTCTCATTCCAGATGATCACTGACGATATTTACGCAATCAGTAAAGGAAAACTCATAGGGAGACCGCGATGAAAATAAAACAGGTTCTTTTTACACCGGGATACTCATCCTTTTTTTTTGACGACCAGCGCGCGGTACGAAACGGCGCCGTACATGACGGGTTTGTCTACTCCGGAAAACCGGTAACGAGCGGATTTTCCGCAATACGCATGCCGGGTGAAACTGTTTCAATACAAATTCAGCTCGATAACGGACGATGGGCGAAAGGAGACTGCGCCGCGGTGCAATATTCCGGCGCAGGCGGAAGAGATCCCGTTTTTTCTGCCGCTTCGGTAATTCCGATGCTTGAAAAAAACATCAGACAGATCCTTATCGGCACAGAAACAGATTCCTTCAGGACTCTTGTGGCGCATTTTGAAAATTTAGAAATCGAAGGCAAAAAGCTGCACACCGCTGTCCGGTATGGCCTTTCCCAGGCACTGCTCGATGCAGCCGCATTGTCGCAAAATATTACAATGGCTGAAGTGATTATCAAAGAATACGGTCTGCCGCTGAGGACTAAAAAAGTACCCATCTTCGGACAAAGCGGCGATGACCGTTACATCAACACTGACAAAATGATTCTCAAAAAAATTGATGTACTTCCGCACGCCCTCATAAATAATGTCGATGATAAACTCGGACGTGACGGCTCAAAACTGAAAGAATATATCCGGTGGCTGGTTCGCCGGATTAAAACTCTGCGTACAGATTCGTCCTACTCGCCTGTGCTGCATATTGATGTATACGGAACCATCGGACAGATTTTTAATAATAACACGGATAAAACTGCAGAATTTCTGGCTGGCCTTGAAAAAGATACTGATGGATTTTCATTATACATTGAAGGCCCGGTTGATATGGAATCAAAACTGCCGCAGATTAATACATTAAGTGAAATTAAACGTAATTTAACAAAACTCGGTTCGCGTGTTAAAATTGTTGCGGACGAATGGTGTAATCTTTTTGAAGACATCAGGGATTTTACTGATGCGGATGCATGTCATATGATCCAGATTAAGACACCTGATCTCGGCGGCATTCAGAACACAATAGAAAGTGTGCGGTATTGTAAACAGCATGGCATGGAAGCCTATCAGGGCGGTACCTGTAATGAAACTGATATTTCGGCGAGAGTATGCGTCCACGCCGCCGTCGCTGCAGGAGCAGACAGAATGCTCGCAAAACCGGGTATGGGATTTGACGAAGGCTACACAATAGTGCATAATGAAATGCAGCGTCTTCTCGCGGTGCTGCGTGAAAATAATAATTCTTGCGGATATTCCTCTGGATCTTCCGTCAGATCCCCCGAAAACCAGGAGACACTATGTCAATAAAAAACGAATTCCGTATATTATCCCCGACGGCCATACTCGGGTATGGATATCCTGAAAGTTCTTTCAGACGGGGAATTTCGCGCAAACCTCATTGTATTGCCGTTGATGCAGGCTCGACCGATCCGGGACCATACTATCTGGGCTCAGGAACTCCGTTTACCAACCGCGCCGCAGTGAAAAGAGATTTACGTTTAATGCTTGTGCATGGAAATAAATTAAAAATACCCGTTGTAATCGGTACCGCCGGCGGCAGCGGCGCGAGACCGCATGTGGATTGGTGCGAAAAAATAATCCGGGAAATAGCCGGTGAAGAAAAATTATCATTCCGCCTCGGTATAGTGTATTCCGACATTGATAAAAAAATAGTTTTACAGGCCTGCACACAAAAAAAACTGATACCGTTACAGGGCGTACCGCATGCGAGTGCGGAAATAATCAATCAGACCACGTATATTGCGGGCCAGATCGGCATGGAACCAATTATTAATCTTTATAAAAAAGGCTGCACGGTAATTCTCGCCGGACGCTGCTATGACCCTGCGGTATTCGCCGCACTGCCGGTACATAAAGGGTTTGATCCCGGCCTTTCGCTTCACTGCGGAAAAATTCTTGAATGCGCGGCGATTGCCGCGACACCGGGCTCCGGATCAGACTGCGCGCTTGGTATTATAAAAAAGGATTCCTTTATTCTCGAAACACTTTCACCTCAGAGAAAGTTCACCAGAAAATCAGCCGCCGCGCATACATTATATGAAAAATCCGATCCTTCTCATCTGCCCGGACCAGGTGGCATGATCGACCTGACCGGAACTGTGTTCACCGAACTTTCCGGAGGCAGAGTCAGTGTGCACGGCAGCAGGTTCATTCCCTCGCCGCAATACTTCGTTAAAATCGAAGGCGCACGCCAAACGGGTTACCGCACCATATCCATTGCGGGAATCCGCGATCCCATCATGATCAGTCAAATCGATACAATTACCTCGCTTGTAAAAAAAAAGGTAACTGATAATTTTGTACGTGAAAAAATAAAGGGTGAAATTAATTTTATTGTCTATGGTAAAAACGGGGTCATGTCAGACAGAGATCCGGTGAAACAGACTGCATCGCATGAACTCGGTGTTGTCATTGATGCAGTCGGCGATACTCAGGACAGCTCAGCCTCGTTATGCGCGCTCGCCCGCTCTACTCTGCTCCACTGGGGTTACCCTAATCGCATCTCCACCGCTGGAAACCTCGCTTTTCCGTTTTCGCCCTCCGATGCAAAAATGGGACCAGTCTTTGAGTTTTCTTTGTATCATTTAATGCCGGTGGATGATCCCGCGGCCTTTCCGTACAAGATAGTAAATATCGGAAAAGCACCTGTATATAAAAACGTTCACTAATAATTGTGGTATGCAGCAGAGGGAAAAAGAAATCCACAGATTACGCAGATTACGCAGATTACGCAGATTACGCAGATTACGCAGATTACGCAGATGAAAGTAATCTGTGAAAATCTGTCTAATCTGTGGATACATTTCAAAGGAAAATAAATGAAAAAATTACCTATTACAAAAATTGCCGGCGTCATCCGTTCTAAAAACTCAGGCCCCTACGAATTAACACTCGATATACTTTTTAAAACCAAGCGACATTACGAGTACGCAAAAAAATCTAAAAGTTTTTGTCCTGCTGAGTTTGCGCGGTTATATAAAATTCCCAATAAGGATATTTTCGGAATCATATGGTTTGAACCGGCTCATGCGGTAAAAATTACCATGCGGCGGTATACAGTTTCAGGAAACTTCGGCGATACTGATATTTACGGCGCGCAGCAGCACGCGCCGCTTCTTGGGATGCTGATATGAAATCTACCGGCAAAAACACGTCCCCGCATACCACTCGTGAGGCAATGCTCTTTGCCGTCTATTACGCCCCACGCGGCAGAGTACGGCTCTATCATACCGCAGCGGGTATTTCACAGCGGCATCTGCTTCCCACAGACCTTCTTATCGGCATTCTCGGCCTTGAGGGTTCAGGAAAGTCCACTGTTATCAAGGGATTATTCCCCGGACTCGAACTGACCAATGACGATGAAGGGGTAAATATTAAAAAAGCTCCGGTATACGATTTTAACCCAGATGACTCTTTTTCAGGCCATACCTTTCATATTGACGCGCGGTACGAGATGGCCTTCCGCCAGAAATTTGAAATCGCAGAGGCGGTTAAAAACGCTGTTTCGCATAACCGGAGAGTCATTGTCGAACATTTTGATCTCCTGTACGATGTCCTTGGTTTCAACGCTCAGGTACTGATCGGTATCGGAGAAGAAATAATCGTCGCACGTCCGACTATTTTCGGACCTTTCCCCGGCAACATCAAAGCTATTGTAGACAAAACGGTAATATACCGGTTTATGGCACACTCAGCGGAAGACATTACCTCACATATTCTCAACATCGAATATCAGTACGATCAGCCCGTCATTCATTCCGACGTGCGGCATGGATTTGTCATCAGTTTTTCTGAACGGCCGGCCATTGATATCGCTGAACTTGAAAAAAAAGTACTTAAAATAATCGCTGATGATGTACGGATATGCAGCGCAGGAGAAGACCGGATCCGCATCGGAGACAGTGTACTGCCATGTACGGGAGTAAGAACTCACGTAAAGTCATCAGGCTGCATACATAATTTCAGATTATTCAAAGAATTTCAGTATGATTCGATCAATGATGAATGGCTGCTGGTCGGCAAAGTAGGCGGCGACGAACTGATAGGATTCGATAATATTATTTCTATGCCGGATAAATTATAAAATAATCAGGGAGAAAACAGAATGAAAGTGTTTATTGTAACGGATATGGAAGGCGTAAGCGGATGTACCGGAGGCGGGTATGGTGTCCGTCTTACCCCTGAGGTGCATAGTAAATATCTCAGCCTTATGATGGGAGAAATTAACGCGGTAGTGGAGGGCTGTGTTCAAGGCGGCGCTGAGGAAATTATTGTCGGCGAAGCGCACCCCGTTGATCTTGCCGCACTTCACCCTGATGCTAAACTTGCGCGGGGATTACAGTGGCATAAAGCGCCGTATCTGAGAAAATTTGATGCGGTCCTTTTTGTCGGGCAGCACGCACGCACCAACCTTTCGGATGCAGTCCGTTCACATACCGGAAGCAGCAAAAGCATTACCGGGTTCTGGATCAATGAGAGACCGGCCGGGGAGCTTGCCTATATCGGCGGATTGTTCGGCGCAAAAGGAGTTCCGGTTATATTTCTGTCCGGCGATGACGCCGCCTGCCGTGAAGCTGAGGAATGGGTACCGGGAATCATCACCGCCGCGGTTGAAGAAGCATTGTCCGTGCATGGAGCAATCTGCCTGCCGCCTGCAAAAACACATCCTCTCCTGACCGCACGGGCTAAAGAAGCAGTACAGCGCCCATCGAAAGGAAAACCAATTGTAATAGCAGAACCCTCCGTGGTAAGGATTGAGTTTGCGTATCCTCAGATCGCCGATTCATTCTGTATCAGTCCCGGTACAGTTAGAATCGATGCACGGACTGTCTCATATTCCGCGCCGACCTATGAAGAAGCGTATACCGGCAGCGTCGGCGTACTGACCAATGTACTCGTACGGTATGACAGTTAATCCGCTGTTTTGCAGCACACATCAGACATGAATACAAATATTAAAGTGCTCTCATCAGCTGCATCGGATACTGCTGTTTCATTATTATTCGGCGGCGATTTCTGCCCGATACGGGGATATGAAAAAAAGATTCTCAGCGGCGGAGAAATTTTCTCAACGCACATCATGAAGGAACTTTCGAACAAGGACTGTTTTATTATCAATCTTGAATCGCCGCTCTGTAATTCCATACAAAATGAAAAATTATACAAAGGCGGCATGGGATGCGATCCTGCTGTTGCCGCGGGTTTTAAAAAATTTCATATTGATATTGCCGGTCTCGCCAATAATCATATTCTTGATAAAACCCCGGAAGGGCTGATGCAGACTATAAAGATTCTCAAAGAGCAGAAGATTTTATTCGGCGGTGCGGGGAAGAATTATGCAGATGCATCCGAACCGGTACAAATTGAAATAAACGGACTCCGCATTTGCTTTTTAATCACCGCAGAAAAAGAACTTAACATTGCCGGGCCGTCAAGTCCGGGTTCTGCCTTATTTAATCCGAGTACAGATCCTTATGTCATACAGGAGACAAAAAATAATTGCGACTTCCTGATATGTTATGTGCATGCCGGACACGAATTCATGCTCACCCCTTCCCCGCGAATCAGAAATTCCTTCCGTTCTTTTATTGATGCAGGCGCGGATGCGGTGATCGGACATCATCCGCACGTACCGCAGGGATATGAACAGTACCGGGGTGGCTGGATTTTCTACAGCCTCGGCAATCTTATTTTTGACAGTCCCTATGTTTCCGCCTATCCGAATACTGACATCGGGTACCTCGTTCGTCTGGGAATAAAAAAAAGAAAAACAAATTCGGTCGAAATAATTCCTTACCGGCTCAGAGAAAATCATATGGTTACAGAATTAAGCGAACAGGAACAGCATGAATTAAATTCCATGTTCAGCCGGATTAATGCCGTTATCGCAGATGACGGACTGTTTGAGGAAGAATGGGCAAAAAATGTCATCACAAGATGGAACCAGGATTACCGGAAAATCTATCAGGATTTTTCTAACCGCTACAGAGATGATAATAATCCGTACTTCCTTTCTTGGATGCGCAATATGGTTCAGTGCCCCACTCACCACGAAATTGTGCTGAAAGCACTGGATCTGATTGAAGAAAAAAAATTAACAAAATAAAAACTAATAAATTAAAGGAGACGAAAATGAAAATTATTAAAATAATGACTAAGAGGTTGGGCTTTTTTGCGCGCACAACTGTGCTGTGCTGCTTAATTGGTATTTTATTGCCGCTGTACACACAGGATACTGCATTCGGATTTTATGGTCCGGCATTTCACGCAGAAGGTCTCGCTAATCTTGAAATCGGCAAGCACGGCCGGATAGTGAGTTATCGTTTCAGAGCAGAGCATACCGGTGCAATTAAAGAATTACTCCAGTATTTTGTTCTTAAAGCACCAAAATATTCTGCTGGCGATGGAGGTCACCTTCGGGTGGATCTTGTGAGTGATGATGGATCGCAAAAACATCTGCCCGCTGCAGACATAATTGCCTCCTGGGTAACAAAGAATCCCCGGGAACAGGCGGATATTCCTTTTAAAATTTCATTTTCTCCCGGAGGGAAAGTAGAAAAAGGAAAACTCTATCACCTTGTGTACTCCAACCCCCATTCTGATCCCCAGAATAATTATGTTTCAATTGATGATATTTTTAACCCGACAAATACTGTTCCCGGTTTGAAACGCAGACAACCTTCGTATGATGAATCGGATCTTGCAGTTTTGTATAAAGACACCGGAAACGACTGGATACTCAATCTCCGTCATATTCCGATAATTAATATCATTTACGAATCCGGAGCCGCACAGGGCCAGGGCTACATGGAAAGCCCGTACGTTTCACTTAGGATGACTATAGGCGGAGATGCAATGGCCCGTCAGATATTTACCGTCAGCGGAGTAAATAAAACTGTGTGTCAACTCGCCCTCCGAATAAAAAAAGTTTCGGATAATCCGGAACCGCTTATATTCATGATTACAGATGACACCGGAAATGAAATTGCCCTGGGAACGATATTACCGCAGCATGTACCATCATCAGACTACGGATGGGCAGCATGTACCTTTGAAGATCCGGTTATACTTGAAGACGGTCTTGAATATAGTCTTATAGTAAAAAGTGATAACCCTAATTCTTATCACACCTACCCAATGCAAAACGGGAAGGGTTATGGTTTTGTAACCGGTTTTTTCGATGACGGACATGCCGAATTTACAGAAAGCGGACATAATGGATGGAGAACCCCGCGCGCGGCCGACCGGAAAGATTTTGATCTGCAATTCTTTTTTATTACAGGCCGCACACCGGTGATGCCCGATGAATCATTTACTCCGGTTAAAAAAGACAAGCCCCGTAATGAAAAAAAAGGCAGCAGAAGTGCATCAGTTCCGGGAACAATTTACGGTAGCGCCCTTGGAGCAGTGAACTGTGCTCCCATTGGAATCGGGACACCGGAAAACACAAAAGTCAGTTACCGTTTCCGTGCAGAGTACCCGAATGAAATTTACGCTGCGGTAAATTCATTTTTACTTGATCAGGGGAAAAACCTGGCAGCAGGTGACGGAGGAAAGGTACTCGTAGAGCTTATGACTGATGACGAGAGTCCGCAAAACCTGCCTTCCGGAAAAGTACTTACCTCACGGCTTATCGACGATCCAAAAAAAGAGTTAGCGGGCGGTCAGGGCACGTACCGTTTTTTCAATTATCGCGGGGTATTTCTTGAAAAAGGGAAAATATACCATCTGGTTTTTTCAAACCCCCATTCCAGTCCGCAGAATAATTACGTTTCAATAAACAATCTTATCGCAAATAAAAGCGCTGCACTTTTCCCAAACCGGATGCAGCCGCGATATGAAAACACCGACCTGGCAGTACTGGTGTATAATGGAGACAAATGGCTTCTTCGCAGCGGATACACTCCTGTATTCAACCTTCACTATAGTGACGGCAGCAAACAGGGACAGGGATATATTTCAACAAGAATTGATACGCCGGATATCATAGGCGGTACGCACATGGTCAGACAAATTTTCTCTGTAGCGGAGTTACAGTCCGGCATACACACAATTTCAGTTCTTGTCAGGAGAAATAAAAATATCCGGAATCCGCTCATCCTTGAAATACTATCCGCCGGTGGAGAACAAATCTTTACCTCGGAAATCAAAGCAGGATCGGTGAGTGATCTTCACTACGAATGGGTTTCGGTCACACTCAGGAAACCCATTACTCCTGCAAAGGGCAGCACGTATCATTTAATACTACGTTCTGCTGAAGAGAATGCATACGTCACCTACCCCATCATGAAGGGAATACACGAAGGACTTGATTCCGGTATATTCAAAGGCGGCCATTACGAATTCACTCACACTGGAAATACGGGATGGAAAACACCTGAAAAAAATAATAATCCGGTATTCGATATGCAGTTCTTTTGCCTGACTGACTAAAGAGTTTGACAGCGGCAAACTCCCAAAAACAGGCATGCTATCCAAAATTATGCTAAAATAAAGAACCTATCCACAGATTACGCAGATTACACAGATAAAAATAATCTGTGAAAATCTGTGTAATCTGTGGATTAATCAAAAGTGGAATGCCGCGTAAACAGAAACTGTAAGTAAACACTTGAAAAAAAAAACTTCACCCGCACCGAAACCGCAGGATGTAAACCTTATCCGTATTCTCTCCCACCAGATAAAGTCGCCGCTGAACTCTGCCAAAACGCTGCTTCAGACCATACTCGAAGGTTTTACCGGAGAGCTTAATCCGCAGACAAAAAATTTTCTTGAACGCGCGCTGCACAGGGCAGATGAGGTGCAGCATATCATCGCAGATATTATAGAATATGAATCTCTTTCCGGACACGAAGCAGAACTCAAAGAACAGGTCGATATAACCGCGCTGCTCCACACAATCATCTCTGCCCAGAACAGCAGCGCCGGAGAAAAAAACATCTCAATAAACGGCGACCTCGGCGCAAAACAAATCAATATTCTCGGAAACAGGCGTGGGCTTGAAATAATATTCCGTAACCTGATTGAAAATGCAGTAAAATACTCGCCGCCAAATACTACTGTGAATGTAAAAATACGTGTTGCTCCTGCGCACAAACGGGTACATATATCCGTAATCGACCGCGGCTTCGGTATGAGCGGTGAGGATGTAAAAAAAATATTTGAACCGTTTTACCGCTCGCCGGAACGGAAAGCAGGAATTTCCGGAACGGGCCTTGGACTGGCAATTGTCAAAAAAATTACTCAATCGCTCGGAGGAACTGTAGAGGTCAAGTCAGAACCGGCGAAAGGGTCTCAATTCGATATCACCCTGCCCTATCAGTCCTGTGTACAGCAGGATACACCCCATACTGCAGGTAAAAAAATCGTTATCATCGGAGGAGTCACCAGCGGCCCGAAAGCAGCGGCTCGCCTCAGAAGACTTGACGAAAATCTCGACATCACCATCATCGAAAAATCAGAATTTCTTTCCTATTCAGGATGCGGACTTCCCGCGTATATCAGCGGAACGGTTTACTCGCCGAAAGCGCTTATGTCCACCGCCGATAACACTATCCGTGATGTAAACTTTTTTAAATCAATTAAAAATATAAATGTACTGAATAAAACCGAAGCGCTGTCGCTGAACCGCACACAGAAATATGTACTCGTTAAAGATATCGATTCAAAAGAAAAACGCAAAATCCCCTACGATACGCTCATACTTGCCTGCGGAGCAACCGCAAAAATTCCTCCCATTAAGGGAATCGATCATAAAAAAGTTTTTTCTCTTTACAATATCGAAGACGCGAATAAAATTAAAGAAGAACTCCGCGGCAAAGGCGCGCTTGACATTTATATTATCGGCGGTGGTCTCATAGGAATCGAAACTGCCGAATCACTTACCACCGCCGGCGGAAGGGTTACTATTCTTGAACGCGAAGAAACAATTCTGCCAAACCTGTTTGACCGCGATATCTCTGAAAAAATCTGTAACGCACTTGGTTCAAAAGGCATTAAAACAATTACCAATTTTGCACTGACCCAAATAACAGAGAAAAAATCAAAACTGCATCTCAAGTCAGCTCAGCGCACGTTAATCGCTGATTTTGTTATTTTATCAACAGGCGTACAGCCTAATTCTGTACTCGCACGCGCTGCAGGACTTGAGATCGGCACGTTCGGGGGAATAAAAATAAACGAAACTCTCCAGACATCCGATAAAAATATTTACGCAGCAGGCGACTGTACCGAGTCTTTCAACCGTATCACCAAAAAACCTGAATACCTTCCGCTTGGTTCGGTCTCCACAAAAATGGGCCGCATGGCTGCCGATGCAATTGCCGGAAAAAAAATCCAATATAAAGGATTTATTTCATCGGCGATGTTCCGTATCTTCGATGTAAACATTGCCCGTACCGGCCTCACCCATGCGCAGGCTGCGCAGCACGGGTTTGATCCGGTTTCAACAGTGGTCTCCGGCCTTGACCGCGCGCATTACTATAAAAATGCCGCATATATTTTCATTAAACTAACCGCAGATAAAAAAACAAGAAGAATTCTCGGTGCGCAGGGTATCGGCGACGGCGATGTCGTATCGCGGATTGAAATTCTCTCAAGCACAGTATCTCAGTCGATGACTATTGATGAGGCATTCCAGCTCGATCTGGGGTACTCGCCCGCATTTAACAGCCCGATAAATTTTGTGCAAACCTCGTGTCTGGTTCTTGCCAATATTCTCGACGGGCTTTTCCGTACAATTACCATTACAGATTTTGATCAGAAAATGCGTGCAGGTTTATCCGATATTAAAATTATTGATGTGTCGCCTCTTACCGACCATACCATGCACTCTATCCCCGGAAGCATCAGCATTCCTCTTGAAAACATCCGGTACGAAAAGTTATCAATCCAAATCGACGATCAAATAATACTCTATTCAAAAACTTCTTCCGGCGCGTATGAGGCGTACCGGTACCTGTCTTCGAAAGGATACCGGAACATGCGCGTACTGGAAGGCGGATATGAATTCTGGAAACGGTGATCGCTTACACAAGCCGCCGCTTTTTTAATATTTTTCCTTTCACGGTATAAAATATATATTTTATTGCTATTTGACAATAAAAAAAAAAATGTGTTAAAATCGCCGTAGTAATAAGCAAAAAATATACCTGATATGCTAATATATCATATCAGGAAGCATGCGTGAGTGGCAGAATATTCCTTTCTATTGTTCAAATACACATGCCGTCCCGGGTTGAGTTGTCGTACTAAACGGCTGCGTTAAACCGTCATATATATCGCATATTTCAAGGAGCATAATAATGAATAATGAAAATAAAAAAAACATCCTCCTTGTAGAAGACGAAGCCGTTATCGCGATGACCGAAAAAATGCATCTCGAAAAATACGGTTACATCGTTCACGAAGTTACTACCGGCGAAAAAGCAGTACAAAGCATTTTAGAAAAAACATATCCTGTTGATATAATCCTTATGGATATTAACCTCGGTTCCGGTATGGATGGAACACAGGCCGCAGAATTAATACTAAACCATAAGGAAATACCTGTTCTTTTTTTATCATCACATACAGAGCCTGAGATAGTTGCAAAGACAGAAAAAATCACTTCCTACGGTTATGTCGTAAAGGGTTCCAGTATTACCGTTCTTGATGCTTCAATAAAAATGGCTTTAAAATTGTTTGACGCAAAGGCTAATGAAAAAATAAATAAAGAAGCCCTGCAAATAAGTGAAGAGAGGTATATCAATCTTTTCGAAAATATGAAAAATGCAGTTGCGGTGTACAAACCGGTTGATCACGGCAGCGATTTTGAATTTCTTCACGTCAATAAAGCCTGTGAATTTATCGATAAAATCAGCAGAGAAAAAATTATCGGAAAGAAAGTAACACAAGTGTTCCCCGGCGTAATTGATTTCGGGTTGTTGGATGTATTCAAGAAAGTATACACAACAGGTGAACCTGCGCACCATCCCATCGCCATGTACACAGATGAGCGGCTACAGGGCTGGAGAGAAAATTATGTGTACAAGCTGTCATCGGGAGAGATTATCGCAATTTACGAGGATATAACCGAACGCAAGCAGCTTGAAATAAATCTTAAGGCAGAAAAAGACAATCTTCAGATAACACTTAATTCAATCGGTGACGCGGTTATCTCGACCGATCATCATGGAAAAATTGTCCGGATGAATCCTGTTGCCGAAAAACTCTGCGGCCGGGCAATCGCAGATGCATATGGAAAAAATCTCGAAGAAGTATTTCATATCATTAATGCCGGTACGCGTAAACGGGTGAATAATCCCGCAGCACTGGTTTTGAAAACCGGCACAGTTGTCGGACTTGCCAATCACACCGTTCTCATTTCCAAAGACGGCAGAGAATACCAGATAGCGGACAGCGCCGCTCCGATAAAAGCAGCCGACGGTACTATTGCCGGTGTCGTACTGGTTTTTCGGGACGTAACAGAAGAATACGAGAAAGAGCGCAAATATAAAGAAAGCATGCGCTCAATTGAATGGATGCTTTTGGCGAAGAATAAAAAAGAAATTAATTTCACACCGGAATACGGCGACTTAACCGCGTTGAATAAAAACGGAATAATCCTTTCCTCGCTTGGAAAAGAACAATTAACACAGATCAGTTCAGAATATCTTGATCTGTTAGGCACATCTTCAGCAATCTACGAAAAAAACGGTGATTACGCTCTGGGTATATTTTCATCGGGATGGTGTCAGGAGCTCGACGGCGCTTCCCGTAAACTTTGCGGAACAACAGACAATAAAGACGCCTTAAGCTGCGGTAAATGGCTCTGTCACGAATCCTGCTGGCGGGAAGCTTCACTCAAATCTATTGAAAGCGGTGAACCTTCGGATGTTGCATGTGCCGGAGGTCTGCGCCTGTATGCCGTTCCAATACGCGCACACGGTTCAATCATTGGGGCTATTAATTTTGGTTACGGAAACCCGCCCACAGATGACATCACCCTGCAAAAATTATCTGATCTTTGTCAGATACCTTTTGAAATATTAAAAAAAAAATGCCGTGAATATCAGGCCCGGCCTCAGTTTATTATTGACTATGCAAAAAAACGGCTTGAAAGTTCGGCGGTATTAATCGGGAATCTGGTCGAGCGCAAGCAGGTCGAAGAGTCGCTGCAAAAGAGTGAACAGGAATACAGGACATTGTTCGACGAGATGCTGGACGGGTTTGCCTTGCACGAGATAATTTGCGATACTGAGGGACAGCCCGTAGATTACCGCTTCCTCGCGATTAATCCGGCTTTTGAGCGGATAGTCGGTCCGAAAGCTGCGGATATTGTAGGAAAGACTGTTCTGGAAGTAATGCCCGATACTGAAAAATACTGGATCGAAACATACGGCAAGGTGGCGCTCTCGGGCGAACATATCTCTTTCGAAAACTACTCAGCTGTACTCGGCAAGTATTTCGAGGTAACTGCCTTTTGCCCCGCCGCCGGCCAGTTTGTCTGTATTTTTAAGGACATCACCGAACGCAAGACAGCACAGGAAAAAATCCAAAAACAGCTCGCCGAAAAAGAAATTCTCCTTCGTGAAGTACATCACCGCGTAAAAAACAATATTACAAATATTGAAAGTTATCTGTACCTTCAGGCCGGTTCCAGTACAAACGATGAAGTCACCGCCGCGCTGCAGGAAACTATTTCCCGTGTTCAAAGCATCCGCGTTCTTTACGATAAACTGCTTTTGTCCAAAGACCTCCATGAAATTTCCATTAAAGTTTATATTGAAGAACTTATAGTTTCACTGCGCGCTCTGTTCGCGGAAAAGGAAAATATAACCATAGAAGAAAATATTTCAGATTTTACTATTCCTACAAAACAAGCTGAGACTACCGGTATAATCATCAATGAGCTTTTAACCAATGTATTTAAATATGCCTTCAAAGAACGTAACAAAGGTAAAGTGTCTGTCTCTATTCACAAAAATGAAAATAAGGTGACAGTCACTATCCAGGATAATGGCATTGGTATTGATGAAAGAATTCACCAGAATACTTCACCCGGATTCGGACTCACCATTGTGAAAATGCTGACCGAGCAGCTCAAAGGTACGTATAAAACCGTGAGTGATAATGGTACTAAAAGCACCATACAGTTTACACTATAATGAATAATGAAACTAAAATAAATCTCCTTCTGGTAGAAGATGAACCAGTTGTCGCAATGGCCGAAAAAAAGAAACTGGAACAATTAGGGTATCTTGTGCATCATGCTGCAACCGGAGAAAAAGCCTTGGAAATAATTACCGGATCAGTGTTCCCGATAGATTTAATTCTCATGGATATTACATTATCCGGCATGAACGGCATTGAAACCTCTGCGCAGATAATCCGTCAAAACGATATTCCGGTTATTTTTTTATCCTCAGAAACCGAACTGGAGGAGATAAAAAAGACCGAAAAAATCAGTTCCTACGGCTATGTCGCCAAAGGTACCGGCATCACTGTTCTTGATGCTTCGATAAAAATAGCCTTGAAACTGTTTAATGAAAAAACAAAACGCAGGCGTGCTGAACATACCATTCACACACAGCTTCAAAAGCTAACTCAGGACCATGAGTATGCCCGCAGACACGTAATGAGTCTTTTGCCGGATACTATGCCGTCCTTTCCAGACCTGTTTGTCTCGGCTGCGTTTCTTCCTACGGAAATAATAGGCGGTGATGTACTCATTATTGAAACCGACGAGGTTAACCACATGCTGTATGCCGCGATTGCTGATTGCACCGGACATGGTGTGTGTGCCGCACTGGAAGCATCGAAACTGAAAGCGCTCATTGATCACTATCTTCCCGACCTGAAAGCGTCACGGGATCCTGCACAGTTTCTCGGTCATATTGACGCGGCCTTTACACGTTCTCTGGCAAATAATACCGATTCTTCATCTTTATCCTACCCTACAATGATTGTGCTGGCAATAAATTGCCGCACCAAAACAGTAACCCTTGCTAATGCAAGCGGTGAATTACCTTTTATCATAGGTCCGGATAAATCGGCCAGACAGTTATCCGCGGTGAACGGAGGGCACCTTGGTTTTCAATTTCCCGGCAAACGGTATGTGCAACGCACATACACACTGCAGCCCGGAGAATGTTTTTTCATGGTTTCAGATGCCGCACGCGATGTCATGGTCAGTACAAACCAGCCGCTCGGCAATGAAGGTCTGCGTAATGAATTACAGAAACTCTCCTTTCCCGATGCGAACCTGTGTACTGCGCTGAAACAACGGCTCGACGAGCTGCATCAGAGCCCGCTGCCTGATGACTATACGGCCTTTTTTTTACAATATGAATTACCACTGACGCAACAGCTCGTGCTTCACCGGTTATCCGAATTAGAAACCGCAAAAGAAACAATCAGTAAAACTCTTGTCCGTTATTATTACTCTAAAAACGATATTATGAGTTACCTGGTAGCCTTTAATGAAATGTACATTAATGCCGTTACTCATGGAAATAAAAATGATCCCGCCAAAAAGGTTACTGTCAGCATTACGGTGAATTATGAAAAAGCAGTGATTACCGTCACCGATGAGGGAGATGGTTTTAATCCTATGCACATACCTGACCCTACTGACCCGCAACGGATTCTTTTTCTAATGGCGCAAAGTGCTCTCGAAGATGAAGACGCGCCGCTCTATCATGGCAGGGGGATACATATGACACGAACGCGTCTTGCCGATGAGTTAGTCTATAACAAAAAAGGCAACCAGGCCGCCATTACCAAAAAGAGAACAATCGCTCCCCTCATCTGCGGCGACACACCTGCTTTCAAAGATACTGCTTCAGTTATGGATATCGCTCATTTGTCATTCACAAAAAATTTTATCATCATTGAACCGGAGCTGTGTCTGAACTCGCAGATTTTATCAAAGATCATTTTTTCCGCCGCAAATTACAAAAAACAGACCAGTACACCGCTGCTCGTTACTATCCGCGACAATGAAGCAGTAAAAAACGAACTTATCGGATATAATCTGGAAAAGGCAGGGCTGATTACTTTTGAATAAGCGGCAGTCTTTTCTCAATAGGCATCGTGGAAGGAGTTTCGCAATGGCAATTCAGGCGGAGGTTTATTTTTTTCTAAAAGCACCGTGGAAGAGTTTCAAAAACCGCTCTGAATTGCCGATTGCGAAACCCTCCCACTTGGCTAAAAAAATAAACTAAATTACAAATGCATGTTCATTCCTGGTTTTTACCTACTCCCGCAGGCATGTGCAAGGGGAGCGCTCGCTTATCACCCCCTCGTGGGGTGCTGTTTTGTTTAGCACGTCGTGTGCAAGGGTCGCTCGCTTATCACCCCCTCGTGGGGTGCTGTTTTGTTTAGCACGTCGTGTGCATGAGGCGCTTTCCCTTTCTCCCTCCGCGCCTCTGCGCCTCAGCGGGAGTCTCCCCTTGCACGTTTGCCACAAGAAAGCATTGGCTATTAAAAGCACTACGATCTGAAGCTACCGATGAATAGTTTAGCACCGGTGCAGTTCTCGAGGCAAGGGTGATGAATGTACCGCGGCCTGATAATATATTTTTGCGGCTTTTACTTCTTATTTACGGATTTTATCAATGAAATGCTTGAAAGTTTCAAGATCCAGCATGAGCAGAGGATGAATTTCCCGAAACTTTTTTATTAAAAAGGACATTTTATCCCAGTCATATTCATGATCGAAATAATACCGTTTGAAATGCCGAAATAACTTCTGCGGCAACGATTGCGGCAGTATTATTTTTACCGAGTTTAATGAAATCACCGTTTTCAAGCTCAGTAAAATATTCCTGGGTTTTTGAAAGCAGACTTACCGTTTTATCGATATGCGCTTTAACTTCAGAGATCAGGTCATTTTTGTTCATAGACTAATTTTCCATTGCGGATAATAGACTGCGCATGGACAGGGTTTACCTTTTTCATATCAATCAGATCAAGCGGAAAGGATGTTAAATTGTCGGCTTCTTCAAACATGGCGAAATATTTTTCGGGAGGAAAGTCGCCTTCTACCGCAAAATCGATATCAGAATACTCAGCGAAAAGATTTTTATTGAGAACGGACCTCCATTGATACAGCCGCGCAGGTTTATACTTGCTGATAATAAGTCTGCGTATTTTATCACTGTCGGCTTTTGCTTTTCTCCAAAGCTGTAAGCGGGTTTTCAGACGAGCATTTATTTTTTTATCGAGATTTGCCGCTGCTTTTTTAATATTAATTTCAACCACGGATTAATTATATATTGATTTTAAAATTATGTGTAGGATTTTTTTGAACAGGCATGGCTTGACATACTGAACAAACCAGTATAAAATGAGTACAAAAGGCATACAATTGAAATATCTGGATTGGACAGAAGAAAAAAACGACTGGTTAAAAAAAAACAGAAACATTTCTTTTGAGGAAATTGAATTACTGATTTCGCAAGGCGAAACTATAGAAATAATAGATAACCCAAATACCGGAAAATATCCAAACCAAAAAATATTTATAATAAATATTAATGACTATGTCTGGTATGTGCCGTTTATCGAAGATTCAAAAAAAAATATTTTTAAAAACTGCTTATTCAACCCGCAAAGGCAATAGAGAATACAAGGAGAACATTAATGAACAATAGAGAAACACCGTTCTTTGATAAAGAAGAAAAAGAATTAATAAAATCCATTGAAAACGGGGAATGGAAAGTTGTTTCAAATAAAAAAATGATAAAAAAGTACACAGAATATGCAAAGTATTCTTTAAAAAAAAACAGACGTATTAATATCCGGATGAGCGAAAAGGATCTTAAAAAAATTCAAGTTAAGGCAATACAGGAAGGATTGCCCTATCAAAGCCTGATTTCAATGTTAATCCATAAATACAATGAAGGGAAAATCAAGATGTTTTGATCTGTACGGAGCGGCATGCCGAGCGCGCGCCGGTAGCGGTGTGTCAGGAAAAGTAATTTTCCTACCCCAATTGAATTCAAGACTGCATCGCGCGGGAAAAAAATACTCAGTGTTTCAGGATTTGCCGTCAGAGCGGCCTGCGCATCAAAAGAATCATCCCAGGCGCAGGTCATTCCGGTTGTGCGGGCTGGTTTTTTTTCAACTGCGGGCAGGTCGCAACTGTACATGGTCTTCCGCTCCGGCATTTTTTTCAGTATCCGCACCTCACTTCCGTTTTTTGTATATACAGTTTCATCCATCATGAGTTTTGTCATGTATATTCCCCGGCCGTGCGTGTATACTTCGGTTTCTTCATTATCCATAAGCGAGGTAAGACGGGCAATGTCCGCAGGGTTCGGTACGGCATCAGGGTCAAACCCCTGCCCTTCATCAGTTACCGTACATGCGCATCCGGCATGATCTATTCGTAAGTGCACAGTTATTTTTTTTAAGCGATCATTGCGGTTTCCATGTACCACTGCGTTGGTAAATATTTCCAGGCAACAGACGCATATTTTCAGGGCATCCTGTTCAGGAAATGCATATTTCTTTAACATACTATAGAGCGTGGCCCGTATTTCAGGAAAATCATCCATTGAGTGCGCAGTGTATTCAATGTTGCGCGCGCTGAGAAAATCAAAAAGGATTACTGTAAGATCATCGTGCAGAGGAAGTCCGCCGAATGTAGTGCGGATGGCCTGACATGCGCGCCGGAGATCATCGTCAAATCCTTTTTCTGAAGTGAAAAAACCGCCCGCGCATTCACTGGTAAGCCCCGGAATGGATCGCGGATTATCCGCGTGCGGCTTTTGAGTGAGCGCGTCGGAAAAAAACGCAAGCCTGCTGTCCGGAGGAAGCGCAATATTTTTTTCTTCATACTCGTTATCTGTGAGGAAACCGATATGTAAGCCGTAAGGTTTTTCAATTACCCTGACGGTTTGACCGATAAGAATACAGGGCATTTCGCCGTTCGCCGAACTATATCGCATTGTCATTGTACCGGTATCGATATACCCGGCACACATTGTAAGAAATTTTTCATGATTAAAATATCCGGCGGCATCCGCGCTTACCGCCTGCAGAAAACGGGCGGGCTTCCCTTCGGCAAGCAGATTAAAGTACCGGTAGCACACGGCCCGTATAAGCACACTGTCCATCGCGGCGGAAATTCCATGCCCTTCGCAGTCGCCAATGAAAAATACAATTACATTTTCTGCGCGCTCGATACGAAAAAAATCCCCGCCGATCTGGCCGCCCGGAAGGTACAGTGCCGCAGATGCCGCACTTCTTAAGACCGGCATCGTCATGCTGTTGAGCCGCTGCTGAATCGCCCGCGCCTTAAGAGTATCCTCCCGATCTTTGGCAAGATGTGCTTCTGCAATACTGAGCGCATCTCTGAGCTGTGCGCTGCTTTTTAATAGCGCCTGTTCGGCTGCTGTTTTTTCCCGATTTTCTTTACGCAGGCTTTCAAGCAGCCTCACCGTATCCTGATTCGCCTTTTGCAGATCAGAAGTTTTTTTTGAAACAAGTACGGAGAGCCGCTCCGCTTCATTTTTTTTCTGATCAGACGCTTTTTTTATTTTTACCATCGCGCGCACCACTGCGGTGAGCTCGATCGGGTCAATAGGTTTTGAAAGAAAAGCCTCCGCTCCGGATTCAAGCGCGAGAATACGCTGCTCTTTATCCGCTTTCAGGGCGGTGAGGAACACCACGGGAATGATGTCTGTACGCGGGTCTGCTTTTAACCTCCGGCACACTTCATGCCCGTCCATTCCGGGCATGAGTATATCGAGTAATATTACATCCGGATTATCGGACTGAGCAAGTCCAATTCCTGAAGGGCCATTCAGAGCGGACAGTATCCGTACTGAGGGAAACGCTTCCCGTATGAGCACATGCGCGGTTGTTTCTTCGTTGCGGATTTGTTCGAGTACGGCAAACCCGTCGGTTTCCGGCATCATCAGATCAAGCAAAACCGCATCTGGAATTTCATGCCGGAGACAATCCATAGCTTCCGCGCCGCTTTTCGCGGTACGAACACGGTAACCGGCATCGAGAAGAAAATCTTTTATTTGTACGAGTTGCGGCTCGCTGTCGTTTACCGCGAGTATTGTTTTTCCTTTTCCGTCATAAGATAATGCCGCAGGAAGAGTAAGCGTAAACACTGAACCTTTATGCAAAGTGCTTTCCACACTGATGCTGCCACCGAGGAGTGCAGCATATTTGCCCTGTATATTATATCTCCTGCCAGAAAATATTTTTGATATTTTCCGGGAGCGGCATAGGTGCGGCGCAGTTGGTATAAAGACGTCCCTCTCCGTGCTGGTTGCCGCTTAATGTGAGAAAATACAAAATATTTTTATAGAAGGCTGGTTTCAGTGCGGAAGAAAGTTTGATTTCGCACGGTATAACGGTACCCTTGCAGGGGAGCAACAAATCGATCTCAACGCCGTTTTGTGATCTCCAGTAATACAACTCAGGTATTATTCCCGATGCGCTTTTCCGTTTCCATATCTCGGAAATAATCATAGTTTCAAACACCGCCCCCGCCATCGGTCCATTGATCAGAATATTCTCTTCTTTCAGGTTCAGAAGGTACGTTAAAAGACCAACATCGGTAAAGTAAAGTTTCGGAGCTTTTATTATGCGTTTACCGAAATTCTGATAATAGGGTGGAAGTAAATAAATTAAAAAACTTGCTTCCAGAACTGACAACCATCGTTTTACCGTAGGAACGCTCACTCCGATATCCGAGGCTACCGCTGAAAAGTTGAGCACTTGTGCAGTTCTCGCGATTGACAGTTGTCAAAAGTCCTACTTCCCTGTTGCCCTTAAATTCGACTTAGTTTCTATTTGCGAAAAAAGATCATTTAATCCTAATAAAATTGCAGCTTTTAATACGTTTTGATAGCCCATATTCATATATTTATCTAATTTATGAGCATCATCATAAACAATTTCAGAGATATTCATTGTGACGCGCTTTGTTTTTGCTATAACGTATTTCTTTTTCTTCGATTTCTTTATTAGTGAGGAGAAATCTGATTTTTCGTAATACAAAGGATTACTTATTATTTTTTTCATTATTAATTTCCTCAATGTAAGCTAATTTTTCTTTTTTTCTCATTTTTCTTGTGGTTATTAAAGTAGATGTAATGTGATTAACAACTACTAAAAGAAACTTATCACTTATTTTAATTCGCTTTTGAATATGAGCAGAAAAATTCCACACACATATATTATATGCTTATTGTATGTAAAGGTCAAGAGGCAGATTTCTGCAGTGTAAACGCGCACTTGTAGTTTAAGGGCAACTCATATTTTCAATTCAATACTTTGACTGTAACACCATACTCCTTTTATTTTCATTATAATATCCGTCGGTTTTCAAATAAGCAGTGAAAGGGTCACAACGATAGTTATTCAAAGCGTGGAATGTTTTGCATTAGTTTTCTTTTCTATAGCTAAGTGGAAGGGTTTCGCCGCCTAGGTAATTCTGAGCGCCAAGGTTTAAGTAGTCTTATTTAAATAGACAAGTGGGAGGGTTTCGCAATCGGTAATTCAGAGCGGCTTAACGGAGAAAAAAAGGGCAGGATGCCCCATTTTTTTTCTCCGTTCAGAGTGCAGTCCGGAGCCAGGAGGGCGACGGCAAACGT
>Ga0180007_10000723_pt1 | contig 51538 bp, 62 predicted proteins | sample MM_PC_MetaG_FD_121122 | JGI IMG/M metagenome (GOLD analysis project Ga0180007, IMG submission 121122) | Groundwater microbial communities from the Aspo Hard Rock Laboratory (HRL) deep subsurface site, Sweden - MM_PC_MetaG | ecosystem: Environmental > Aquatic > Deep subsurface > Groundwater... | reverse complement strand
GAGGGCGCCCGCCTCGACAAGATTGGTCGGACTCGTCATCACGGCGTAACCCGTGCGCGTCGAAGACGGGTCGATGCCAAGAACGCGATCAGTCATCGTCGTTATTGCCCTCGCCCTTTGACTCCTGGGTGTCAGCGTCGCCAATGCGGGCGAGCCCAACCTCTCCCTTCTCGCCGGCCAGCTGGCCCAACACGTTGGGATCGATGCTCGATCGCGGGAACACTAGGCTACACGACCAGTGATCGGGGAAGCGCCGGTAGCTCGCGATCTCGCCAACGCCGGAGCACGTGACGGCAGCGGCGTCCATCACTTGCTGGCCCTCGGCGTCCTTCTTCGAGCCGGGCACGTACTGGAGCTTTGCCTGAACCTGGGCACCGAGCAGTAATTCCTCGGCGAGCTCCGATCGCATGTCGTCAGCGTCGATAGACAGACCGATCCGAGCAGTGCCAGAGAGCGTAACACTCCGGAACTTCACCGGGATCTTGTGGGCAGGGGGGTTCTTGCTCATTGCAATTTCCTTTCTGGGCGGCAATCCATGCCGCTCTTTGCGCCCTCGCTCTTACGAAAACTCGGCCACAAGCATTCCATGACGCCGCCAGTCTCGATCAGCCGATCCGTAATGCTGGGGTCCAGGCTGGCGGTTAGTGCCTTCGGTGTCAGGTTCCCGATCACGATCGTGTCGTGCATGTCGTCGTAGCGCTTGTCAATCAAGAAGGCGAGCATCAGATTCTCGAAATCGGTCTCGCCACGCTGCTGAACCTCGTCAATCACCAACAACTGCGGCTGCGTGAACTCAAGGATCGCATCCAGTTCCGACTGCTCCGGGTTCGTGTACGTTGCCCGGATCCTCAGAAAGATTTCCATCGCCTTCACGTATCGACATGATCGCTGCCCTTTGCAGGCCCACGTAACCGCATGAACCGCCATCTGTGTCTTCCCGGTTCCGCGACTGCCAATCAGGGCAACCAGACAGCCGGAGCCGATCAGCCCACACAGTTTGTCCCGCGCATCCAGCCATCGCCCCGGGGTGTCTGTGGTGTCAGCATTCCGCACATGCCGGCGAGGCACGCCGGTCTGAGCCAACGCCGTAGACACGTCAGAGTTGCGGCAACGGTTTATCTGGCTCGGGATACTCTCCCCGATTGGCTGAGGCATCGCGTGCTCCGCATCTGCGCGGCGGGCCGTTAGCCTCGCGTTGGCCCGACCGAGCCTGTTTCGGCTTGCGGAACTGGTCGTACCACTTGAGCAGGGCCTCGGGGCCGAAGGCGACCCCCTCCCACTGCTCACAGCATCGGTCGTAGACTCGTCGCATTTCATCTGGCGTGGCTCCCTTAGCCTTGAGGTCCGCAACATTCCGGCCCACGCGACGCTGCTCCTGCTTCGTCGTCGGGCCCAGCCCAAACAACTCCACGAGCGTGTCCCAGATCAAATCGCGCCGTCGCCCCTTCTTAGATTCCCCGCTAAGTTGAGATTCCTCAGGGAATCCCTCCGAAGAGGACGGGGAAAGAGTTTTACTCCCCCCCATAGTCCCCCCCTCAGGGGTTGGTTTATACCCACCTTTAACCCCCCCTTTAACCCCACCATTGGCGCGCCCTTTATAGGTAGAGCCCCGGAGTGCCGGATTCCCGCCACCCTTCCTGCCTGCCGCTACGCACTTCGCCCGCGTTTGCTCCTGCCGCACGATATGCCGGGAGTACCAGACCCCGGTGGGTGTGATTCCAGGTACACCGGCGGCTCGGAGTTCATGTAACAGGGGATCAATCTCCGCAAGTGATCGGCCGACCGCCCAGGACAACCGATCGCCGGCTAGGGGACCATCTCCCCATTGCAGGAAACCGCGATGCTCGTTCTTGTGCATGAGACAGATTAATCTGATCCACAGTCCCTGAGCTGCGTATGAACAAGTGCCCAGCCGCTCATCTGAGAGCCAGGCATCCACGTCGAATTGCAGTATCGAAGCCTTGGCCATTCCACCTTACCCGTCGAAACAGACTCTCGCCCCTGGTTGCCGACCGCGCCGCTCCTGCTCGACGTTCTGGTGCCAGTCGTCGCGGGAGGTTGGCCGGTGTTTGCGCTTGCGAGCGGCGGCCCTGATCTTGTCGGCGTGGGGGCAAGTATCGAGGTGTTTGAGCAGCACCCGGTAGATCGGGGTGCCCGCCGCCAGGACAATGCCCTCGTCTCCCTTTGGCACCAAAGTACCACGGCGCCACTTCTCGGCTTTCCAGTCCCAGGCCAGGACGGAGCCAACCGTGCTCGGTAGGAGTATCCCAGGCGGCCAGTCGAACGGCACGCTATGGCCCCCGGCCTCAAAGAACTCGATCATTCGCCCGCAGGCGCGGCAGTTTGACATGATGCTTCGGGCTCCGTCCCGCTTGACTCGTTCCCACCTAGTACCATCTGGCCGGCCGCGCCCGCCGGCGCTTGCTCCTCTTTTCCCCGAGGAGGAGGGGTGGTCAGGCCACGGGCGATGAACCGCACCAAACGCTCGAAGGCACGCGGGGAAAGGTCGCCTGTCTCACAGAACAGATCGTGCCATGTGTCGTCGCTGTCCATCCGCTCGATCGCGACCCGGAACTGTCCGATGTTCTGTGTGGTTCTAAACACGTCACATCGCCGGAGCGTCTCTAAGCTCATTCGCTGGCTCTCCTTTGGCTAACAGGTTCGCTTCGGACAAAAAACGCGAGGGCAGGCGCTTGTTCCGGCCCTTCGCCTGATCGCAGAATCGTCGGAAATGGACGATCAGCCGCTCCTTCGCCCTCGTCATGGCAACGTAGGCCACGCGCCGTTCCTCCTCGACGCCGGCCGACTCCCGCAGCGACATCGCGCTTGGCAGCGTGCCCTCGTTGCACTCGACCAGGAGCACGACGGGCCACTCCAGGCCCTTTACGGTGTGAACCGTAGCCAGGGTGACGCGATTGTCAGCACGCAGATCGTCTTGGGAATCGCGGCACGCGTACTGGGCCAGCGCGTCTCCCACTCTCCGGTTCGGGCACCACGCCTTCCACCAGTTCTGAATGGGCTTGATGCCAGCCATGGCCTCGGGGGGGATCTGGTCGAGGGCTTCGTCGAGTTGGCTGTCCAGCGTCAACTCCCCAAGATTCGCCAGCCACGAGTCGGGCACCAGCGATCGAAAGGCGGTCAGGCTCGACGCGCCTGTTCGGCCAGCCTCGGCCCTGATCTGAGCGTGCGTGTAATCGGTCCCCCCCACCCAGGGAGACAGGCGCATGAATGCCATCTCGTCGCATGGATTGACCAACAGCCGTAGGTATGCGTGGACCCGGCGGAAGGCCGGTTGATCGCAGATGTCGAACCCGGTGCCAACATGATGGTGGGGCACCCCGGCTTCTCGGCAAAGCTCGGCGAGCCGGCGCAGCGTCCGGTGGTTACGGGCCAGGACAGCCATGTCGCCCCAGCCAAAGCCCACATGATTGAGATCGGAGAGCAAGGACACAATGTCGGCACAGCGGCCCAGATGGCGATCGACGGGGGCTATTCGCTCATTAGCGCAGAGCATCGGCTTGCACAGAGGGTCGTTGTTGTGACTGATCAATGCGTTCACAGCCTGCACAACAGGTGCCGGACAGCGGAAGCACCGCTCCAGATCGAAGACCTGGGCATCCTGGTGCTGGTCCGTCATCAGGCACGGGTTCGATCCCCGGAAGCCATAAATCGCCTGCCGACGGTCGCCGACCATGAACAGCTCGGCCGGGGGGGCGAAGAACGACAGCAGCCGGTGCTGGATCGGGTTGGTGTCCTGAGCCTCATCGATCAGGACGTGTCGGACCCGCCCCCTGTAGTCCGTCAGGACGGACGGGTTTTCGCAGAGCAGCTTCGTGGCGTTGAGCACGAGCAGCCCGTAATCCAGGGCATTGGCCTCGGCGAGCGTGCCCAGGTAGGCGTGGATGATCCGCTCGCAGAAGTTCGCGCCGGGCTCCTCCGATGGAGCCGGCATCTCGCCACGGGTGTAGTATGCGTCGAGGTATCGCCGGATCTTCCGTAGTGAAAGCTGGTGGCGCCACTCGGGTTTAGCCTTGAGCTTGACATAGCCGAGCTGCTCGGCCGCGGTGAGCAAGGCCATCTCCGAATCGGCCTCGTCGATGACCGTCGGGCAGCCACGGTAGCCGATGAGATGCCCGTGCTGGCGAATCATGCGCAGGGCCACGCTGTGGAAAGTGCCCGCTAGCATCTCGCGGACCATCGTCTCGGCCTTCTGCGGAGTCTCGCCGGCTTCGACCAGCGCCGCCTGCACACGCCCAAGCATCTCGCCGGCCGCCCGCCGCGTGAACGTCAGCACCATCAGGTCCGACGGTGACGCCCCGCGATTCTGCAAGAGGTGAAGTATCCGGGCCGTCAACACGCGCGTTTTACCAGAGCCCGCACCAGCGACGACCAGCGTCTCGTGGGCCTCGCTCTCGACAGCCGCCCGCTGCTCATCCGTGAGTTCAATCATCGATCCATCCTTATGCTGTGATGGCAGTACGGCGGCTCAGGGCCATGACGTTCCAGCCTTCGATGCTGACCACCTGGGGCTCCGTGTGGCACGCGGCCACGAGAACCTGCATCTCGCCCTCGACGTGGCGCAGGGCACCGGCGAGGCGATCCATGTGGTCTTTGTCCAACTCGGCGGCCTCAATCAGCAGGAGCTTCAACGGGGGGTCCGCCAGCTTGACCAGACTGTACGCCAGGGCCGCCAGGAAGATCGTGCTTTCGCCACCTGATAACCCAGCCAGCGATACCCGTTGCCCGTCGCACACCCAGCCCAGTTCAAAGATCGCCGTGCCCCGCTCGTTTGCAAGGGCGCAGTATGCGGCGCATCCCGGCATGGCAGCTTTGAGGATCGAAGCCATGTTGTTGATCAGGGGCGCGACGAGAGAGTGCATCAGGGCTTCGCGGCATGCCTTCGCCGCCAGTTCCACGGCCTTGCCCATCTCGACGCTTGCAGTGGCTCCCTCCGCATCAGCCGAAGCGTTGTGCAGCATCTTGCTGGCCTCGGCCGTTCGCGTGGCTGCGGAGATGGATGCTTCGAGTTGGCCTATCCGCTCGCGCAGCGCCTCCCGCTGCTGCTCCAGCGTTTCCGTCGGCACAAGGCCACCCTCGGAGTCGAGAGCGTTCAAGCGAGACTCTGCGTCGGCTCGGGCCTTTTTCCTCCGGTCGATCTGGTCGGCGAGTTGTGCCAACTGCTCTGCCCGCCGCTGGCACTGCGAGCGAAGCTGGCCGCCCTCCTGCCCCAGGTCGCGGATCTCGTTCTGGACTCGCGACTGCTCGGCCAATACCTTGCCAGCCTCCCCCTCGGCATCGTGCCACGCCTCGACCGCTGCGGTGCAATCCTGTCGGGCGGCGTCCTTGTCGCCAAGGGCAACCTGGGCCACGTTCATGGCGGCCTTGATCTGTATCTGGACTGCGCCGTGCTGCTCACGCAGTCGCTCGATGCGGCTCGGGTCGGCCTGCTCACCGAGTACCAAGTCCAACTCGGCGACGGCCTGCGCCACGTCGGAATTGGCGGGCTGGTCTTGCAGACCTACCTTGATCCGCTGCCAGGACTGGAGTGCCCGCGTCCACGGGGCCTGCTCCAGTGCCGCGATGCGGACCAATATCTCCCGTGACTGGCCGGCGAGCTTCTCGTGCTCGTTCGCCGCGGCCGAGGCGGCTTCGGTGGCATCATCTCGTCGCTTCTCAGCATTGATCGCGTCCTGCCGCAAGCGAGCAATGCGCTCACTGTCAACCTCTGGAAGCGTCTCGCGGAGATCAGCCGCCTGTTGTTCTACGGCCAGGGCATGGGCCATGTGACCCGTGTACTCTACGTCGAGGCTCATCAGCTCGCGGTATTGCTTTTCGCCAGCAGCGACCTGCTCGGCGAGCATGTCCATCTGGTCGGCGAGGCTCGTCCGCGCAGTCGCCCGGCCCTCCTGGTTGGCGATCTGGCCGACCAGCTCGGCATCTTGGTGCCGCGCCTTCTGGAGATCCTCCTGGAGCTGCTCCACGCTGCCACCGATAGGCGGCGCGTCCGCCGGGCCCTCGCTCAAATGGCGAGCAGCCTGGTGAGCAGCGTCAGCCTGTTGCTTCGCTTGATTCGCCTTCGAGCGGGACCAGGAGATCGCTACGTCGGCCGCTGACGCACGGTCGCTGCAATGGCTGACGACCGCCGGCAGTTGAGCCAGATAGCTGTTCAGGGCCAGCGTCTCTGCGGGCGACGCGTGCGCGCTGTCGATGTGGTTGTTGATGGCCTGCACGAACTCGTGGACGTCAAAATCACCGGACGCCTTGGCGCACAGCTCGACGACAGCCGCCCGCTGTTTCTCTAGCGAGAGCGACGTGAACGCTGCCACGTCCCACATCGGGGCGAAGTCGCCGACGATCTCACCCAGTCGCTCTTGCACGCGGCGCGTGCCTTTTTCGTTGACGCCGGCCACGAAGAGGTCTTGGCTGACGGTTGTGCCATTTGACCGCACATGCCGTTCGATCAGCCGACCATCATTCAACGTCACCGAGACCGAGCACCGGCCGTTAGCAGCGTAGAGCAGGGCGGCATCGTTCTTCGAGCCAGCCGGAGTCACCCCCGTGATGGCAAACCTCGTAGCCAGCAGTCGGGCCGTCTTGCCCGAGCCGTTTGGCCCGAGCAGGAGATTGAGCTGGCCGAGCTTCTCGCTTGCGGTCACGCCCTTGAAGGCGTTCAGGGCAAGGCTGTCGATGTGCATGGTGGACCTTTCTAGCGACTACTTGTGTGACTTGTTGCTACGACCCGAACCCCTGGCGGGCGGCTCCATCTGCGGCATCGGCCCGTCGTCTGGCAAAAGGCTCTCCTGCTGCTCTGGCTTCGGCGCGGGCTTGAAGGCCTGCTTTTGCACGGTCTTGAGCTTCGCGTCTTCCAGATACGTTTTCACCCCGGCCAGAACCTCGGGATCCTCGCACTCGGACAGCGTCTGCCAGGAGCTCAGGCCATGCTCGACCAGCGCCTCTTCCGTGGCGTCCGGGCCTACCTGCCGACTCAGCTCACGGATCTTGGCCCGCAAAGCCTGCAAGTCGGCCTGGGGCTCCGGGGGCGCAGCCGGCGGCGGGGCGACACCAGCCGGCTCGTTCACGTCCGCAGGATCGAACGGCGGGCGCGAATCCTCGTCCTCCTGGCCGGCGAGCGCGGCGTCGATGTCGTCCTTGTCGTCAACCTCCTGGGCTTGCCGAACGACCTCAACGGGCTCGCCGCCGGGCAGGGGATTCCCGCGTTCGGCCGCTGCCGCAATCCGACCGATGGCGTGAAGATCCTGATCGGGCTGGATCCAGCCAACGACAGGGACGGTCATGTCGCTCTGGTTGGGCATCGCCACCGCCAGGAAGGTTCGTAGGATGTTCCGCCGGCAGATGGTCTGCGCGTTTCTCTCGGCGAACTTCTGCCGGCCGATATGCTCATTGAAGCAATCGATAACGTCGGGGTGCGTGAGGTCGAGGACCAGGGTGACGCCGCCAGGGCAGGGCACGGCGATGTGCGTGATGTCGAGCTCCGTCTTGGGGACCGCGACAGTCGGAAACAGTTGCCCCCAGCTCTTCGGCTTGTCGTTCCTGCGGCCTCGCCACTTGCTCCACAGATCCTGGGCGAAGTACGTGCGCAGGTTGTAGGTGATAGTCAGGTCATGGCAGACCAGGTTGCCGACGGCGTTGCGGCCGATGCCAATGAACCGCACCTGGACGTAGACGATCTCGTCGCCGTCCCTGTGCATGTAGGGGTTCGGGCGTAACTGGTTGGGACCTTGCTCGCCCGTGCTGATGTGGTCGGGCTTGTAGAAGCTGATGCCGACGAACTGGTTGAGCTTGTCGTAGCCGAGCGCTGTGATCTGCTGCACCGTTGCCCATTGCTTGGTCTCAGGATTGCGCACCGACATACCGAACGTCTCTTTGTGGCCCGGACGCAGCCGAATCCGAGTCTGCAAGGCGCGAACCGTCTTGCCGTCGGCGCTAAGTTTCGCGAGTCCCGTTACGGGGGCATCGTCAGGTGAGGAGCCAGGGAACACGACGATCTGCACGCGCTCCCGCGGAGCAGGGCGTTCGGTACGTGCGGGGAGAGTTTCAGTCTGAGCCACGTTAACACCTCTCAAAAAAACGACCGGGGGCGGGCACGCATGACCCGACTCATGTCGGTATAAGACAGGCCGCCCCCAGCCCCAGTAGATGCCAAATGCGTCCTGGCGCCGCCATTGGACAAACGCCAGGACGCCAACCAGAGGGGTAACCGACCGGCGCGCATCCGACGCGCCGACGGGTAAAAGCCAAAGCCCCGAGCCGGCACATAGCGCGTGTGACCGGCCCAGGGTCGGGCGAAAGTATCTGTTGACTTGAGTAGCTCATGTCGGTCCCACAGTGGCAGGGGGCCGGCGGCTTTTCAGCGACGTAGCCTCGGGCTTCCTCCTGCGCCCTTGCCGCCGGCCCCCCATATCGCGGAGCCCTAGCTCCGGTCGCAGACAAACCAAGGGCCGGCGCGCCGTGCCACCGGCCCGTTGGCGGAGGGGAAAAGAAGCTATGAACAAGATCCATCGAACTTCCACTCGCTGCTTCAGTTGCTATTTCAACATGTTCGCAGGTGACAACGTCACCTCAATGATCCGATCGTTTTGGTTGAGGTGTGCCCTGTAGGCATGGCCAATGCAATCGGGAAACCGCTTGGCAATCTCGCTACATGACACCGAAGTCGTTTGCCTGGTTCTCTTGTCCTTGGCTACGCGCATGCTATATGCGCCAACTTGCTCATCACTGCCACGCACTAATCGTGGGCCCAAGGCACGCCGATCAGTATCAATCAGTACGTGGACCATGCGAGACTTTGCCACATCGAATGCCTCGGCGCAACTGCGGGCACCTTCTCCCAATCCTCGCCATGCCCATGACACACCCGCCGGCTTTGAATGACATTCCAGGCCATTGATAGACTCCTTATTTGCATTCGCCGTACTATGCTCGGACGGCCAACCAGCCACGTCGTTGTGCTGGCGGGCCGTGCAAGCACGCGCCTACATCCGCACTGATTCGGATTTCAAATTGTGCCGGGCAGGACTCGAACCTGCGACCCAGGGTGTTGGCAAGTCGTCACCAGCCAACAGGTCTCCCCACTCTGCCATCTGAGCTACCGGCACCTATTCGGATTTCAAAAACTGGGCGTGCCACGATTCGCACGTGGTGCGCTTGCCCCACCTCGCCAGGCGAGCACGGCGTTTGTGCCACTTATGAGGCTTGATGGCCCTACGTTGCCACCCTGCTTCGGGCAGATCGCAGTACGATGATCTGACCGCCTGGTTGCCCCAGGCGCCACGCCCGTATTCAGATTTCAATCACCTGCCACAGAGGTCACAGAGATCCCGTCTCCGTTTCTGCGGTTATTCTCATCCCATTGTCGCAGTCCCAACATCGCGTTGACCCATCGGTGATCTCGTCGCCGCAACCGGGGTAGGGGACGCCGGCTTTTCCGGATCGCGCTTGAGTCCCGCCAGGATCGCATCCTGCACCGGCCTATCTGCCGTTCGGTCATGTCCACAGACCATGCAGATGATTCGATTGATCCTGTTGTGCCCGCCGCACTGGTCGCACGTCCATTCTCGTTCGTTGATCGCTTCAGCTACGGTCATCGTGATGTCCTCAGCTATTAGTTCTCAGTTGCCCGTAGTCCGCTTTTTATACGGCACTCGTTTACAGCACCGACCGCACAACCAGAAGGCGCGTAGGCTATGGTGTGCCTCTTCTTCGGTGACCGGCCTGGCGCCGATCGGCCCGTGCGGCACAAACGGTGTCGATAGGACACGGTGAAACCCCAGGGGACACAGCAATCGTCGTTTCAGTCGATATAGCCATGACTCAGGCATATCAGCATCCTTCCTCTATTCCCCGGCGGGCGGGTCGCCGGGGGGTCCTAACGAGGGTTCTTGCCATTCTCTTGCTCATCATCGTGCCAGCGGCAGACGCACGGGAGAACGGGCGCCGGGTTTGAAACGCCTCACAGGTATAGACCAACTGATGATTCAGTTCGCCAATCACGTAGCGATACGTGCGCTCGCCCTCACTCTTAGCCATCACCGCCCCCCCCCAAAACAACGAGACCAACACACCCACCGCCACGATGATCGCCGCCGCGAGCCAGACGATCACCGAGCCGCTACGGGATCGTGGTCCACCAACCATGCCGCGCCCCGACTTCCGATCAGCGCTCCAGACCATTGTTCCACCACATGTATCAGCTAGGAACATGACTAAATCACGAGCAGCCCGGCAGTTGACGCATCCGAGGTTTCGTCCTAACGGAGTCTTACATATCGAACAGGTGAACGGACCCAAGAGGTGTTCAAGGAGCCTTGTCATCGCCGCGGGTGCAGCTCTGTCCGATCCGCCCGGCCCTCCAGCATCCGCGTCCGCAGCTCCAGCTCCTCGGGTGACATGGGGTCGAGGTCGTTCAGGTCGGCCAGGATCAATTCCAACGTAGCCGTCGGGTCGATCCGCCAGAGCCGGCGCACCTTCAGTAGCGCCGGCCCCAGGGCCTGGCTGACCTTCCGCGGATTCACCTGAATGGCTACCGCAGCATCTTTGTCGCTCCAGCCCGTTCGCATCCGTGATCCCGCAGTTGCCCCAGGCGTACAGCGCCGTCAACTGGGCTCGCTGCTTCGGCGTCACGACCGCGTCGGCCGGCAGGCGAAGCTCCTCCCGGACCTGCTGGTCGATCAGTACGAGTTCGGATTCAAGGCTCATTTGGGGGCCTCCGCAGGCTGAAGAACGGGGTCGGGGGAAGGGGGCGAGGGGCGGGGGGATCCGCCTTCTCAGCTTCTCGCCGGGCCGCGATCCGCGCCGTGGCCTCGATATAGAGTTGTGATTGACGGGCCATGACTGCCAGAGCGTTGGTGGCGCTCCCGTAGTCGCCGGCCCCTAATTCCTCTGCGGCGTCGAGTACATCGCCGTACTTGCCGTCGCCCACATCTCGACTCATTCGCAAGTCTTCTAGCATGGGATAAGTGTACCGCATGTTCACGTCGGTGTCAAACGGTAACAGGCGGGAACAAACGGTTTCATTGCCTTGCCTTTGTCTAACCTCATGCTAGGGTAGTGGTTATGGCCAAGAAAAAACTTGGTGGAGAGGTCCTTGAGGAGCGGGCTGACCATTTTGCGCGGTGGTGCGAAAAGGTCGGTATGGTGTTGGGCGACAATTAAGATTCCCTCCTGACGACAATTAAAACTCCCTGGCTTTGGCGAGGTTTTCGGCTATCCAGGTGCTCTTTGGTGGAAAGGAGCACGGGATGGTCAAGGATCAACAGGTCAGGAGGTTATTCACAATGTTGCAGAGGGAGAATTCACAGGCGGTTGCGGCGGCCAAGGCGGGCATGGACGTCAAGACCGCGCGCAAGTATCGGCGGTTGGGCAAGTTGCCCAGCGAAGTCGCGGTTACTCACAACTGGCGGACCCGGGAGGATCCGTTTGCGGAGGTCTGGGAGGAGGTCCGGCAGGAGTTGGCGGTCAACCCGGGTTTGCAGGCCCATACCCTGCTGGCGGCGTTGCAGCGGAAGTATCCGGGCCGGTTCCAGGATGGGCAGGTGCGGACCCTTCAGCGGCGGATCAAGACCTGGCGGGCGTTGGAGGGACCGGCCAAGGAGGTGTTCTTCTCGCAGGTGCATGAGCCAGGGCGGCTCTGCCAGTCGGACTTCACGCACCTGTCGGACCTGGGGATCACCATTGCCGGTCAGCCGTTCGACCACATGCTCTACCACTTCGTGCTGACCTACTCGAACTGGGAGCAGTGCACGGTGTGCTTCTCGGAGAGCTTTGAGAGCCTGGCGGAAGGCTTGCAGAACGCGCTGTGGGCACTGGGCGGCGTTCCCGCCGAGCATCGCACGGATCGGCTGAGTGCGGCGGTCAACAACCTGGCGAAGCAACCCGATGAACGTCGCGAACCCGCGTTCACCCGGCGTTACCAGGCTCTGCTGGAACACTATGGTCTGACCGGCCGGAAGATCCGGACGGGCAAGGCGAACGAGAACGGGGATGTCGAGCAGCGTCACCACCGGTTCAAGCGGGCCCTCGACCAGGCGTTGATGTTGCGAGGCAGCCGGGACTTTATCAGTCGCGAGGAGTACGAGACGTTCGTGGGTGAATTGATCGACCAGCTGAATGCCGGGCGGCGTGAACGGCTGGCGGAGGAACTTGCCATCCTGCGTTCGTTGCCCGATCACCGCTACGAGAGTTGCCAGCGATTCGACGCCAGGGTGGATTCGGGCAGCCTGATCCACGTGGACCGCAACGCCTATTCGGTCACCAGCCGACTGATCAGGGAGAAGGTCGAAGTCCGCCTGTACGTCGAGCACCTAGAGGTCTGGTACGCCCAGCGACTCGTCGAACGATTACCACGACTTCGGGGCCGCAACAAGCATCGCGTATCGTATCGGCACATCATCGACTGGCTGGTGCGTAAGCCCGGCGCGTTTGAGCAGTACCGCTATCGTGACGACTTGTTCCCCACCAGCCGGTTCCGCATGGCCTACGACAGCCTCAAGCAGACGCACGGGGATCGTGCGGCCAAGGCCTATCTCGGCATCCTGTATCTGGCGGCTCGCGAGACCGAGACCGGCACGGACGAGGCGTTGCGGCACCTGCTCAACGAGGGGCAGCCGATCAGCTTCGAGGCCGTGGAGGCTCTGGTCCGCCGTGGCCAGGAGATCCCGTCGGCCACCCAGGTGACGGTGGATCCTGTGGATCTGGCCGGCTATGACACTCTGATGACGGGTCAGGAGGTGGCCTCATGAAGCGATCCGATGATGAGAAGGCTGCCCTCGTGAGTCATTTGAAGGAACTGCATCTGCCCACGATCCGCAGCTGCTTCGAGGAACTGGCCCGCCAGGCCGAGCAGGAGACGTTGAGCTACGAGCGTTACCTGCTGGCCCTGGCCGAACGGGAGTTGCAGGTCCGTCGGCAGCACCACCTGGAACGGCAGTTGCGGGATTCACGGCTGCCGATGGATAAGGACTTGACCAGCTTCGACATGAAGCGGTTACCGGCCAAGCTGGCCCGGCAGGTCAAGAGCCTGCTGAACGGCTCGTTCGTGGGCCGCCGGGAGAACCTCCTCGCGTTCGGGACGGTGGGTAGTGGCAAGACGCATCTCTTGTGCGGGATCGCCCACGAACTCGTTCGTCAGGGCCGTAAGGTGTACTTCAGAAGCTGCGGCCTGCTGGTGCAGGAACTCTTGGCCGCCAAGCGGGACCTGAAGCTGAGCCGACTGATCAAGAAGCTGGCCAGGTACGAGGCGATCGTCATCGACGATCTGGGCTACGTGCAGCAGAGCCGGGAGGAGATGGAGGTGCTGTTCACCCTGCTGGCCGAGCGGTACGAGCGGGGCAGCGTCATGATCACCAGCAACCTGCCGTTCTCCAAGTGGGAGGCCATCTTCAAGGACCCCATGACCACGGCGGCGGCCATCGACCGGCTGGTGCATCACTGCGTGATCCTGGAGCTGAACATCTCCAGCTACCGGATGGAGCAGGCCAAGAAGAACCGCCCCGACGCCTCGGCGGCGTGACCGGCGGAACGAACCGGCGAAACTCACAATTTCACAGGAACTCACAGGATTTCACAAAGAAAGAAAAAGAAGCAAAAAGAAAGAAATCCACTACTACTGTATCGTGTGGTGAGGAGGAAAAACGGGAGGAATAATTGTCGCCGAGGGACACGGATAATTGTCGCTTGACAGTATGGCCAAGGGGGCGGCCTGTGACGCCGCTATCCGGCTACTTGAGCACGCTCCGCTGGCTCTACGGGACTGGGCCTGGAGAGGCGAAGACAAGGCGGTCCAGATGTGGTTTCAGCAGGCCGAGGCCCTAATCGCCAAGGACATTGTTCTAGGCGCGGTAGAGAGCGCACGGCCGAAAGCACCGCCTCCTGGGTCCAGGCGGGCAACAGGCGGAAAGCGATGACTAATTGCGATTCGAGGGTTTCATCCGAGTCCATGAAATGTTCCCCATGTATCGGTAGGCGCGTCTGGCTCTGTATTCTACCAGGAGTTCCACAGAATTCAATGAAAAATGGCGCCCACAAGACAACAATAGGGCGAACACCCCATACCGTAAAGGAGAACAGGATAATGAGGGCTCCCATTTATATTGTTGCGGTTGCTCTGTTGGCCCCCCTGCTGCTGGGCCAGATGTGCGGGATGCCGCTTGTGCCTGAGGCTCAGGCACCGGGCCGGCTCGATGTGACACCGACCCTCAGGGCCGCTTGCGCCGATCTCGGGTTAACGAGCGACGGAGAAATTCGGACGGTGATCCTGGGGGCCGAAGCTGATCGTCAGGCCGGGTTGACGTTTTCGGAAGAGATAGACGATGTGGTCATGGGCTGCCCGGCTTTCCCCGACCCAGCCGCCTGCGCCAAGTGCATGAGTGCCATTGCTGGCCAGGTTTACGGCTACTGAGCCTTCGGCGTGCTCTTCTTGACCGCGTGCTTGATAGCCACGCCGGTCCAGCCCGCAATGGGAATCATGGCCCACTCGAACTGCTCGGGCGTGATTTGCTCCATCTTGAGCAGTATGCTGGCCGTGGCAAACGCAAGCAGGCCAAGCTCAGTCTTCCATCCGTCGATTGCTTTCCAGATCTTGCTCACGTGTCACCTCGATAATGGTGTCTGGCTCCGGGGCTACTGGGCTGTGATGCTCGTACAATACCACCTTCTCGATTACAATGGCCCGCTCGGTGCAGCCACAGACCAACAAGCTGGCCGCGGCGCCAACGAGAATCAATATGAACCATGACGCCAGCCGCACCGCCCCGCGTAGCATCTGCACGTAGTCAATCGCCATCATCCAGCGCCTCCAGTACACCAGCCCATGAGTCGAGATAGTCGGCCCGCGCGGGCTTCAGTTCCCGGCACGCATCAGCCAGCCTCCTCAGCCGCTCGATCGAGCCTTCCAGTCCCCAGCCGGGTAAAACCTTGCCGAACTCACTCGGGGGCGGGCCAACTTGCTGGTTGTTCTCCCTCTGGCTCATCGTCCACCTCGGTGGCGTAAATGCGTGAGAACAGGTCAACCAGGGCAGCAAACTTCTGCGACTTCGACAAAGCCGCATCGTTGATGATCTCCCAGGCCCTGGCATTGTCGTCTCGTGGGCCAAGTGCACCTTGAGCGCTCACGCCAAACTGCCCCGCCAACCCATCGTAACGGGCTGTGGCGCGGTACACGATCGCCGCCTCCATGACGATGCCTGGATTCAGGCCCTGGCCCGAGACCTGCATCTGCCCCACGCTGCCGTCCGTTAGCCGCAGGGCCGCGTCACCGGCCATGCCGCGCATCAAGTCAAACTCCTTGACGTGCGTGTCGAACAGGCTGCATCCCCACACGCACCCGCCGAGGATCACCATCACCACCAGTACGATCAGTCGAATCCGTTTCATGGCCAGACTCCATTCTCAAAATTGAACTCGACGGACCCCGCGACTATCGCCAAGAAGGTCACCAGTTCCGCCAACCAGTAGAGTATTTGAGAGAGCATGTCATTTCTCCGTGATCCACTTCCACATGTTCTGAACGTGCAAAGCGACCAGCGTGGCGATCAGGCCAACAGCCGAAAGCACCGTACCAGCAATGATTCGATCGCTTCGCTGCCTCAGTCGTCGGCGATCGTCCGCTCGGCCGCGGCATTCCTTCTCGATGAGCGCGACCCGCGTGCAAAGCCCTGAACGCTCCCCCTCACCCTTTAGTGTATGCAGAACCTCAAGCGAAGTGCCCTTCATCTCGGCGATGTCTGCGCAGACGCCCTCTAGCTTCACGCCCAGCTCCGCAACCAGGACCGCCAGTTGTTCACTCATTACCACGGCCTCAACCAGTAGACCGGCGACGTTTCGCGCCGCTGCACCGCCCCGATGTCCATGTACTCCACGCTCGACGCCCCGCGGGCCGGTGAGCCGAAATGGATGCGCCAATCGTCAGCGTCCGCGTCGCCGGTCACGCTACGGAACCTTGGATCGCCCTCGATACTGTTGGCGTCGTTCGTTTCACCAATGGTGCCCGCTTCGTAGGTGCCCCACTTGGTCCGAAGAGCTGACAGGGTCGTATATGACGTATTATCAAGATAAGCGGCGTCCGCCCCTGTCCCTGGTGTGTAGAACAGGTTGTAGCCAGATCGGATTCGATAGGCCACCCCGTCTGCGTCGTACAGGCACGCTACATTTGTCCCTTGTGCCTCAAAGATGTTGTCCGTGATGACGTTGCCAAACGGCACTCGATCATCGCCGGGCGTGTTGTACGACCAGCCGATGCACCACACGCCCGAGGTTGTCCCCACGAAGCTGTTGTGCTGCACTTGACAGTCCTTCGCTCCAGACAGGTACAGGCACCGCACGCCGTAGAACATGTTGTGATGGATGTTCATATGGCGGCCCTTGGCGACCAGGCCGTATATCTGATTCCCCGTATTCGTGTCGTAGAAGCGGTTGCCCACGATCTCTGCACTGGTGACACCTCCCCCAAAAAGCGTCAGGTGCTTGTCATGCGAATCGTCGCACGTCTCTCCACTGAACTTGTTGTCTTTCACGACAATCCGGCCGATGGCGTTGGTGTCAGTGGGGACATCCACCCCAAATGACACCAGTGTGTACAGGTTGTCTCCATCCCCCTTTCGGGCAATCGTATTGCCTTCGATCCAGAAAGACACCCACTTGCCACTACCGTCTCCTGGGGCGACCCCGTCCGTATCGTCCCAGGGATTATTGGGGGCCACCTGTATAAACCCCGACACCACCCCGGTGTTGTCCTTTACGATCACGTGCCCCTGCCCGGTCCAGTTGGCGTCCACCAACACGAATCGCCCGTCTAAATCGTCAAGGCCCGTGTTGTCGTGGATGTTTGCGGTAGTGATTTCCTGTTCCAGCCATACTCCGACCCCTTCTCCAGTGAAACTACAGTCCGTCACCTCCAGCGTGTCCAAGCGGCGGACTGTGATATACCCGTGGTCGGGATCAATCCCACCGGCGAACGTGCATCCATCAACAGTCAAACTGCCAGTGCTGAGGGCGGAATTCAGCACGCGAAGGGTTTGAAATGAATCAGCACCATCTGCGTCGAACGTGCAATCGGTGAACGTGGCAGCTAGGGTGTTGTTCTGGACATAACAGGCCCGGACATTTCCTGCTCGCCGCAGGTGGATGCTCTGCATAGTAAAGGCGGTTGTTCCTGCCGCCCCAAATAGATACTCGGCCGAAAGCGACACCGCCGCCTCATCCGCCGCAGCCGAAGCGTTCCCCACTACAACACAGATCGTTGGGGACGTGACTGAAAGCATTGTGTACGGGGAGCCGACTCCGCCAGTGATCGCAACGTCACATCCAATCTGTTTTTCGTCGAAAATCGCATCGTCCACTGTGACCGTAGAGTTCGCCCCACCAAAGACGGGAGCACCATCACAGGTACTTGTCTGGTCTAATCCTTTCCAGATCGGATCAGCACCGGCACCTGTAGGGTCATATTTCCTAATCGCGAACGTCGGCAGGTTGCAGAAGACGAACGCCTCTTGGAACGTGTCGCCGGCTGCCAGCCAGATGGTGTCGCCTGATGCCGCCTCCGCTTCCGCCGCGGCGATGGTCAACTTGGGGCCGTCGCTGCCGTAGATGTTATCCTGTCCCGAGGTGATCCCTGGGCCTTCCACGGGCGTGGGGTTCACCTGGATGTTGTTCTGGTCCGTGTACGCCGTGACCGTGTACCAACCATATTCTGCCGGCGTGCTGTTGTCCTTCAGGTAAATAAGGTTGCCCGCACTGTATCCCGCCAGGTAGCCATTCGAGGGAGTATCGACGACGTAGCCCACGCCGGCTGTTACGGTGTATGTACCGTCCTGGAGTCCACTCCCGACCATATCGAGGCCGTCATTGGCGTCACTGCCATCGTCGGCCGCGAACCAGTAATCGGCGCCCGCCGACGCACAGAGCATCAACACGAGCAGCAGGCCCAAGACCCATTTTGCACATCGAGCCATCGCAGAGTCTCCTTACGCGCGCCGGTAGAGCCACACGTAGAACGTATGGCTGGCCCCAGCCCCGCACACGTACAGCCGCCGCAGCGACTCGCGGGGCATCTCAAACGGATGAATGGTCGGGTAGGGCAACATGCCCATCGCCGCATAGTTTGCAGGCGCATCGCCGGCGTCGGTGGACGGCGCCAACGCAATCCCCAACGGATCCGCTTCCAGGTTCTGGATGTGGATCGCGATCGTGCTGTTCGGAATGTCCTCATCATCCAGCAAGGTATCCAGCAGTACCGGCGAGCCGTCCACGCTGCACTTCTCGCTGTGATCACCATGAACGAAATTGCGTCTATCCATTGGACTGCTCCGTCACAAAAGGCTCGGCCGGCTTCAGGTCAACGAGTCGGCCCTCACTGTCCAGCTCTGGTACGAGAAACTCATATTTCGGCGTCACGTTTCCCTGCTCATCCTGCTCTACAAAGCGCGACCCGTTCACCGCCCGGTCGATGCCACGGTGGGCCTTCAGGCCCGGGGGCACCATGATCCTCAGCCGGTCGCCCGAGACCCTCACGATCTCGACAAACCCCATCGGCGTCTCGATGACAACCGGCCGCTTGCGATGCACCGTCAGAACTTGCTGGGTCATGCAGCCAATCCTCCTGGTAGTGCCGGGGGCATGATCAGGTCCGGGTCCGCTTCGTAGATGTCGCTCTCCAGGTATCCGCCCGCTGCGCCGGCCGTCTGCAACATCCGCTGCAAGAGCGGCATCCTCGCTGAGTCCTGGTAGCGCTTGGCGTCGCGGTGCGTGATGTTCAGGGCGGGCCAATCCGGGAACGCCTTCTGCCACTGCGATTCGAGCTGGGTCATCGCCTTGGTGTCGTACTGCGACCACGCCGCGGCGTAGGCCCGTCGGAACTTCCGAACCCTCCCACGAATGTTGTAGACGCGGTCGATGTAGTGCCGGGTCCGCCGCTGCTTCTCGGTGGGCAGACCGATCGCTGCCAGGACCATGTCCGTGCTGTTGCCCCGGTACATGAGCCGTTCGTTCTCATCGACGAACCCACCCATATCGGGCTCGAATTGCTGGACTGCCTTGAAGAGTCGATTGAGGCCGATGCCAGCGGGGAACAACGAGCGGGGGATCGGCACCTGGCCAACCACCGGCAGGTGCATCGGCTGAAACTCCTTGATGTCGCGGTTTGCCGCTGCCGACACCAGCCCGACCGCCAGCCCAGCCATCGGCGGCACGGGGATAGGTGCCAGCCATTCGCCCTGTGAGGTAAACGTGAAGGGGGCCGTCGGCCCCAGCATTCGCCCGAGGTCCAGCCCCAGAATGTCCGCCGCCCCCTTCTGGGCGACGCGGCCGTAGAGCACCATCCTCGCCAGTGCCCCCAGGTTCCGCCCGCCGGTCACTTTCGCCAGGAGCCCCGCGGTTTCGAGTTGTTTGTCGGTCATCGCCCCCCGGACGGTGGATTCCATCATGAACGACGCCGCTCGGATAGGGAACGACGTGAACATCCGCAGGGGGGCCGGGAGCAGCGACTGGAGCAGCGTCTGCCCGCCGGGGCCGGGGCGGAACTGTGTCGCGTTGACGATCTGCCCGGCCTCGAAGTTCAGCCACTCGTCGAGTGCCGGCCCGACCAGCCGCTTGCCCGCCACGTCAACCGGCGCCTCCATCTCACCCATGCGGATGGCCTGTTTCAGCCGTGGCCGGGCGCCATAGAACGCCCCCGCCTGGTTGGCCATCTCGCCGTGGGTGAACGGTTGCAGAAGAAACCGGACAAAGTCGTCGTAGCTCTTGAACGCCCGACCCATTCGCGGGCTTATCGCAGTCGATCCGGGGGCCATCTCGAACAGTCGCGGATCCAGAGCCAGGCCCGCCTTGGCCAGCTCGGGGAAGGTGCTGTTGAATGCCCGCTGCGCCGACTCGTTCATGCGTGAGAACAGCCGCTCCGGCGCCGTGAGCCGGCCCATCGGCATACTCGCCTTGAGTGCCCGCCACTCGGCCATAAGAGCCCGGCTGTACTGCGGCACACGTTTGGCCACCTCCAGTGAGCCTCGCAGGGCGGGGCCGAGGCCGATAGCCGGAGCTGTGGTCAGGATCGGCTGGCCGAACTGCTGGATGGTGCTCCAGGGGTTCAAGCCCAGTGTCGAGCCGTAGAAGTGGCTGACCAGCATGTTGGACACGGCCCCGTGCCTCTCCTGCCGTTCCATCTTCCGCAGGTAGGCGTCAACCCCGACCTTCTCCTTGTAGCCGGCCGCATGGGCGGCCTGATCGAACTTCCTGCCCACCGCATCGAACAGGCCGCCGAGCATGAAGTGCCCGACGTCGTTCTGGCCCATCATGTTCTTGGTCAGCCGTTGGAGAGCGGCCAGGGCCAGGGGGTTCTCGCTGCCCGGCGCCATGCGGCGGATCACCCGGTTCGTTCCAGCGATCGGCTGCTCGATGAACCGAGCGCCCAGGTTCCGCATCCCCTCGTTGATGGTCTGCACGATCAGCGGGTCGTCGGTGGGCACCACCGGGGGGCCGTCTGGCCGGTACACCGTACACAGGGCACGCTCCTGGGGCGTCAGGGGGGCATTCAGGGCGTAGGTCCGGGCCGCTGACGAGACGTACCGTTGCAGGACCACGTTGAGGTCGGTGACGAACAGCTCCTGTCCCTGTTGGCTATCCAGCGGAATCCCGTGCCGAATCCGCTTGAACAGGTGTGGGTTGTAGACCTGCCCCTGCGTGTCGTTCAACAGTCGCTGATAGCGGCCGAAGTTGCTGCTCAGCCGCTGGGCCTGATCCGTCGTCCAGACCTGCTTCGGGCTGGTCTTCGTCGCCTGAAACACCTGATACGTCCGATCCATCCCCAGCCGGCGCAGGGCCTCGGCCGGGTCCATCTCGATCGTGCTGGCCTTGCCGGTCAACGGAATGTGCGGCAGGTAGTCGCGCAGGTACTTGGGGGCCTCGCCCTGGGCAAACGGTTCGGCCCAGGCTTCGGTGATCTCGTCGCCCTTGAACCCGCCCTTGACCTTCCGCGTGTTGCGCAGAAGCCCCCACATATCGTCCACGTGCTTTCGGAGATTGCGGGCCACCCGCTTGAGCTCCGGCGTGGCCCCGGCGGGCCGCTGGCCCTCCATGATCAAACTGACGATCGGCATCTCCTCCGACCATTTCGGTCGGCGCATGACGTCGAACATCCTGGACCCGATCTTCCGCACCTGCTCCTCGCGGTGCAGTTGCAGGGCGGTCAGCTTGGGCACCATCGTGCCCCGCTGCCACGTCTCGACCGGCCGGATGGCCGCGCTGACGCCGCCGAACTCGTTGGCTGCTCCCACGAATCGGTGAGGGATTCGCCCGGTCATCCAGGAGATCGTCGGGTACATGCGATCGAACAGGAACGACACCCAGACGACGGGATCGCTGACCACGTCCACGGCGAACTTCAGCAGGGGGTTCTTGAACCCCAGCTTCTCGGCCACCGTCCGCTCCTGGTCGGGCGTGATAGTGTCCGGGTCGGTCAGCACCTTGGCCGTCAGGTCGATGTCGCCGGAAGTGACAGACCTCATAAGCAGGTCGAGCTGTTCGGACACAGCAGTGGGCATCAGATGATTCCGGCCGCGGCTTGCGGCTGAGTCGCCGTCATCTCGCGGAGCTGTTTGACGATGGCCATGGTCCTCGACAGGTTCATCAGGTCACGGCCCTGGCGTCGCTGATCCTCGGCTGGATCGGCCTGGCCGCCCTGGAGTCGCTGCAACATGAGCATCTGCATCTCGGGGGGCACTTCCTGCTTCTTGTCGCCGAACAGCTTGCTCAGCAGCATGGTCCCGGCGATGGCCGCACCCGCGCCGAGGCCGAGTTTCTTCATACCGCCCAGCTTTTTGGCCGCTTGTGCTTCAGCGGCCTTCGCCAGCTTCGCCTCTTCGGCTGCGCCTTTCAGCCGGCTGGCCAGGATGTCTTTGGCGCTGGCCCCCTCGGACATGCCGACCGACACGTCGGCAGCGCTGGGCATGTACGACTCGACACCCTTGGCCTTCCAGTCGGGCAGGGCATCGGAGATGGCCTTGCTTGCCGCTTTCTGTCCGCGATCGCCGAGCACACGCCGCAACTCGCTGGCCATCACCTTGCCGCCCACCAGGCTGAACGCCTTGCCCTCCAGCGTCTGGGCGGTCTGTTCGGCGCGAGCCGTTAGTGCCGACTCGTTCCTGACCGCGTTCTCGTAGAGCGTCTTGGCGTACTCAAGGGCGGCGATCCTCGGCCCCCGCTGTTCGGCCTTGCCGGCCAGGAGCATGTTGCGAAGCGACGCCAGGATGGAGTCGATGCCGCCGGCCTCAGTTGCAGCAGCGGCCGCAGCAGGCGCAGCAGAGGGGGCCGGCGAAGGCGACGCCTTTGCTGGCCCCGTCGGCCAGTCGAGGTTTTTTACGATGCGTTGAAGTTCTTCAGGTGTCACCGTCTCGTCTCCTACACTTGCGAGTTACCGAAGAGCCCGGCAAGCCACGGGTCAAGATTCCGCCAGTTGGCGATCGTCGGCTTGGCGTCGCCCGGCAACCCGCTCCAGTCGCCGAACATGATGGCCAGCAAGTCCATCATCTCCTCCGGGAGCCCGTTAATTCCAGGCAGCGACTGTGCGTCCAGGCCGTTGGCCGCCATCGGCTCTGGCGTCGGCTCCGCTGCCACCGGTGCGTTGGGGTTCACCCACGGCGTGGCCAGCTTCTCGGCGTTCAGCGCCGTGGTATCCACCACTCCCTGATCAGCCGCCGTCGGCCCGTTGTACCAGTAGTAGCCGTCGGGCAATTGAATATCCCATTCGTCCAACGGCACGTCGGCCTTGTTGAAAGCCCGGCCTAACGAGTCATCCACACCTGGAGCAAAGATGTCGTAAGCCGCGTAGCCCTCGGCAACGCCTTCTGTGACCGGCCTCAGCTCGACATTCGTCAGCGGCTTGTCGGGCGTGCCATAGATCGTCTCGGGCGGCTGGTAGGGTGGCAGGTTCTTCGGCGAGTACGAAACCGGGAACGGGCCGTACTCCTGCTGCTCCGCCGGCGTTTCTTGCTGGTTCTGCGCCGCGGCGGCGAAAGGTGCCAGCGCCGTCAGTTGGCCCGCCGCTCGCATGGACGGTGGCTGAAACAGCGAACCGAAGAAATCACCAAAGGGGTTCATATAATTCCTCCCTCTGCCATGATCTCCTCGATAGCCTGGCGCAACACGTCGTCATTCACCATGCGCCGGACGGTCTGCTGCTGGGCGATGTAGTCCGGTGGCGGCCCACCTACATCTTGCAGGGCCTGGGCCAGTCGCCCGTGCTCATCGGTGTCCTGGCCGAACAGCCACTCGCCGGCCGCATTGCCAGCCATCATACCTGGGTGGAATGCCGCAAAGCTCGCCGCATAACCAGGTGCTGCCGCGGCTGTCCGAGCGATCGGCCCCGCCGCTTTGGCCAGCGTGGCCCCCATCGGCAGCCGAGACGCCGCACCTGTCAAAGCCTTTTGCAGGGCACCGGACGCGGCGGTTTTGGCGCCCGGACCAATCAGTCGCCCGAGCACCGAGGCAGCAGCCTTCTGGGAGGCCATGCCACCGCCGATGACAAGGCCCGTCCGTGCAAGCATGGCCAAGATTGAGAGAATCCAGGGCATATCAGTACGCCAGTCCCTCGTAAAACGGATCGAGGCTCGTGTCCGCGTCCGGTTCCAGAACCTCCACTGCCGGCTGTGACGTTGGTGCCTGATATGGTGACGGCGGGTTCAGTATGTCCAGGGCCTCGGTAGCCGAACGTCCCTCGGTGACGACCCGCTGGAGGGCCGGAGCCTTGTCCCGCAATTCACCCAACGCCTGGGTGAGTCGATCGGCCACGGCCATTCTCTCTTTGGCGGCCACCGTCGGCTTGAGCAGGTCTTCAGCCTTACCGCGAACCGACAACATCTTGTCGATCAACATCTGGCGGGCGCGTTCTTCCGGCGATGGCTCGTTAGCAAGCCAGCGAGCGCCTCCCCTAATAAGGGATTTGCCCGTGAGGTGCTCCAGAAGCCGGTATGGGCGGCCAGCGAAACTGAAGCCCGCCTCCGATATGGCCATTTGGAGCTTGTCTATGGCAGCCATCGCCTCCTGTACCGCAGCGTCTCGCGCCGGGCCTGGCTCCATTCTCTCAAGAGCCTCATAGCTGCTCTGCGTGGCCTTTTGTGCGTCGTCGATGAACTTGTCTGTGTCGCCCGGCGTCATGGATGCCTTGGCCCGCATTGCCACTCGTCGGATTCCCGAAAGGGCCGGTACTATCTTCTCGAATCCCTCTGCCCTCTTGAGCGCCTGCGTCGCCTCGACCTTCTGGCCCTCAGACTCCGCCGCCTCCATGGCCCCGGTTCGGGCGGCTTCGTATGCCGTGTTCACCGTGCCGCGGGTGCGCTCCTCCTGCGAGGCTTTGAGCATCGCGTCCATCTGCCGCTCCAGCAGGCCGACGCGCCGCTTCTCGGGCTCCTGCGACAGCTTCAGTTGTTCGATGGCGCTCTTGAGGCCCCCCTGGAACATCTCGCGTTGCAGCGATCGATCTTCCGCGCTACCGCCTTGCCGCATCCCCTCCAGTTCTAGGGACAGCTCGCGTTGCGACTTGTTGTTCATCTGGGCCATGAGGAACTGCAACAGGGCCAGCATCATCGGGTCGTTCTGTGAGTCGTCCAGGATGCGAGCCATCATGTACTGACCCATGTCCGAGCCGCCGCCCCTGGCCGCCTGGCGCGCCGCGATGAAGTTCCCTGTTTGCAGGGGGGTCGATCGTGAACTGATTGGAACAAGGGGCATGATACGCCTCCTACGCGAACATTCCCGCGCCCGCACCAGGTACTGCCGACTCCCACGGATGGCCACTCAGTGAGCCACCGCCGAACAAATCAGGGATCGGCACCGATAGCATCCCGCCAGACCGCTCGGCCCGTGTTTCCAGGGGCGTTACCGTCGTCGAGTTGCGGGGCGACGTCGATTGGGCCTTGAGCATCTTCAGCATCTCGCCCATCATGGCGTTCTGCCCGCCGCCGCCAGCGTTGACGCCGAACCAGTTGTCCCCGCTCTGAACGCCAACCTTCGCCGTGCTGAGCAGCTTCATCCACGCGGGCAGATCCTGCATCCCTTCCATGCCCAGCATCGGATTGCTCGCCGTCGCCAGTTGGTCGATGGTGTCCCAGAAGCCTGAAGATGGCGAACCGGCGTTGTATGTACCGGCCGGCGCTGTTGCCATCTCCGGGCTGATTCGGGCGGCATCAAAAAGGCTCATGTCTCAACTCCTTTGCTGGTCTCGGCCGCTTGCTCGATCTCGTGCCACTTCTCCAGGCCCATCGCTCCGATCACCGAATCGACCTCGAATCCGTTCGCGATGTAGGCCACGTTTCCTTCCAGCATGACATCGCCGGCGGGCACGTAGGACACCTTGTGCAAGGCCATAACCCTGTCCGGTTCGCCGTTGACCTGGATGGCGTCGCCCGGCGACCAGTCCGAGAGCGGCTTGCCCTGCAAGCGGTGCTCGGGCGTGCCCACGATCACCGACCGCTCCGTGCGCAATTCGATCATGTCCGTCTGCTCGTGGCCCGGGGCGGTGCCGAAGTCGTGAGCCAGTACCTTGCGGAACTTGCCGTCCGCGGCCAGGATCTCGTCGCCGACCTTGACCAGCCCCAGCAGCTTCTTGCCGTTCCGCACCAGCACGATCGCCCGACCGTCGATGCAGGAGCTGCCGAAGCCCCCGCCCGTTCCGAGAATGCTGGCCGAGAAGTTACTGCCCGTCTTCGGTTCCTGGCTGAGCGCCGAATACTGCATCCAATTCTGGGTCGCATCGGAGAAGGGGCTCATCTGCAACATCGGGACCGACTGACCGGCCGTGATCCCGGCCGCCTGGAGCATCCGATTCAGGTCCATCGTCTCGTATTGCGTCTCGACGCCCTTGGCCGCGAACTGGCGGGAGATCTCGTCGGTCAACGCTCCCCACATCTGGACCTTGTCCTGATCCGCGATGTTGGCCTCGTTCAGTAGGATGCTGGCCAGCGACTGAGCCGCCGTCATGATCTGGTTGGCCTGCGTCTCACCCAGCCGGGCGGTCAGTGACGCCTTGGTCGAGGCCAGTTGGGCGTTGATCCCTTCCGCCTGAGTCATTGCGGTGCTCTGGGCGCCTGCCTTGGCCACCCTCGCCTGGTTCATCATGTTCTCGGCCGCGGCCTCTTGCCCAGCTACCTCCCGCCCGCGAGCCTGCCCCTCGGACATCTGGATGGCCTCGTCGAGGTCCGCCGTCTCTTCCAGCGTCCCGCCGCGAGCGAGCGTCGAGGCCCGCCCACGAGCCAGGGCGGTGCTCAGACGGCCCTTCGACGCATCCTCGGTATTGAGGGCCTGCTCTTTCAGCCAGGCGTCGGTCTCCGGCATTCCCGCGTCGTAGAAGCCCCCAATGCGATCCGAGAGCTGCCCCGGATCGACCCGCCCCTCGTCGATCTGTCCGCTTACCCGCTTGTTCAGGTCGTTGAAGTCGAAGCCGCGCCCCAGGGCCGTCTTGAATGCCTGGCTGGCCCCCACCGGCGTGCTGAACCAGTCCTGCAAGTCGATCGTGCCTGCCGAGCCTTCCGGCTGGTACGTGTAGCCTGGTGCCCTGACACCGGGCAGACCCATCTCGCGGGTCACGTCGGCCGTCGTCGGCACTCGTTCGCGATCGGCGTCCAGCCGGCCGACGGCCTCCTGGGCCAGGCCATGGCTGCGCTCGTATGACCGCTCCGAGAGGAAGTAGTTGAGCAGTGCGTCCATGAAGGGGGACGCTAGGCTCGCCATTCCCATCATGTTACCCATATCACGCATCCTCCGACGCGTCCGCTACCTCATCGCTGGAGTCGCGAACGCGCATCTGGACGGATTGCAGACGGAAGTCAGTTCGGGAATCGACGCACTCGATTTCGAGCGTCAGAGATGTGCCATCACCCACGATCGATGATACCCGGTCAACCGTTTGCAAGTCAACATCCTGATCCCCGAATACCCGAATGTGCCCTTCCTCCTCGGCCGTCTCGTCCGGGATGACGTCACCGTGCTCGCGGTATAGCCGTGTGGCGATCGTGCCCTCAGGCGGGCTGGGCCAATCGTCGTTTTCGTTGTTTCGTGGCCCCGGCAGAGCCACCACCTGGACCCCGTCCAGGGCCTTCACGCTGCTGCGCCGCTGGCCCAGGTAGGGGGCGAACCGGATCAGGAAGTGGGGCGTGCCGATGATGAACTCGTCACCAATCGCCAGCCCCTCGACGTAATCGAAGATGAGCTTGCGGTGGTAGCTGTCGTCTTTCAGGAATCGCACCACCCCATCAACTGCGGCAGTGTCGGAGCGGAATCGAATCACATCCCCTGCCGTGTAGTCGCCGACTGGAAAAGTGTTCGCGTTGTCCGTGATCTCGTGGCGGATCACCCTGAGTATTACAAATGTGTCCCCCGCCTGTGGGGTGTTGGGTAGATCGCTGTCAAAATAGGCTGTGGCGCCACGATACCAACTCAGCTTCCGGTACTCGTCAGTATTGGCGCCGCCAGTAATCCAGATGTATGCACCATCCCAGCTCTGATCAAACCACGAGGTCATGGCTCCGATGCCAGATACCGTCATGGCGTAATCCGGCCCGACCTGCGAGCTGACCAGGATGTCGTCGTCGTCCTTGATGACCGCCAGTGTCGGGCCAGCGGACAGGACAATCGTGTCTTGGAGGCAACGGCCATCGTAGGGGTGCTCGATGCCGTAGTGGTTGACCAGGAACACGTGGCCGAGGCTGTCAACCGAATAGAGGGCCGCGGTCTGCCTGACGGGAACAACATACGCATCGACACTATTACCAACGTCGGCCCCGATTGATTTCCCGAGGAGTAGCACACTGGACGGCTTCTTTGGCCCCAGGCCCGCTATCAGATACTCTCCCGCCAGGGCCGCCGGGCTAGTGACCCGAAGCAGGTCGCCACGATTAAAGGTGTACCCGTGCCACGGGTCTGACTCTGTGACGCCAGTGTCATCCTTGATGACGGCGTGTTCGCCTTCGGCGTTGCCGGTGTCGTCGTAGTCACCACTGACGCACTCGTAATCGGAGCGTTCCGCACACGTCGTGCTCGCGTACCGAATCCCGTTGTCATCATCCAGCAGCGTCCAGAGATTCGTCGTCCAACAGAACTGGATCGCCTGATAGGTGTGCTCGTCCTCCTGTCGCCGCCAGCGGATGCACTTGTTGAGTATGTCAACGCCGGCATCGACCGGCCAGCCGTTGGCCTCCGCTTCCTCGAACCAGGCCGCCACGCGCCCCTCGGGGTCCAGGGAAGTGATCTGTGCCCGTCGGCCCTCATCGTCCGCATCTGGCGAAACGCGCATCACCAGTGGCCCCTGGCTCGTCGCCCAAAAGACCATGTCGGCGTGAACGGCGATGCTGTGCTCCCAGGGTGTGCCCTGGCCGTGCTCGCTGATGGCGTCCACTTCTACCGTGCCCGCCGTGGCATCGTAGCGCAGCAGGTGAACCCCGTCGCGCATGATTGCCGCGACATAGTCACCGACCTCGGCCAAACCCATGAGCACGTCGCCGCGATTGGATAGCCTGATCGGCGACGCCAAGAATGATTCCGGCGCGAACTTGTCTGCCCGGCTGTGGTAGATTTGCTCGTCTGACCTGATATACGGCCAGGGGACCGTGTAACTGCGACGGATGTACGCCTCGACGTTGGTAAGGTTTTCGCCCGGCCCCGGCGAGTCTAGTTCGATCGTCGTGTTGCTCACCCGGCTGGAGATGGCGTAGGTGCCGGTGACGTCTTCGTCCGATGCCGTGATCACCAGTTCGTCGCCAGCCGCGAAGATGTAGTAGTCCCACGTCTGGTCGGCCGCCGCTGCCAGTCGCAGCGTGGCGTGCGTATAGGTCGTGTCGGCGGGCCGCGTGTAGAAGTTGCGCGAGTAGACGGTCGGGTCGTTGCGGACTTCGCTGGCCGCCCCGGCGCAGATGGTCACACCTTGCAGGCTGGCCACCTTGCGGCACATCGGCGGGTGATGGCCTGACAGGGTGTCGGCCGTCAGCTTGATGGTTTGTGCCCCGAGTGACGCATCCGACATCCGGCAGGCCGACCCCATGGCCGAGGGGCCGCGAGCGATGGACCGCGGGAACTTACTACCCGACGCCACGACGCGATGTTCCTGGCGGGCCGCGGCTACCTCAATCGACCGCTCAAGGTAGAACGTGCTCGCGTTAACCTTGGTCCGCCAGACCTCCAGGTGCGTCCACCGCTGGTGGAACGGGGGCGGCGTGTGGTGGCTGGCGGCCGCCGCGTTGTCGTGCAGAACAGTCTCTTCGACCTGAATCGAGTTCGTGGCCACCGCCGTCATATCGCGATCGTCGGCGTCCGTGCTGTCGTAGACGTTGACAAACCGCGATTCGGCGTCGTCGTCGATGTTCACGCCCCGGATCTGGATCTTGTAGTCGCCGGCGGACAGACTGCCCGAGCCTCCGCCCGTTACCGTGCCCAGCCAGGACTTGTTCCACAGCGTGTCGTCATCGCCGCTTGTTTCCGCGTTGTCGGGCTTCTTGGGGATGAGCAGACCAGCCAACGATGCGTCGTCCGAGACTTCACTGTCGCCCAGCGGTTCGTCACTCAACCGCACAATTCGCGTTGGCCAATCGGGGCTCACGAACATCAGCAGCCGCGTCGAGATTTGTGCGCAGTCCCACTCCGCGCCGAGGGCGTCATCCGTGCCCAGGTCAATGTAAAGCTGCCAGAGGCCGCCGTGCAACAGCCAGAACTTCCGACCGTTCGTTGCCCAGATGCCCCGCTTGTCGAACCGCTTCGGATACAGGATCGAAATCTTGGGCACTATCCCCGAGCCAATATGATAATTGGCCAACGCATAGCTCAGATTCGGCCCAAAGGTGAGCTGGTCGTCATCTTCCGCGACGGTTGCAATCCCCGTTATCCGTCGCGTCTGCGTCACGCCCTCCCTGCCATCGCCGTCGAATGTGACGTAGGCGTCGATCATTTCCCGCGGCCACGCGTAGGGGGCCTGGAGCTTTTGCAGGGCGTTGCCCCCCGTGACGTAGTTGTCGCTGTCCATGAACACGTCGTGAAACCGGGCACTGGTTATCCCGTAGAAGTCAACGCCCCAGGCCCCGGTAAGCGCGGTGCCCTCCAGATCCAGGCCGCTCGCAAGGATCTGTCTTCGCCCTCCCTCTCGTGCAATCCGTCCCCGGTGGATCACGTCGCGACCGATGATTCTCGACGCCCACTTAACGGACAGGTTCCATTCGTCGCTGGTCAGGTCGAGATTGAGGTCGGAATTGGCGAGTTCGACCTCGATCAGGCTCTCGTCGGCGTCAGGCTTGAGTCGTATCGGGGGCATGGGTCAGCCTCGCGCCGTCGCATACGGGTCCAGTTTCAGGCCGCGCTGCGGGCGCACCCGGCTGGGGGCGCGGTCCATCGTCGTGTTCAGCCATTCCTGGGCTCCGGCCCAGCAACGGCGCCGTTCGTCCAAAAGTCCGCCTCTCCGCGAAAGGTGCGTTCGCTTGGCCGTGTTCATAATGGCCACGTCAAAGGCGTAGAGGCTCTCCAGGCTTTCCTCGCACAGCTCCGGGCAGATTTCGTACAGTACGGTGCCGGTCGGAAGAGTCCCCCATGGGTGCCGCAGCTTGAACGTCCAGGTCGTTGCGTCGCTGTCGTAGAAGTAGTCCAGGATTTCCTTGACCACCGGGTAGTACAACGTGGCGGAATAGACGCGCAGCATCGATCCGTTGTAGTAGTCCGCCGACTTGATCATCTCTCCGTAGTTCGTCGCCGGCGTTCCCCCGACCAGCCAGCACCAGTCAACGTCGAATGCGAACGTGTCGGTGGCCGCCAGGCCGGTCACGGCGGCAAACTCGATGTAATCGTACGTTGCCGCGGTGACGGTCGCGGTAGCCCCTTCGACGGTGGTTGTTTCGTTCGTCGGCGACGCGAACGTGATCGTCTCGCCCAGGAGGGCGGGCGTGAAGTCGCCAGCGTTGGTGATCCGATTGGTGCCAGCGACTGGAGTGCTCAGTGTCCACGTGTCGTTGATCACGGCATCGACGGGTGCATCCTTGATAGCGGTCGCCGTGGCGTTGTGCAGGAGGACAGGGCCGCGCAGGTATGTGAGGGTCCACGTGCCCGCCTCCGCGCTGGTCGGGATGAGATTCAGGCGCAGGCTCTGCGACGGACTGATGATCTCAACTCCGAACTCGCGCGAGTACAGAGGTATGGTGTTCAACTTGCCCGTGATCACGTCAGGGTCGGAGTCGTCCCGGCGCTCCATACTGATGAACCGGCCAAAGCCGGCCGGCAGAGCGTAGTGTTGCCGGTTGGCCTCGATCTCGATCTCAGCCTCGGCCCGGCCAACCTCCGACGCATCACCGGCCATCGCCAGGATGTGGCTCCAGATTCTCCGTTGGACGGTGAACAGGTCGCGGTATTTCTTGGCTGGTGTCAGCCGGCGGGTGACGTGAGGGTCCAGAAGGTGGTCGTCCACCTCATCGTAGAATCTGTCCAGAAAGGCGTCCATGATCTGCCCATCAGCTTCCTGCCGGTTGCGTGTCCGAAAGGAACACCCTCGGGCGCCCGTAAGAGGTCAGGTTCAACCGGCGCATGCCGTCCACGACCTGCTCCATGGCCTCCTCGCGGCTTTTCTCTTCGCGCGCCCGGGCCGAAGCGTCGATGGCGTTCTCGACGGCCTGCTCGATTCTGTTGACGCCCCGACGGCGTCGCTCGTTGCGCGCCACGCGAAGCAAGCGGAGAAGGCTTTGCGTTGGCCGCAGAGGATTCCCCTCAGGGTCGGCCAGGGGAAATACCGCCCGCTTGCTGATCCATCCGCCGTTCCGTCTCAGCTTGCCGCAGACGTACCAGACACCCTGCGGATAGAAGCGGTCGGGGCAGCCGCGGGGATCCTTCGACTGTGGCGGGATGTACTGGAGCACCAAGCGCGGATCCACGCGTTTGACTCCCAGCCGGAACCAGAGCGGCAACTGCGTTGGAGCCATACGGTTCCAAGCCGGCCGGCGCGGCATAAACGACGAGCGGAAGCTGCGGTGGATTGCCGATAGCTTCCGTCGTCTGGCCGCACGGGGGTTACACGCGCTTACGGGCGCCATTCAGTTGCCTCTTTAACCGGCTCGCCGGTACGGGACAGCCGGCGGGTGTACTCCACGATGAGCTTGTCGAAGTAAATGTTCTCGGAGTGGCTGGTCTTGGTGTCCATCTCGACCATCAAAACCAGCTCATCCATGGCCAGGGTGAGCGTGTTGGCGTCGATGACGCCAGCCGCCGTGCGTTGCGGGACGTCGGCCGTACCGACCGGAACATCCGCAACAAGTGCGGTATCGAGTGCCGTCGAGGGCACCGCCAGAGCCGTCGTCTCGGTGTCCAGCGCCAGGTGGAAGACCTTCCAGAGCACGGAGCCCGCGGCACTGGCCTTCTGGCTGATCCACTGGACGTATACGCGGATGTCGTGCCGGCGATCCAGCTCCAACTCTGCCAGATCGAACTTGTGGACGATCCTCTGGCCGTTGGTGTTCATCAGCAGGGCCATGTGCCCGGTCGTGCTGACCTGATCGAGGACCGCGTCGTCGTCCAGGGCCGACGCCAGCACCGTGTCCTCGGTGATGGTTGCGACGGTGGCCCCGCCTTCATCGTCGAATACCTGATACGTCGGCGAGAGCTGCACCGTGCTGTCCGCGTCGCCGGCATTGACGGCGAGGAACCGCTCGGTGGCTTCCGCGGCGTCGTCGTCGATGTAGAGCAGGACGCCTTCGCCGTCTGGCGTGGCGTCGTATGTGACCTTGAGCATCCGGTTGCCGCTGGTCAGGAACACATGGGCGTCAACCGCGGCCGGAATGTTACAGAGCAGCCGATCGCCCTCGGTGGCGGCGTCATCGTCAAAGTAGACCGCGCCAATCCACAGGCCATCGATGGCCCACATGCCGTCCGCGGTGCCGGTCACGCCGCTGCCATCGCCGTCGGTCGGCGAGACGAACAGGAATCGCTCGGCGGCCGTAGCCCCGTCTTCGTCCAGATACACCTGAACGCCGCCGCTGGCCGCGTGCTTGAGCTGCATCAATCGGCCGCTCTTGAGGCGAACGTAGCAGTTGACCGCGTTGGGGTTGTTGACCAGGAATCGCTCGTCGGTGCTCGCGGCATCCTCGTCGAACGTCAGGGCCATCGCACCGGGCAGGTCCGCCGCCCCGTCGTTGTCGTAGATGTTGATCGTGTCGGTCGGCGTCGAGGTGTTCATCGTGCCGTCCGCGTTGGTCGGCGACACGAAAACCAGGTTGCACTCCTGGACGCCCCACTCGTTGACGCCCGCCACCGGCACGGCATAGACGGCAACGCCATTGCTGGCGGCGCTGTCATCGTCCTTCATCGTGATGGTCGCGTCCTCAACCGGCTTGTGTAGCACCGGCAGATTCAAGCTGCCCGTGTCGGACTCCACGTTGACCGTGGCGCCGTTGTCCATCTCCGAAACCAGCATCCCCTGCTCGGTGACGCCTCGTTCGAGCTGCAAGTAGACCTTTGTGCCGTTGGTAGCGGCGCTGTCGTCGTCCATCACGTTGAGGTCGAGCTCGGTCAGGGCGGTGCCGGTGATCGAAACCGTCTTTTGGCGCAGGCCGGTGAACTGAGTCACCGGAATGGCGACCTGTTTGCGCATCAGGTTGAGGATTTCGGCTCGCATTGCTGTCTCCTTTACCGCGTAACCGGGCGCGATCGAACCTGGTCTATCGCGTGGTCGGCTTCGGCCTCGTCGCGCTGGGCTCCAGGTACAGGGTGGCCATCAGCCAGCCCGCCTCGTTGGCGCCCTGCGAATCGGCCGCGATCTGGATCACCTCACCGGCATCCAGCTCCTCACCGACAATGTCGGCGTGCAACGTCTGCTTGACCGCCAGGATGTTGGCCGCCATGTCGGCCGTGGCCACCAGATCGAGACCCCCGGTCGCCGTATCGAGCGTGACCGCATCCAGATCCGCCGTGCCGCCGTGGTACGTGTAGTCCACCCGGGCGACGTAGCAGTTCCACGGCAGCTTGAACGCGTCCAGGATGAACGAGGCCACGTTCATGCCGTTGGGCACGTAGCCGCCGATGCGGACGATAACTGGCCCGTGCGGATACGGAGCCGCAGAGAGAGAATCACTTGCCACGATCACATCTCCTTTGTTGCGCGGTCGGTCGCCAACAGGCGGCCGGCTGCTCTTGCTCGGCCGACTGCCTTACGCGGCGGATGCCGTCTGCGTCGAATCGATACCGCGAAGGATAAAGTTCCCCTGCGGACGTGTGACCGCGAGCTGCATCCAGTAGTAGAAGTCGGCCGCAGTGATCTCGGACAACTGCGTCCCCACCGAGATGGGCCGGAAGATGCTCGGCATCCCCGGCACACCGCCCTGCTGTGTGCGCCACTGCACCATCAGATCGTTGGGGAAGTACCGGCGGAACGACGTTCGGTCCAGGCCGTAGATCGTGGATCGGCGACACATCGGTGACGCCAAACGCACGACCGACTTGCCGGCATACGAATAGACCGGCCCGCTGACACCGCCAGCGGCCGTGAACACGCCCGTCACCGGCGTCATGGCCATGGCCCGACGCTCCAGTTCGCTGTAGAGCGTCCAGATGGACGCCTCGGCGAGCATGACGTATGGCCCGCGATCCTCGATGCTCCCGCCCTGCGTTTGCAGGTCGAGCACCTTGTCGATCAGCTCGGGGGTCGGCAGGTCCGGGTCGTCATAGTCGCCATCGATGTACGCCTGGAGCTCCGGCACGTCACCGACGTCCACGCTGGTGTCCGGGAAGTTGCCGTCATCGATGAGCAGGTTCTCGAACCCGTTCGGTGCCATGCTCGGCGTGTTGTCGGTGGTGCTGGTTGCCGCAGTGTTGAAGTCCCACATGCCTTCGAGCAGGATGGAATCGTTGTCCACCAGCGTAACCGTTCCTTCGCCGATCTCGGCTTGGAAACCGACCTTGAGGGTGTGCGGGTTGACACCCACGCACCGCAAGACGCCGGGGCTGTTCAACGAGCCCGCCCTGGGCGTGTCGAACTTGACCGTGGTGGTCGCGGCCGCCACGTAGCGCTGGCCCGCCTTGAACCGGAATGGCGAACCGGCATCGACCGTCACCCAGGCCACGGCGGCATCGGTAATGGCCTGCCCGGCCGCCTGATTCAGCGTGGCCATAACGCCATCGCCGGCACCCCAGGCCAGGGCCACCGTGTTGTGGCGGACCAGCTTGGTGATGTCCTCCAGGTGCCCCATGGCGATCTGCTCGATGGGCGTCGCCAGGAGCTGGGCTTCGAGCGATTCCTCGCTCTCGACTACCTGGCCCTTGAGGCGGCGCAGGTAGCTGACCAGCTCCATGTTGCTCCGCGAGGGCGTCTGCATCGGATCCAGGCCCAGCCCGGACGCGCTGTAACCCATGATGTGGGCGTCGTTTGGCCCCATCAGGGTCGCCCGCGTCTCTCCGAACTTGGCGCCGGTCATCCGACCACCGCTCTGGAGCTGCACCACCCAACGGGCCTCGTAGCCGGCCTCGTTGCGCGACTTGGCGCCGGCACCGCTGACGCGGCCCACCTTCTTGGTGTTGCTGAAGCCCTGGATGATGCCCCAGGCGGGGTCTTCGACGCGTATTTCGAGGTTTGAAACCGCCGCATCGACTTTTTCGAGCAGGAGGTTCTGGAACCGATTGAAAGATGTTCCGGTGGGCATTGGTGCCGTCCTTATGCAGGATGCGATTGGTCACGAATCGGGCGAACCGATTCACGTCGCTTGCGACACCACGGTCGTATGTTTTGGGATGAGCGATGCGTCCCTGGGGCGCCTCGGCCCCTTATGGAATTGTCAGGCACCACGGCCCGGCGGGCACCACGGCCCGATGTGGATTACTACCCGAATATACACCACGTTTTATCCGGCGTCAACTGCGAAATTCGCGGCTGGCCATTTTCCGAGGATTTCCCCCTCCTCCTCGGTGTGGTACTGGAGCACTTTGAACGTGGCCTCGCCTACGGTCACATCGTACCCGCAGGACTCGGCAAACAGCACCAGATCGCCCTCCTCGAAGGGGCCAGGCAGGTCATCAGGGTTGACCTTGACGACAAACCCCATGGCCTTCTGCTGTGCGAATTTGTCGGGGACAATCAGCGTTTTGGTTGTCCCCAGGGTCTTTTCCGGGGGCACCTGGCGGACCAGGATGTGCCGGGCGAAGGGCTCGAAATCCTCGATCCGCAGATTCTCGTCGTCCAGGACCGTCTCCTGGTTCAATAACGCGTCAAAGCACGGCTTGATGGCCGCGTCCGTATCCGCCATGGGATTATCTCCGTTCGGTTAAGAATCTGCCCCCATCGTGGCAAGTGAGCCTCTCATGCCGGCCAGGAAAGTCTCCCGATCTATCGGGGCGTTGGGGTCTGGCTGTGTCATGCCCGGCAACGAGCCGCCGGCGGCCGGGGACGGAATGTGCGAATCGACGGTCCCGGCGGGTGCCGGCTGCTGGAATCCCGGCGCCGGCGTCACCGTGACGCTGTCGCGAACGCCGGGCTGGGCCTCTCGCGTCTGGTCGTCCTGTACGGCGGGCCTGGCCGGCGCGTTCGTCGTCGGGGCGACCGGCCCCAGGATGTCGCGCATCCGGGTCCATCGATTCTCGGCTTGCAGGAGCACCTGGGCCTGGACGCGGGCGGCCTCGTCCGGGCTCATCTTGTTTGGGTCGCGGCCCGATGCCCGTATGCCCTCGGCAACCGTGTCGGCGCTGCGGATGATCTCGTCAAGCACGCTGGGATCCTTCGCGGCCAGGGCGGCCAAAACCGGGAGTTGCTCTGCGTGGCCGGTGATCGTGTTGAGCAGGTTGGCCTGCCGGCTCATCTGTCGCAGGCGTTCGTGCATGGGCTTGATCTGCCCCAGTTCCCGCTCCAGTTGGGCCATTCGCGCTTCGGTGGCCGCGGGATCGGTGCGCCCGGGCGCCGGATCGGCCTCCGTGACCCCGAACAGTTCCTTGATGGCCTCGGTGTCGCCCTTCTCGACGCGGTCCAGCAGCTCCCACTTCTTGCGCTTGTCCTCGGGGACAGCCGACTCGGCCAATCGCTGATTCTCGGCGATCAGGTCGGCGACCCGCCCGATGCGTGTGGAGCCGTCGGGGTTGGTGATCTTGATGAACGCGTCGCTCGGTGCGTATTGCGCGCTGGGCGCGGCCGGCTTCGGTGGCTCGGCTGGTGGAGCGCTGGCCGGCTGGGCGGCTGGCGTGGCCGGCGTGGCCGGCGGCGATTCGGGATCTGGCATTGCGTTGTCTCCTATGCGACCCAGGACTGTGCGAGCCCGTCGGCCGTTTCCGGGTCAGCCTCGGCGGCCCACAGGCGTTGCTCGGTCTGATTCTGCTCGAACTCGGCGTCGGCGTCGTCAAACCGACTCACGGTCGGGCTGAAGTTGCCGACGAAATACTGGTGATACTGGAACTCTTGTATTAAGGCTCTTTGCACGGCCTGCGAGTAAGCCACGAACGGCGGATCGAGTATTGCGCTGCGCAGCATGTCCGCCGCCGTGCGATGATCCTCGATCTGCTGCCGGCCGCTCCTATCCTGATCCGCGGGGGCAATAGCCGGCTGGACGCCGTCGTTGATAAGCTGGTCGATCCGCCAGCGGATGCGTTGTTCGGTTTCGTCGAACATGACCAGGCCGGGCGGGTTGAGGTTCAGGTCGTACATGGCCTGCCGTAGTTCGCTGGCGCTGACCATCGGTGTCTTGCCGTCGTCGTTGAGCTGCTGTCGCAGGCCCATCACCATGTTCAGCATGGCCGCCCGGCCGTTGACCACCAGCGGCAAGGGTGACAGGTCCACGTCGTTGTGGCCGGGCAGCTTGTCGCGGGCCAGCACTCGCTCGCGGGCGATGCCATCGGTGCCGATGGCCTTGATTCGCTTCTCCTTGGGCCACACCTCTCGAATGTCCGCCAGTGCCCCGCGGAAAAGCCGTCGGTACGCGCGCCACTTGCGGTCCAGCACCGGTTGAAGTGGGGCCTGGGCGTTCATGTTCAGTAGTGACGTTGCCGGGCCGCCCTCTGTTCGACCCTCCTGTTGACCGAAGATGATGTCGCTGTCGTGACCGGCGGCTTGCCTGGCCAGCTCGTAGCAGCTTTGCAGAACGGACACCCTCTCGCGGTTGATCTGGTGGGGCGGGACAGAAAGCACCGGGCCGGTCTTGTCCTGCGGATCGCCGAACCGGAACGGCACCATGCCGTCGGTGGTGTTCTGGATGTCGTCGGCCGTGACCATGCTGCTGTTGTAGAACGTGAAGCCGCGGTTCTGCTGGGCGCCCTCGATCATCTCGCTCATCTGGCGGTTGATTTCGAGCTGCATCGACGTGATCTGCTCGCAGAATCCGTAGGGCCACCAGTCGTGCGGTTTCTTGGTGTAGTACACCGGCTGCAACGGCAGTTCGCCGTCGTCCAGGGCGATCGCTTGCCCCTGCTGGTCCGTGCCGCTCACGTAGCCGAACATCTCATTTTCGATGAGGAACATGTGCTCCCCGTGTGGATTGAGGTCCGTCGGCTTCATCCACACCCAGATGGCCAGGGCACCGTCGTAAGGCACGTTGTAGTTGAGGCCCTGCCCGAACGCCGTGAATCTCGCGTGCATTGAACCGCTTTGCGAGTGGGCCAGCGTGGTCATCGGGCGGGTCGGCTTCTGCCCGTTGCGTCGCTCGTACAGATCGTCCTGCATCTCCAGCCAGGACTGGGGCATGGTGACGGCCCGCATGACACCGTCCATGTTCTGCCAGGTCGTCGCGTTGGACGGAATCGGAAACAGATCACAGAACGGGAAGTAGCGCAGGAACACCTGATTGCGCTCGGGCGACTTCTCGCGCATCATGGCGTAGCCGCCGTAAACCAACAGTAGCTGGTTCATCTCGTCGTCGAGCGTCTCCAGGTCTATCTCGCGCACCCAGTGGTTGATTACTTCCTGGGCAATCTGGGCCTTGTAGAACGCCTCGTCCCCCTTACCGCTCACCGGCGTGGCCTGGACGCCCAGCTTGTTCGAGCCCACCCGGCCGAGTTCGCGGCGGTAGGCGGGTTCCATGACCGGAACCGCGGCCATCACCTCGCGATCGTCGTTCCTGGTCAGCGGCTGATACCGGCCCATGGCGTCGATATGAAACCAGTGGACACCGCTCAGGATGCTCACCACCTGCGTCCACCGGGCGCCGTGGATGGTCCGGGCACTGAGCCCCTCGTCGAATTGCTCGCGGATGCGCTTGGCGATCGTGCTGGCGGTGCCCCGATCCTCTCTTTTCAAGCCGGCGGCGTCGTCGGTGTTGGGCAATCGCCCGATCGCCTTGCCAGCTGGCTGCATACGGTTCAGAAAGTACCCGAGTTGGCTGTTGGGTGTTGCCGTCATGTCACCGTCTCCAGCAGGTTGCTCGCGGGTTTACCGCGCGACCCGCGGGGTTGTGGATCGGGTTTGGACTGCTGCCCGGCGGCCGCCTCGCGCTCAGTGACGGAATCGAGTGACCGCTGGTGTGCGCGCTCTTGCAGGTGCCCCTGGGCTATCCATTTCGGATCGCACAGGAGCTTCTCGGAGAACTGGGCGATGATGGTCATGGCATCGTGGCGCTGGCGGTCCTGCGATCGCGTGGCCGTCGCCGTTGTTTCCGTGGCCCGCTCCACGAGCCGCGCGAGCAGCCGGCAAAGGGGGAACGCGATCACCACCTGGGCGGCCAGAAACGCTATTACCAGAATCCCGATCTCGCTCATGGTTTACACTCTGCACAAGGCGTAAGGGTCCATGCGGCGCCGACGCCGCGGGGTTTCCGCCGGGCTCATCGCTTCCGCGGCCCGTTCGCGCATTTGCTCGGTCCAGGCTTCTTCGGGCACCAAGTGCGGCACTGCTTGCCAATCGACGCCTGCCTTCCGCCATCGCTCGAAGACTTCCTCGTTCTCGTGTACCGGCTCGGGTGGCGATCCGTGCATGGTCGCCAGGCCCTCGATGGCCATCTGGAGAGCGTCCGCCGCGTCGTCAGGGCGAGGCGGCCCTTCGTCGGTGTAGCGGTCGAGCTCGCGCAACAGCTCGACGAAGGACCGCTCGTTGGGGTGTGGTGCCGGATAGTGAGTCAGGCCATCCGGCGTGGACACGGACTGAAAGCGGGGGAAGAAGATCAGGTGTCGGCGATACAGCGGGCGCAGTGTGGCCAGGACGCGCAGGTGCTTGCCCATCGTCTGACAGCGTAGTGGCACGAGCGAGGGGGGCACCTCACCGCGCTCCTCCATGTCCAGCCGTAACTGCTCGGCCATGCGGTACACGACCTTCTGCATGGCGTTGGTGTCGAATGCCTGGCGGACGGCACCCCACTCGATACACATCGACATCGCCGTCTCCGGCCAGTCGTCGGCGATCTGCCGCTTGGCGACGCAGTCAAGCACGTACTTCTGTCGCTCCTGGTTCACGCCGACCATCGCGTTGGCGCCCAAACAGGCCCGCTTGCTCAACGAGTCGGCCAGGTCACATCCACCGCCGATGACCAGGCTGGCCAGGAAGTGGTCCCAGGGGACGATTGTGCCGGTCAGCAGATTCAGCATGTACTCGGCGGGCAGGCCGGGCTTGAACTCCGGCGACCGCGGATCGTTGAGGCAGTGCATGTACCCGTGCTTGTACGAATCCCGAATCAGGGCGAACTGCCCCTCACCGATAGGCTTGCCGTCGTACTCGGCGGCCACGTGGGCGGCACCCATGGTCTTGGTCTTTACGTCGTAGCCCTCGACGGAGACGTGGTCGCGCATGATCGAAAAGCGCTCGCCGCTCTTGCTGTCCTTCTGGATCATCCCGAAGTGGACCTTGTTCCAGTCCTCGAACTCCTCATCCAGATCCTCAGAGTCCAGAGTGGGGTCGATGATGCTCTGCAAGGCCCGAAACGCGAACGAGCCGGCCAGGGCGTTGGCGATCGTGACCAGCTTGCTGCCCGGATAGAACATGCCGAGCAGCTCGCCGAGGATCAGGTCGGTGAGCTCCTTGTTGTTCTTGGGGTTCAGCAGGGTCTTCTTGTCCTCGGGGTCGTCGATCACGCCGAAGATCGGGTGGCGGCCACGGTGGGGCTTCTGCCGGGAGTAACCGCGGAGGCTACAGAACGGGTGGCGCAGGAAGTCGAGCTGGCTGTCCTTCCACTTGCCGCCGCTGCGAGCCTTCTGGCTGTAGAGCTCGCCAGCCCCGCCGAAGTCGGCCTGGATCAGCTTGTTGTGCTCGATCGTCTGGCGGACCACGGCCAGTTCCTCGACCGTTCGCTCCTGGTTGATCTCCATCACCAGCATGATGGTGTACGGTCGCACGATCGGGATCATCGACCCGGCCTCATGGACCAGGGTGACGGTCTTGGTCGTGCCGCGTGGTGCGTGGATAGCCGTCTTGGCCGGCTCTGTCGGCTCCTTTGCCGGGCTCATGGCCGCCCGGAGAATGTCGTACTTGACATGCGAATCGCGGAAGTGATACCGGCCACCCGTGTACTCGTCCGGTTTGAGGTAGAACTCGACCCACAGCCAGTGCGCCGCGATGTAATTGTCCACGTCAGAGCACAGTTCGTTGGGCTTGGCGCGGTCGTACCAGGACTCCAGAACGGCGATGCGGGCATCCCGCTGCTGCTCGGGCGTCCCCTCGTCGTACTCGCCGGGCAGGTGAGCCGCGGCCAGGGTCGCCGACCGCACGGCCTTCTCGAACTTCTTGGCGCTCAGGTCGAAAACGCTGGCATCGAGGTAGTGTCGCAGATGCGGGTTGGGCAGCCGCTCAATCATCGCCCGATCGAGCGGACGCTTCCTCGGTGACGATTTGTGCCTGATCTCCACACTCACCGCTTCTTCTTCGCGTCAGCCTTCTTGGGCACGCCCGTCTTCGCTCCCGCCATCGTCGCCACCATCAGTTTGTGCTGCTTGCTGCTCTTGGAGGGCATGATCAGACTCCAGTTCGGCGATCAGCTCGGTCAGGCGGATGGGAAAGAACCGATACGGCGGCACCGGACCAGGGCAACCGGCCGAAAGCTCCAACATCTCAGCCCTGGTCACGATTCGACTTCTCCACCAGATCAGTGGCCACGACCTCTAACCCGGCGCCGGCAGAAGTGTCGCCCGCCGCCTCCGCCGGTTCCCCGGCCGAAGCTGGTTCGACGGTCCAGGCTGGTACAGCCTGGGCCTCCGAAACACCCTTGGCTGACACTCCGACGCCAGACCCTGCCGGATCCACTCCCCGTTCTTCCGCCTCACCAGGATCATCTCCAGGCAGTTCCGACACCTCGCCGTCCACCCGTGCCGGCTCCGACGCCTTAGCGTCCCCAGCTTGTGCCCCAGGGCCTCGCACTGCTCCGTCACCGTCGGCTTGATCACGCTGATCCGCACAGGAATCCTCCTGTTTCGGGCCAACCGGCCCCAGCAACCGCTCCCGCACCGCCCGCGGGGCCGGCAACGCCAGCGTCTCCAACACGTCCATGGCCACCAAAGGCAGCTTGATCCGCACGAACCGCGGATCCAGACCACCACGCCGACCATGCTTGGTAACCCCATCCGACAACAACGACACCCGCAAGACCGGGTAAACCGCCTTCACACCCTCCCGAAGCTCCTCAGCCAACCCCCGCGGGATAATCGCACGCGAAATGCCGAACATGAACTCGATCCCACGCAACGCCGAATCCACCAACGCCGGCAACGTCAGGTCCGTAACGTACCAACCCTCGTCACCACGAGAAGCCGCCAACGACCGCAACTCCTCAATCGTCCCCTGCTGGGTCTCAACCACCTCCTCCAAACCCCGAACCCGAGCCTCCATCCCAACCCCCCACTCACGACTGAAACGCGGAGGAGCCTTCTGAGACATCTTCGCCATCAAAAATCACTCCAAATAAGCGAGCCGAGAGCACCATGAAGTGGTCAAACCCGAAATCGTCTGCCCGTGGTGGGTGATGGCAACACCTCAAGACGCCATGATGCCCCGACTCAACACAAGTGTACCCCACATGATGACCAAAAGCAACATCGCACGAAAATGATGCCTAAACACACCACACGACGTGTTCCACGTGAAACATGAGAGCTGAGTTGGCCCCAGTTGAGAACCAGAGGTGACGAAGAAAAGGGTGTGCGAGGGTGAACCAAGGTGAAACGGAGAGAACAGAGAGAACAGAGAGAACAGAGCAGCAGCCTTTATACCACACGTTTATACCCGAGGTTTATACGCGGCAAAGCGAAACCACGCCCACAGAGCAGAAACGGCGGTTTTGGCAGAAATCTGGCCGGCAATATATCGGGGGGGAGGAGGATTCCTTTAACGTGGGGGCACGCGCGGGGGGGAACCCCCCCCTCGGAATCCCGACATTATGCTCGATCCGCGCCACGAGCCAGGAATCAGCCCGGCCAGCACGCCAGCTCGCCCGTTTGACCGCTGTTGAAGCCCCGTTACGGCCTTGTTCGGCCGATCCTGGCCTGATCGCCGCCGGAACACGAGCTTCGGCAGGGCAAGCCAGGTCGAACCATGCCGAGGGGGCATCGGATTGTCAATCCGATGGTCTAAAGTCAGAAGTGCAGACAGGCCAGACGCTTACAGACAGGCCGACAGCGGGCGGATTGGAAGCGCGACAGTTCCGCAACAGCTGGCGCGCAACGTTGCGCCAACCGGGGAGCCAGCCAACAGGCCCGAAACAGCGCCGGAACAACGGCAGAACAGCCCTCAACCTATTGCAGCAACACTGGCAAACATGGAGCTGGCCAACAACGAAGTCCCACTCTCCTTGCGCTTATAGAGTCTTACTATCATGCCTGTATGCACCGGAACGCCCCTCTTTGACTTATGAATACCCCCCTATACTACGTATAGGCCCCCAAAAAAGCTCGTTAGATTTTTTCGATTTCGGTGAGCCGAAAACTTGACATGACCCCGATTGTGGTGTATATAGATATTGAGCCCGCGATGAGCTGGTCATCCGGGCTCGTGGCCGGACGATGAGTTAGATCGTCTGACTGCCACATCCTACCAGCCCGGAAGGGTTTCCACAATGCAAGCCTATTCAGATCCTACAAGGGCGGACGAACCGCACACCTTGCCAATCGCGAACACCCCCAAACACTGCGTCATTCGACGCGCCGACTACCGTTACAAGTCCACCAGCCCGGTTTTGGACGGCTGGACGAACAACCCGTGGATGGCCCGAGTCTACTTCGACGACTACGACGACGCCAGCCCGCTCTTGAGCCGCTGCGTCCGAATCAATCTATCCCGCCGTGGCCTGGCCGAGCCGTTCGCTGAGCGCGCCCGGGCCATTGCCACCGATGCCGGCTGTGACGGTCAACCGATCGAATGGTACGTCAAGCTGGCGAAAACCCACCGCAACAACATGCGCGCGATGCTCCAGGACATCGCGAACGGGGCCACGATATGACCATAACCGAAAAACGCTATCGCTGTCGTCGATGCGGGCACATAAGTCGGCAAAAAACGAACCATTACGGGCCAACGTGGTCCTATGGACACTACAACACCTGTCCGAAATGTCCACCGTGGGCAAAGTACACGGAGTTCGGCGGACAAACGATATGGGATTGTGTAGACGAGCAGGGGGCAACTGAACCGGCTGGGCCGATGCCGGCTAACCGAAAGGCTGAACGATGAAGAAGATCACGATCACGATTGAGACAGGGAGCGCGGCATTCGGCCCAGACCCCGAAGTTGAAGTGGCGCGCATCCTAGCGGTGCTGGCTGAGCGTTTCCGGCGCTACGAGCACCCCGAGATTGTCATGGACTACAACGGCAACACCGTCGGCAAGGTCGAAATCGAGGATTGACCCCTTAGCCCGGTGCCAGGGCGAAAAAGTCGGCGCTGACAAATGAATAGTGCCCCCGCGCCAGGCGAGTGGCGCAGGGGCGGTGCCAGCCAAGGCGTACTTGGCCAGCACTTATGAACATACTCGCCCGACGAGAATCGGGCAATGAAAACGGACCTACCATCATGGGAAGTATACGGGAACTACAAGAGCGGGAACTACGGGGCACATGCTCTAGTTTTTACAATAGGGCACCTGCGTGTCTGGTTCAGCTACCAGACGCCTGTAGCCTTTGCCGTTGGCAACGCGGACCCCATTGTACGCCGCAACGGCTGGGGACCGACGACCGGCAAACACCTAAACGCCATCGACGGGGGCAACAAGAAAACGCGGCTGCCCGGCGACGCATTCGAGGCCCAATTGCGGGGCGTTTTAGCTGAGACCACCTAACCCCCAGCGCCCGACGGGCAGGAGGAAATCAATCATGGGAGATCGTGCATTAGTTGTATTCACAGATCGGAACGAGACCAACTACAGCCCGGTGGTGTATCTGCACTGGGGCGGCAGCGATGTGTTGTCACTACTGGAAGCAGCGTCGCCGCGAATGCGCACGGGCGACGTTTGCTACAGTGCGGCGCGATTCATCGGCGTTTGCCACGAACAGATGAACGGGCACCGCGGGCTGGGGATTTTCAACTCCCCGACCGGCGACGACGCCAGGGAGGTTATCCGTAGCGATGATTTTTCCCACGGTGACGCGGGCGTATTCCTTGCGAACGTGGACACATGGATAGTGCAGGCATGGCACGGCTACGGTTTTGGCAATGGAGGTGATCACCCCACGCCTGACCAGCCGCACACCATGCCGCTTGACGCGTCGAAAGTACCAACGACGTGACGACGCCTGAAATCCCAACCCGAACTAATCCGTCCCAGGATTAGTATTGCCGAGAGGCAGAAGGAGAAAATGATGCCAGTTATTACGCCAGACGATGCAGCGGGAGTGAAGCGATCGTGCCGTAAGTGGCAGACGCTATACCCATTGCAGTACATCGCGACATGCAAGCGAGGGTGCCACGGCGCCCCCGGAGACACCTACGACGACGCCTTAAAGTTGCAGGCTGGCTTAGAGGCAGACTGCCAGCGTGACCGCGAGAGCGACGACGACAGATGACACCAGGGCATTCGGCGCTGGTGCCGATTGAACATTTACCCCCCGAAGGCAGAAGGAGAAAATGATGAACATGGACAACGAAATTGACGCGGCTATCCGCATCCGAGGTGGCTGGGCATTTATGAGCCGTTGGTTCATTCACAGGGATGGGGATGATCGCGTAGAGGTTATCACCCCTACGGAGTGGACCGCGCAGGAGGTCTTGTCACACCCACAGGTCAGCGGGCTGGGGCCGCAGGGTTTAACTAGGGATGTGTCCGTAGTGGTAATCGCAAACCCCAGCTAACCCCCAGCGCCCGAAGGGCAGGAGGAAATCATGGCCAAAAATGAACAGTACACGGTTCAGCAAATTGATACTCGCACACGCATAGACCGCGAATCAGGCAGCCTAGATGTGTACCGCATATTTTTCGTGACCAAGTCTGGTGGCACGCCCCACACTGTTAATGTCAGAGTTAGCCACAGCGGCACCCCACAGTCGGAGCGATGCGACTGCCAGGGCTATCGGTATCGGCGTACCTGCAAACACATCACCGCCGTCTATGATGCGGGTGTTTTGGTTGCAGACCCAGAATGGTAATCATTTACCCCCCGAGGATGCAGCTCCCCGGGGGGCGTTGGCCGGGCCGGTGTGCGACCCAGCCACGAACAGGATAGCTGCCCATGGAAGCAGACACAATGACTACTGTTGAAACAGGCGAATGGCTCTGCCGTTGTGGGCGTGTGCTGACCGACGAAATCGCTGCCTGCCCCAACTGCCTGACCAGGCGCGAGCATGGGGAGGATCTGGCCGTTCGCCAAGAGCTGGTGAAGCGCGTCCGAGGCGAGATCGCCGACGGAACGTATGAGACGCCCGGTAAGGTGGTCGTGACGGTACGGCGCCTTCTGCCGGCGGTCACGGTGGATACTCGGCCTGGCAAGCCCTGCGTCATCTGCGGAACTGAAATCCCCCTGAGTGACGAAACCGACACGTGTGTCGGTTGTGAGATTGGAGGCTGACATGACGATCAGACGATACAAGCCCACCGAGATGTGCGAGGTGTGCGGTAGCAAATGCTGCAAGGAAATACCCGGCACGTTATATCCTGAGCAGGTTCGCCCCCTGTCGGCTACGACCATTGCGGAAATGCTGCGAACGGGCCAATGGTCCATCGACTGTTGGGAGGGCGACGTGATCCCAGATGGCGGCCTGGGTCACGTTAAGTATCTACGCCCGGCAACCATGACTGGGCGGAACACCCACTTTGATCGATCATGGGGCGGGGTGTGCGTGTTCCTCGGTCACAATAGCTGCAAGCTACCATGGGATAATCGCCCACTCGGCTGCCAGATGCTCAAGCCTGGACCAGCCCCTGGCATGTGCTGCATCCCAGGTGTTGAAGAACCCAAAAAGCACGGTGCCTTAGCATGGCGACCACATCAAGCCCTGTTAAGAGAAGCCCTGATGATAGCCGAGGACTCCGAAATCTGCCCTGCATGCGAACTAGGAGAATAACATGAGCGAGACGAAACACACGCCAGGGGCGATACGAGCGGCCACAGCAATCACCGAGATGCTCGGTAATCTCTATAGCCCCGAGAAGGTTGTTGATCCAATCGCTGAAATCATCGACCGCGCAACCGCCGCCCCCGAGATGCTGGAGGCAGGGCGGGGGTTCTTGCATTGGTTCTACGATCACGCAGCCGGCGCCGGCCACCTGCCCCCGCAATGGTGTGAACTCCGGCGCGCCATCGCCAAGGCGGAAGGGGTGACACTGGAGGATCGCAGTGAAGTTCAAAGCCGTTGACACGATCCTGTACGTGCATGGGGGCGCCTTCGCACCTGCTGCTGAGCAGACGGCAGCGCTCTGGGCGTGGGGCAAGGCACAGCAGGGGCGATGTCGCGTGCTCCGCGATCGCGACGACGAACCCAAACGCGGGACACGTTGGCGTCGCCACCTTGGTCGGATGGTAGGTGGAGGGCATGTCCACCGCATTGCCATTTATCGCCTCGCCTGTCTATCCTACCGTGCGCGGGAGATTGCCAAGTTTCTGAGGCATTGCCATGGTCATGGAGTCGAGGTCTTCATCCTTGGCGATGGCTGGAAGATACCTCCAGATGCTCGCGGGGAACGGGTATTGCGCTTCCTTGAGGATGCAGTCCGCTGGGAGCTGCGGAAGCCAACCCTGGCCCGACGGAAACCCCGCCGGCCGGTGAACATCGAGCATCTTCTCCAGTACGTCCGTGATGGCATCCTGAGCCTGCCGCAGATCGCCCAGGTGATGGGCGTGCCGACGATGCGGGTCCGCCGGGCGATCGCCAACCGTGGCGGCGTCCGTGCCCACCGCTACTGGCGGCGGCGGCGGATGACTCGCGGCCAGCGCTCGCTAGTTCAAGAGGCAGTTGATTTTCACGTGGCCGTCCGCGAGAAGGGCGGCCGACCGAAATGGGAGTACCCCGATGGAATCGTCCCGACCAAACCTCGTACGCGACGCTATCGGCGCCGAGCTGGATCGCGTCGGCGTCAGTCAGCGCACGCTCAGCAGGCGCAGCGGGATCAGCCAGGGTAAGGTCAACCAGTACGTCGGCGGCCGCGTCGATGTCACGACCGCGAACGCCTCGAAGATGCTGGCGGCCCTCTCGCTCGCTATCGTGCCCCAGGAACGTTTGGGGCCGACCCAGACTGCGTCCGAGCCCAGCGAAGCCGCTGACGGCTCTGTATGCGTGCGAGACGAGCGTTCTTGAGGCCGAGCCGACGCGCCCGACAAACTCGGCGCGACAGATCCGCAACAGTGTCGTGGTGCGGACATGGCTTATCGTGACCTTGCGTGACCTTGTGTGACCGAGCTTGACCCGTTATGGCTAGGTACACGCCACAACAACGTGTCAGGAGTGCTTGCCCCTTGGACTGTCGATCCGAAGGTTGCGGGTTCGATTCCCGTCGGCCTCGATCATAAACCCCCTCAGCGACAGAACTTAGGGCTTTCTCCTGGCTTGTACGAAATCTCGTCACAGACGCGCGGCGCAGATCCGCGACAGTCAGGAGGCTCATCGTGCACTGGCGAATCGTCTGGATTCAGACTCGGCAACGCAAGACGCTGGTCAGCTACCAAGTGTGCTTCTGGGACAGTGGGGCATCGCCCCCAGGGCGACGGATCAAGCGGTCCTTCCGGCATGAGCGCATGGCCAAGGCTTATGCCCGCCGCCTGGAGCTGCACCTGAACGGCCAGGGACCGGACCCGGAGGCCGACCACTTCCCCGCGGCTGAAGGCCCCGAAGCCGCCGGCACGCCCTGGCCCGAGGCCGTCGAGACCTGGCTGGGGCGCGGGGGCCGTCGATCCAAGACCACTGCCAGCTACCGGAGTATCCTCGCGGCCGTCGGGCGGGGCCTCGGCCAGCCCAATGTCGAAGCGGTCTCAGAGGCCACGCTGGCCGATTACCTCACCACTGTGCACCGAAGTGGTGCATCCCTGGCTACCGTGGCGGGCTACGTCCGCGTGCTGGGGCCATTCCTCGAAACCCTCCACCCAGGCCCGTCGCCCGTGACCAAGGGGATTCGGGCCGCGTGGAGGCCCTATAAGACGCGGAAGAAGGCCCGTCCTCACTTCTACACCGCCCAGGAGTTCACCAACCTCATCGCCCACTGTGAGGCCATGGTGCCCAAGGGGCGAACCTACCGCAACGGCCCCTGGTGGACGGCATTCCTGACGTTGCTCTATGAGTGCGGGGTTCGGCTGGGCGAGGCAAGCCACCTCATCTGGCAGGATGTGGACTTCGAGAATGGCATCATCACCATCCAGCCCCATACCCGGTTAAAGGGCATCACCGACTGGACCCCCAAGGACCAGGCGAGACGCTTCCTGCCCATGTCCGACGACCTGGCCTCTCGGCTGATCGTGCTCCAGGAGCGTCAGCCCGCCGGTATCCCGTATGTGTTCCTGGGGGCCGATCGGTATCAGCGGCTACTCAGCCACGGCCTGTGTGCCTCGGGGGATCTACTCCACGGCATCCACAAGCGATTCGTCGCCATGCGGGCCAGCGTCGGCATCGTGGACGGAGATCTCCACAGCTTCAGGCGAACGGCGATCACCAACTGGGCACGTGACCCGAACCTGAAACCCAAGGATGTGCAGCTCCTGGCCGGGCACCAGAGCATCGTCACGACGCTGGAAATCTACGCCATGGTTGACGGGGATGATGTGGTGAAACGGGCGCGAGGCACTGGGTCATCTCATTCCTCCAGCGCCTTCAGGGCTTCGTTGATCGACTCCGACGTGTAGTAGTACCGCAGACCAACCTTCATCCGTCTCAGAGACGGTTGGTTGCGTTCGGCCCGGCGATTGTTCGCCTCGGCCCATCCGCGCACAAACCGGCGGCGCGCCGCATCCGGCGTGGGGGCTTGGTCGGCGCCGGGCCAGAGTGCCGCCGCCTCATCGACAGACAATGCGCTGATCACGTCTGTACTCATTTACTCACCACCTCGAACTCGACAACCTCGACCCAAGAATTCACGTCCCAGCCGTAGCCGCGCTTGGCGTTGATGCTATCCCACAAATCCTGAAACGCCCCCCGCAATGCCGTACAGCCAGGCCGGCAAGTACCATAGGTGCGCGGGCACACAGGACACACCACACCTTCTGCCATGATGTCCATGTCACTTATCCCCGACACCCGCTCGTACCGTGCTCCCGTTCTGCGCAGCGTGATCCGGCTGGCCCAGCGAGGCATGAACCTCGACGAACGCTTACGTGCGCTAAACTCCTGCGCGCATCGCCGCGAATCAGAGTCCATCGACGCATCCCACCCGACCAACCGGGACCGGCCCTCGTAATCTTTTACGTTGCCTTCTTCGGGGGCAAACGCATACGGATCATCACACATCCACCATGTCTCCTTGACCCACAGCAGATGGCCGACCTTTCCGTAGGGGGATCTGAACCACGTCGGGTAAGTACCGTTCGGATCCGCCATGTCGTAGAAGACGGCACCCGCATCGCCCAGCCACGCTTTCGGCGTGCGGCCCAGATGCCACGTGGGATCGAGCCCACGGATTGAACGCCGCGTCTGCGCCTTGCGCCCGTCCTGAATCGCCCGCACCATCGGCCCACTGAACAGAATCGGATGCCACAATGGCTTACTGATCATCCAGCCATCTCCTTGGCTCGCCGCTGTTTGAACCAGTACACACATAACCCGATCGCGTCGGCTATATCCCCGCCGGAATCAGTCTCAATCCGGTAGGCTGGCAGCGCCGCCGCAATTACTCGCTGGCGTGTGCGCTTAGGCACGCCGTTTGTCCATCGGTTCTCATACAGCGACGTTACGCTGCTCGCGCCCAGCCGTTCACAGCAGGCGTTCCGGATCGCGCCAACGGCCATACCATACGTGGCCAGACCAGCCCCACCGCCGCCGTGCCGCCTGCCGATGTGCCCAGTAGTTACCTCAATCACAACCCTGGTGATTCGCTGCTCAGACAGGATTCCCGTGACCTCGGACACCATCTGGTCGATTCGATCAAGGGCGGGATCGCGACGGTTCTCGCCCGGGAGGGCGCCCGCCTCGACAAGATTGGTCGGACTCGTCATCACGGCGTAACCCGTGCGCGTCGAAGACGGGTCGATGCCAAGAACGCGATCAGTCATCGTCGTTATTGCCCTCGCCCTTTGACT